>OKWQ01000375.1_pt1 | contig 15349 bp, 3 predicted proteins | sample 1607071 | NCBI WGS metagenome assembly OKWQ01 (sample SAMN07501039, study PRJEB24779) | human gut metagenome
TTCGTCCTGAGCCAGGATCAAACTCTCCAAGATATCTTGAAGCTATTTGAATAGCTCATTATTTGTTGTCGTTACATGTAAGTAACTTTGAATTATGGTTGGTTTTGACTTTGTCAAAACCCGCACTCTGGCATATGTTCAATCGTATTGATTGATTACCTATCATTGTTCAGTTTTCAAAGATCTGTACCAGTTAAACCAGATTTTATCTAGCTTCGAAGCACTTTCTTTCGAAGTGTTTCATCAACTAGCGACTAGATTATAATAACATGTTGTCACTTTCATGTCAACATCTTTTTATAATCTTTTTTAGAATTTTGTAATTTCTGTTTCAACCAGGAATTACATTTTTATTCTAAAACGATTATCAACAAACATAGATTTTATCTAGTGTTTACTAACTAATAAACAGTCGCTTCGAACGACTGTATAGCTATTATAGTACAAAGAACTGAGGTACGCAACCCCTAATTTTAAAATTTTGCAAACTTTTTTCTACCTCTCTTTATATGGTAGATTCTTGTATTTTCCATACTATATATAGTACTTATTAATAATATCAATAATCAACTTAAATTGGCTTACTATATACGCTATTACCACCACATCTATACCGTTATTCTTCATAGGTAGTAATTCCCATTCAGACTCTTTTATTAATCACCTCTTAAGCTACATGTATCATCAGCATAATTCTGTCGTTATATAGTATATATATATAAAAACAACGCCATCCAACCGGATGGCGTTGTTTAATAAGGATTTGTGTTCCCTAGTCGGGGGTCCAGGGTACAGGGGCCCTCACAAACTCATTATAAGGGCCAATGTGTCATTTTAGATATATGTGTATGTAAGGGATACATCATATATCATCAGTATGTATTAGAGATCAACTAAGCCTTTTAACGAGAGAAGAAAAGGCTACAATACCTACATTACTATAGATATTGTTTATTGTTGAATTGCACTGCGCAAATCAACTTTGTTGTAGTCATTGCTACCCATTGGTTCGTTGATAGCTTTGCGAAGGTCTACTACGTGCTCATCAGCAGCAGTTGGTTCTTCGCTCGCTTTGTTTTTAACTGTTTCTTTAGCAGCGAACCAAATTGTTTCGTTCATGTAGTGACGAAGTTCTTCGTTAGATACATGTTCTTGCTCTTGAGCAAGGATATCCAAGATTGCATCTTCTAATGCTTGTGCTTCGTCGTCAGTCATAGGACCGCCTACTTGTTTTTGCTTTTGTACAACTTCGTTAACACGATCTACCATGCCACGCAATACGTTGTAACCATAGCTATTTACGAAGCCATCTTTTTCATTGTATTTAGGCGTTTCAAAGTATTCGTATTCGTTTTTGTTGCGGTTTTCACCGTTCCAATTTAAAGCTGTTTCAAAGCCATGTACGCGACCAAGGGAGTGCGTACGGAAGTAATCAGCATAGTTATGTTTATCTTTGGAATGCAACCATTTTTTATCAGCTTTAGTCAATTGTTCATGATTGTCGCGTTTAGCTTTTGCTAACGCGATTTTTTGTTCAGCATTTTCCCATGCTTTCACATAATCATGAAGAGATTGTACTACTTGTGGGCTAGCCACAGGTACCAATACAACATTGCTCAAACCAGGTGCAGATGCAGGGTTTGGCAAGATCAAGTTATCATCGTATGTTGGTGCGCTTGCTGCGTGACCAGTGATGGATGCTGCGCTCATTAAAAGTGCCGCTGTGAAAGCAAGCATTGTAGATTTTTTCATATCTATTCCTCTTTTCATAGTCGAATTAATGTGCTGGATGAGGGCTCCCGAGGGAACCCTTACCAGTTGTATCCATACCTAGGATTAGATTCCTAGTTTTTTGAAAGTTTTCTGAAAGTGTAACTAATTACATACCCATTTTCGCCATCATTGCAGCCATTTGAGCTTTCAATACTTCTACTTCACTTTGTAGACCAGCGTTTTGAGCTTTAATTTGTTCGTTTTCATATTTCAAGTCAGATACTTCACCTTTTAATCCGGCGTTTTGAGCTTTCATTGCTGCCATTTCAGTTTGTACTGCGTATGCAGAGCTGATAGGGCCTTTGCGGTAGCGATCTGCTACAGCTGCTTCAGCATCTCTGTTACCAACTTTCCAAGTTACACCAGCGTTTGCCATCATATGGCTAGAGCCGCCAGCCCAGGACAAGCCACCATGGAACATTGTGGATTCGTTTTTGTAATGAGCTACGCCCACTGCAATCGCAGAGTTACCACGGTAGTTACCATAACCAGCCATGATTTGAGTTGGTTCCAATGGATCGTATTGCATAGGTTTCAATGCGGACAATGCTGCACCTTGAGCGCCTACACGGCCGATTTCTTCATTCAATTGATCAACGCGAGGGTCAACTGCACCTTTTACGGAAAGGTCATAGTTCAAGCCGCCGTCAGCAGATTCAGTTTTCTTCAATACTACGGAATGATCATCAGATGTCAATGTAGTACGGGAATCTTTCAATTGTTTAACGTTCACTGCATCTGTATCATTAGTGCCTTTTTGAACATTAGTGATTTTGTTACCACCCATGTTGAGGTTGCCACCAGTGATGTTTACAGTATCGCCACCGAAGGATACTTTAGGACCATTGGAGTTATTGGAAATGGAAGTGATGTTAGTGAGGTCGCCTTTCACGTCGAAGGATACTTTACCGTTCGCATCAGTGTGAGCAGTAGTATTCACACCGTTGGAGAAGTCTAAACCTTCAGATAACATTACTGTTCTAGCGTTGCCACCATTTTCTTTGTAAGTCAATGGAATTTGTTTAGCTGCTTCCTTACCATTGAAATTAACTTGGTAGTTAGTTGTATGGTTAGTAGCATTTGGTTGAACATCTACAGTGATCGCTTTGTTGTCACCTGTTACAGTAACTGCTTCACGAGCTGCATCTTTCACGTCGTTTTTATCTACAGATACTTCGTATGTTGCACCAGCTGCACCGAATGTATCGCCAGCTTTAGGAGCTACTTTAGCGATGTTATTAGCATCAGCTTTAGCTTGTACTTTTTCAGTAGATTTTTTAGCTGCTTCTTGTTGAACAAGTTTCAATTGTTCTTCAGTTGCCGCACGACCTTTAGTTGCGAAGTCAGCAGAATGAAGAGTTTTATTAGTTAAGCCAGTGATGTCACCAGTTTTACCATCAAGCTTGATTGTGTTGTCGCCAGCTACGTTAACTACTTGGTCACCTTTGAATTCTAATTTACCGTCCCCTTCGTTGTTAGTGATGGAAGTGATTTTGTTCAAATCGCCTTCAACATTAACTTTGTAAGGGTTGTTTTTAGAACCGTCGCCAGTCACTTTAGTGTTTTGACCATCAGTAAGGTTAGTTTTAGCTTCTTTCAATTGACGTACGTTAACCGCATCAGTATCGTTTACACCGTCTTGAACGTTAGTAATTTGTTTATTACCAGCGTTGATACCGTCTTTAGTTACGGATGGGCCATTGTTGATTACTAAGCCACCATCAGTGATCTTAGTATCGCCAACTGTTAAGGAACCTTTATTTGTAAGATCTACATTGTTGCTCAATGCATATTCTACTTTAGCCCCGTTTTCGTCGCTAGTTTGTTTTACAGTAAGGTTTTTACCACCGGAGAATTCAACAGTTTTACCATCTGTAATTTTCTTAGCTGCAGTTTCAGAATCAGCAGTAGTATTACCAGAAGATTTAACGTTGAAGCTACTCATTGTACCAAGGCCAGCACCACTAATTGTCATTTCGCCATTAGCAGATTTGGATACTGTGATACCGTCAGCACCTTTAACATTTACTTTACCGCCGTTAGCTGGAACATCTGTGCCATTAGCTTGGATTGTCCAGATATCGTCAGTGTTAGCGAATGTTTTGTCGCCGTATTTAATGCGGTCCCCATCTTTCTTAATTGTTGTGTAGTTATCAGGTGTGCCTAAGTGAATTTCCTTAGTTTGGATGCTATCGATACCTTTGATATTTTTATGCAAGCGAATGTTCAAAGTATCGTGACCATCAGCAGTTACAGCGATGTTACCTGCAGCAGATTCAAATGTTTTTTCTTGCTCTTCAGTAACGCCTTCACCTTTAACCTTAACTGTGGAGTTAAGTTTGTTTTTGTTTACAACGCTTTCGTTGTTACCAGTGAATTTCAAGCCGTCATCAGTAGTAGCAACTTCGTGTTTGTTGTTGTTGCTATCTTCGTAAACGATACGAGTCATACCGTCAGTACCGTTTTTACCGTCTACGCCGTCTTGACCGTTAGCACCTTTGAAAGTAAGACCATCTTTACCGTCTTTACCATTCAAGCCGATAGAGCCGTCTTTACCGTTGATTACAACAGCAGAACCGTCTTTACCGTTTACACCGATCTTACCGTCAACACCTGGTTTACCGTCTTTACCGTCATTACCAACTTTGATATCGTCGGACAATGCATAGTTGTAAGTGTGGTTGCCAGTTACTTTATCAACGATTTGTTCAACAGTTAAGTTTTTACCTGCACCGAAGTTTACAGTTGTACCAGGTTTTACGATTGTTGCACTGTGATCGCCTACTGTGTTACCAGTAACGTCACCTTTCCAACCGGAGTTGTTGATTGTATCTACTACAGTTTTAACTGTTGCGATACCATTTTCACCATCTACGCCTGGTTTGCCGTCAACGCCGTCTTTCACTTTACCAAGTGTTACGTCGTATTTAACAACACCGTTTGCATCAACGGAAGCTTTAGTGTAGTTACCGTCAACGAAGTTCAAGCCTTCAGACAATTTAACTTTTTGTTTAGCACCGCCGTTAGCTGTGTAGTTAAGTTCAGCATCACCAAGGTTAGTTGCTTTTGCATTTACTGTGTAAATGTTTTGACCATCAGCACCAATTGTTTTATCAACTGTTACGTTGTCACCAGCTTTAACTTCTGTCTTAGCGGATTTCAATTGTTTTACGTTAACTGCGTCAGTATCATTTACGCCAGCTTTCACGTTAGTGATGTTCAAGTCACCAGCATTGATGCCACCTTTAGTAATGGATGGACCATTGTTGATTACTAAACCACCATCAGTGATCTTAGTATCGCCAATTGTTAAGGAACCTGCTGGAGTCAAGTTGATGTTTTGAGCCAATTGAACTTTCAATTTGCCATCTACGTTGTTCACGCCGATGTTGTTTTCAGTCAATTTAGTGCTGTCCGCACCGCCAGTGATATCCAATGTTTGGTTCAATTTCTTAGCGATAACTTTAGTGGAGTCAGTTTGACCATTGTCGCCAGCATATTTCATGCCGTCATCAGTAGTAGCCACTTCGTGTTTGTTGTTATTTTTGTCTTCGTATACGATACGAGTCATGCCGTCTTGACCGTTTTTACCGTCAACGCCGTCTTGACCGTTAGCGCCTTTAATAGTAAGACCGTCTTTGCCGTCTTTACCATTGAGGCCGATGGAACCATCTTTACCGTTGATTACAACAGCGGAACCATCTTTACCGTTTACGCCGATTTTACCGTCAACACCGTCTTTACCATCTTTACCGTCGTTACCAACTTTGATGTCATTAGACAATGCATATGTATAAGTTTGTTCACCAGTTGCATTATCGATATTTTGAGTAATTGTCAAATTATCGCCTGCTGCGTAGGATACAGTTTTACCGTTGCCTACCGCTGTTACAGCGTGGTTACCAACTACATTACCTTTCGCATCTGTGGAGAAGGAGTAGCCGTCTTTAATTTGATCAGCCAAACCAGACAAGTCGATTTTCGCGATTGTACCAGATTGGTTAGCGCCATTGCCATCATTGTATTTCAATGTAACGGATTTGTCTGCCACATTATAGGAGTAAGATGTAGTAGTTTCACCTGCACGATCAGATTGAGTTGGTGCAATGTGTAAATCGTTAGCTTTGGAAATACGTTTTACATCGCCGATGTTAGCAGCGTTATCGATTACATCGCCACCAGATTTAAGGTTAGTGATGTTGTTGCCACCCATGTTTACATTACCACCATTGAATGCGAAGTTGTCGCCACCGATTGTGAAATTAGCATTACCGTCATTCTTAATTGTGTTGATGTTTTTCAAATCTTTGTTCAATTGAACTTCGAGAGTATCAGTACCATCAGCTTTTACGTTGATGTTACCAGAAGCACTCTTGAAGGATGCAGAAGTTGTTTTATCTACGCCTTCACCTTGAACTTTAACAAGGCTATTCAATTTATTTTTGTTTACAACATCAGTGTTATTACCAGTGAATTTCAAGCCGTCATCAGTAGTAGCCACTTCGTGTTTGTTGTTGTTTTTGTCTTCGTATACGATACGAGTGATACCGTTAGTACCGTTTGTACCATTTACGCCGTCTTGACCATTAGCGCCACGGATAGTAAGACCGTCTTTACCATCTTTACCATTGAGGCCGATGGAGCCGTCTTTACCGTTGATTACAACAGCAGAGCCGTCTTTACCGTTTACGCCGATTTTGCCGTCAACGCCGTCTTTACCATCTTTACCGTCGTTACCAACTTTGATGTCATCGGACAATGCGTATTCAACTTTAGCGCCGTCGTTGTTGCTAGTTTGTTTTACAGTCAAGTTTTTGCCTGCTACCATTTCAACTGTTTTACCATCAGAGATAGTTTTTGCAGCTGTTTCAGAATCAGCAGTTGTATTACCAGAGGATTTCACATTCCATACGGATTGTGCAGCACCTGGAGCTACATGCAAGTCGTAAGTAACTTGGTTGCCGTTTTCAGTTTTATTAACTGTTACGGATTTATCGTTAGATGTAACTACTGTACGGGAGTCTTTCAACTGTTTAACGTTAACTGCATCAGTATCGTTTACACCAGCTTTTACGTTAGTGATATTCAAGTTACCAGCATTAATACCAGTTTTAAGAACAGATGGGCCACCGGAGATAGTTAAGCCACCGTTATTAACAACAGTATCACCAATAGTTAAGGAACCAGATGGAGTCAAGTTTACGTTGTTGTTAAGATCGTATTTAACTACGCCATCAGCAGCTACGGAAGCTGTTGTGTTGGAACCATTAGTGAAGTTCAAACCTTTATCCAATGTAACCTTTTGGTCGTTAGAGCCATTCGCTTTGTATGTCAAAGGAATTTGTTTAGCAGCTTTATCGCCATCGAATGTTACTTGGTAAGTTGTGTTATGGTTTGTTTCATCTTGAACAGGTGTAACAGTGATTGGGTTGTTAGTAGTGTTCGTAGTATTTACAGTTACTGCTTCACGAGCTGCATCTTTAACAGCATTACGAGAAACATTTACTTCGTATTTAGCATTTGCATCACCAGTTTGTTTGCCGTCAGCTACAGTGATATCAGCGATGTTAGTGTCGCCTGCAGCAGCAGATTTTTTAACTACGCTTTCAACAGCAGCTTTATCGCCTGTAGGCAAGTTGCTCAAGTCGATCTTAGCAGTTTTGTTTACTGCATTATCATTGCCATCAACATATTCCAATGTAACTGTTTTATCAGCGTTCACTGTGTATGTTTTGTCTTTGACATGAATGTCGTTAGCTTTGGAGATACGTTTAACGTCGCCAATGTTAGCAGCGTTATTGATCACATCGCCACCAGATTTAAGGTTAGTGATGTTATTGTCGCCCATGTTCACATTGCCGCCATCGAATTTGAATTCGTTGCCGCCAATTGTGAAAGTAGCAGGACCTTCGTTTTTAATAGTCTTGATGTTAGTCAAGTCACCAGCTAAACCAAATTCAACTTTAGCGCCGTCTTCGTTGCTAGTTTGTTTTACAGTCAAGTTTTTACCTGCTGCCATTTCAACTGTTTTACCGTCAGTGATAGTTTTAGCAGTTGCTTCGGAATCAGCAGTTGTATTACCAGTGGATTTCACATTCCATACGGATTGTGCAGCACCTGGAGCTACATGCAAGTCATAAGTAACTTGGTTGCCGTTTTCAGTTTTGTTAACTGTTACGGAGTTATCGTTGGAAGTTACTACTGTACGAGCATCTTTCAATTGTTTTACATTAACTGCATCAGTATCGTTTACGCCTGCTTTCACATTAGTAATGTTCAAGTTACCAGCGTTGATACCAGTTTTAGTTACGGATGGGCCACCTGTAATTGTTAAGCCACCATTGTTAAGAATAGTGTCGCCAATTTTCAAGGAACCATTTGGTGTTAAATCAACATCATTGGACAATGCATATGTGTAAGTATGTTCACCAGTTGCATTATCAATATTTTGAGCAACAGTTAAGTTTTTACCTGCTGCATAAGAAACAGTTTTACCATTTGCTACAGGCGTAACAGCATGGTTACCAACTACATTGCCTTTAGCGTCAGTGGAGAAGGAGTAACCGTCTTTGATTTGATCAGCCAAACCGGACAAGTCGATTTTCGCCACTGTACCAGATTGGTTAACACCGTTACCATCGTTATATTTCAATGTTACAGATTTGCTTGCTGCATCGTAAGCGTAAGATGTAGTAGTTTCACCTTGACGGTCAGAAGATGTTGGAGCAATGTGCAAGTCGTTAGCTTTAGAAATACGAGTTACGTCGCCAATGTTAGCAGCGTTATTGATCACATCGCCACCAGATTTAAGGTTAGTGATGTTTTGGTCACCCATGTTGATAGGGCCGCCAGTGATGTTGATGGAGTTAGGACCAAATTCCATTTTTGAACCATTTGTAGTATTGGAAATGGAATGGATGTCTACTAAGTCTTTGTTCACATCGTATTTAACAACGCCTTCAGCATCTACAGAAGCTGTTGTGTTTTTACCGTTTGTGAAGTTCAAACCTTTATCCAATGTAACTTTTTGTTCGTTTGTGCCATTCGCTTTGTAAGTCAAAGGAATTTGTTTAGCAGCTTTGTCGCCATTGAATGTTACTTGGTATGTAGTGTTATGATTTGCTTCATCTTGTACAGGTGTAACAGTGATAGGGTTGTTAGTTGTATTTGTAGTATTTACAGTTACTGCTTCACGAGCTGCGTCTTTTACGTCGTTACGGGATACGTTTACTTCGTAAGTTGCACCAGCTTCACCGAATTGATCGCCTGCTTTAGGGGATACTTTAGCAATATTTTTGTCGCTAGAACCAGCTACGTCTGCTTTAGCTTGTACTTTTTCAGTAGAAGCTGCAGTAGGTTTTACGTTGTTAACATCTACAGTATATACAGTTTTTGTGCTGCCATCTGCATTTTGAACTACATTGCTTGTTACTTTCGCAGCGTTTTTACCTTGAACTTCAACAGTGCTGTTCAATTTGTTTTTAGCGCTGTCGGACAAGTCAGCCACTACATTGGAACCAGAAGCAGTTGTTTTAATGTACTCACCATTGTTAGCACCTACAACGCCGAAGCTCAAGCCGCCTTGTTTGTTCAATTTTTGTAATTCAGTAGCGCCTGTATTACCAGTCAAACCAACTGTGTTATTGAACTTGTTATTAACAATGTTCAATTGTTCTTCAGTGGCAGCACGACCTTTTTTAGCGAAGTCTGGAGCATCCAACGTTACGTTAGTTAAACCAGTGATGTCACCAGCTTTAGCATTAATAGCAATGTTGTGATCGCCTGCTACGTTTACAGTTTGGTTACCACCAAATGCAATTTTGCCGTCGCCAGCTTTGTTTGTGATGGATGTAATGTCTGTTAAATCACCTTCAACGTCTACTTTGAAAGTCTTAACGCCATTTACGTCACGGTGAGAAGCAGTTGTGTTCTTACCGTTTTCCATATCGATAGCTTCTTTAGCAAGGTTTTTGATGACAGTCTTACCACCATTGTTGATGTTGGAAAGATCTTGTTTAGCAATACCTGTGATAACAGCAGTTTCGTTAGGAACGTCTTTGTTGTTACCATCAACGTAAGTCATTGTTACTTTGCCGTTGTTATCAACTGCATATTCACCAGGTTTAATGTGTTTTTCATTAGCTTTGGAGATACGAGTAACGTCACCAATGTTAGCAGCGTTATTGATTACATCGCCACCAGATTTAAGGTTAGTGATGTTGTTATCACCAAGATCCAAGTTACCACCAGTGATGCTGATGTTGTCACCATCAAAGTGCATTGTAGGACCACCATTGTTAGTAATGGAAGTAATGCCACCAAGATCGTTATTTAAAGAGTATGTATAGGTTTGTTCACCAATAGATTGCTTGATCTCTTGTTTAACTGTTAAGTTCTTACCAGCTGCGTAATTAACAGTTGTACCACTTTGAACAGTTGCAGGTTTTGCAGTACCATCAACTTTACCACCGTTAGCTGTAGCATTTGTTAAGAAGTCATATTTAGCAGCTGTATCAGCAGCGTTAATTGTGTAAGTAGTACGACCGTCTACAGTTTTTTCGTCAACTGTAACGTTTTTACCAGCTCTCACCATGCCAGTATCATCAAAGCCTACAGTAATTCTGGAGTCTTTCGCACCGTCATGAGCCGCTACAGTAGATACACGACCTGTACCGATAACGTTCAATTTACCGCCATCAGTTAAGAAATCACTTTTACCAGTGTTACCAGTTACAGCAACGCCAACGTTTTTCAATTGAGCTACGTTAACAGCATCAGTGTCTGCAGTACCTGCAGCAAGACCAGTTAATTGACGAGTCATTTGTTGGCCATTACCGATGGATACAGCAGCTGTAGTAGCTGTTTGTACGTTACCAGTCAATGGTGCGTATTTACGTTCATGAGGATCGGATGGGTTGTAGCCTAGTACACCTTTATCTGTTGTTGTTACAGAAGAGGAACCAAGAGCTACGCCGTTAGCGATGTTAGCTTCTGCATCATTACCTAACGCAGTTGTAGCTTCTGCATTTGCTTTAGATGTACGACCTAATGCAATGCCATATTTGCCGCCTGCACGAGAGCCAGGGCCTTCAGCGATAGCAGATTCACCAGTTGCTTGAGATTGCATACCGATAGCAATAGCATTTACACCAGATGCAATAACTTTTGGAGAATTTTCACCACTTTGACCGATAGCGATAGAGTTGTTGCCAGATGCTTCAGCACGAGCACCGATAACAGTAGCACCAGAGCCAGTTGCTTTAGTTTCACGACCGATAGCAATTGTATCTAAGTGAGTAGCAACGTTATCACGACCGATAGCGATTTGGGAGTTTTCATCACGAGTTCGGCCAAAGTTAGTACCACCATTTGTAGAATCAGTTAAGTTGTTTTTACCGATGGAGATACCACCCATAGTCTTGGCTTCATTGTTTTGACCGATTGTAACTGTATCAGCTACGTGGGATGTATTCATGGAACCAACGGAAACAGAATTATCACCCAAAGCCGCATTGTAAGAACCTACTGCTGTAGAGTAGTTACCTGCTTGTTTAGGTGTTGTTTGATTAGTACCTTTTGTATAGTTTTGGTTATTATAGTTACCAACAGCAACAGCAGATGTTGCATTAGCATTATTTTTATTACCTAATGCTACAGTTGCAGCAGCACGTGCTTCATTACCAGCACCGATTGCTGTAGCTGCACCGCCATTAGCATAGTTCTCATTACCAACGGCTAAACCAGAGTTACCATAAGCTTGGTTATTAGCACCAAGAGCTGTAGTGCCATCTTCATTATCAGTTGTATTTTGGTAACCCACAACGATAGAATTAACGCCAACACTATTACCAGGTTTAGCATTAGCCGCGATATTGATTCGGCTACCGTCTGTATTAATACTACCATCACCACTAACTGTTGCGTGAGCAGTATTACCACCAACTGCACCACCAACAAGTGCCAAGCCAGCCAATACGCTAGCTAATACTTTTTTCTTGCCGTTATTATTTTTAGCAGTTTCTGGTACTACTACGTAGCAGCCTTTAGATTTGCTATAAACGACCTTAAAAACCTTATTCATAGAAACTATGAACCCCTTTCTCTCTTATAAAGAAAACACTAAATGCCTTATATACATTTTTTGTTTCATGAATTGTTTATGACACACGTTCACATACCATTCATTAAGATATTAATATGATAACAATTTATAAACTAATTGTAAATAGAAATTCCTAAAATAATTAAAATAAATTTTATATTTCTAAATAAGATAAATCGAGTTTTCTAGATATGTGGAAATATCTACACATCCTCATAAAATAAGGCTTTTCTTTATAATAGTATTATATATAATATAATACATTATATATATAAGAGTATAAAACAGAGCACCCCAGTTTATATTTACATTATATTTGAATATCTTATGCAAGATCATCTTCATCTTACATATATAAACATTCTAAATTAGATGAAGACAAAACATAGTAATAACGTGTTTCTTCATAAATGAGCAGAAATAGGTAGTTAATATAATCAGTCTATTATTTTATAATTGTTTATATTCACACAATTATAGAGTCATCTTATTGAGTCATATACGTATAGAAAACAATATATAAACGCAAAAAAACAACGCCATCCTTTCGGATGGCGTCGTTTCGCATAAGGATTGTGTGCCCTAGTCGGGGTCCAGGGAACAGCAAGGCCCTCAAACAATCGCCGTATGAGGGCCATATGTAGTTGTTCATTATATACACTGTGCGTCACACATCATCTTCCTAATTCATTGTATATCGTTTATGCCGAGCTCTCAGTGTGTTAATGATTTATAGTTAAATTTATAAACCTTATTATTGAATCGCAGCGCGCAAGTCTACTTTTTTAGTTTCTTGGTTAGCTGGACGATTAATCGCTTCACGAAGATCTACAGTATGTTCATCTTGAACAGTAGGTTCTTCACTAGCTTTATTTTTAACTGTTTGTTTAGCTGCGAACCAAATTGTTTCGTTCATGTAGTGACGAAGTTCTTCGTTAGATACGTTTTCTTGGTCTTTAGCCATTACATCCAAAATAGAATCTTCTAATGCTTGTGCTTCGTCGTCAGTCATAGGACCGCCAACTTCTTTTTGTTTTTGGATGATTTCGTTAATACGATCTGTCATGCCGCGCAATACATTGTAACCATAGCTGTTAGTGAAGCCATCTTCTTTATTGTATTTAGGCATTTCGAAATATTCGTATTCATTTTTATTACGGTTTTCACCATTCCAGTTCAAGAACACTTCTTGACCATGTACACGACCGATGGAATGTGTACGGAAGTAGTCAGCATAGTTGTGTTTGTCATAGGAATGTAACCATTTTTTCTCAGCTTTAGTCATACGCTCATGGTTTTCGTATTTCACTTTAGCTTTTGCGATGTTGATTTCCGCATTTTGCCAAGCTTTTACATAGTCATGAACAGCAGACACTGTTTGTGGGCTAGCCACAGGAACCAATACTACGTTGCTCAATGCAGGCGCAGATACTGGGTTACGTAAAATTAGGTTATCGTCATATGTTGGAGCGGATTGTGCACCTACAACGCCTGTAGAAATAACAAGAGCCGCTGCACAAGCAAGTAATGTAGATTTTTTCATTCTATATTCCTCTTTTCTATCGTTAGATTATGGTGAAAGTATCTCTCACGCGTTTCACGTTCATATTTAAAAGCATTATTTTTACAAACAATAGGGAGAGGTAAGCGCTACGCTAGGTAGCGCATACCATCCTAAGTTCAGTCAGTTCTTACACTCTCAAATGATTACATACCAAGTTTTGCCATCATAGCAGCAATTTGAGCTTTCATTTGTTCGTTTTCAGCTTTCAAATCAGATACTTCTGTTTTTAATCCAGCGTTTTGTGCTTTAACGGAAGCCATTTCTTGTTGCATTGCATAAGCGGAGCTGATAGGGCCTTTGCGGTAACGATCTGCTACAGCAGCTTCGCTATCACGGTTGCCAACTTTCCAAGTTACACCAGCGTTTGCCATCATGTGACGGGAACCACCTGCCCAAGCTAAGCCTGCATGCATCATTGTGGACTCGTTTTTGTAATGAGCAACGCCCATTGCAATAGCGGAGTTACCACGGTAGTTACCATAACCAGCCATGATTTGAGTTGGTTCTAATGGATCGTATTGGATAGGTTTCAATGCTGCAAGAGCTGCACCTTGTGCACCTACACGACCGATTTCGTCTGTCAATTCATCGAAACGAGGGCTTGCACCAGTAGTCAAGTCGTATACTTTAGCGCCATCTGTAGTTTCAGATTCTTGAACACCTACAGTACCATCTGTAGATTTAACGATTGTACGGGAATCTTTCAATTGTTTCAAGTTAACCGCATCTGTATCGTTAGTACCTTTACCAAGGTTAGTAATTTTGTTACCACCCATGTTGAGGTTACCACCAGTTACGGAAAGGTCACCAGCGTTGAAGTTCAATGCAGGACCATTGTCGCTATTCTTGATGGAGTTGATACCTTTAAGGTCTTTGTTCAATTTAACAGTTAATGTATCGTTACCATCAGCTACTACGTTGATGTTACCAGCAGCGGATTGGAATGCATTGGATTGAGCTTCAGTTACGCCTTCGCCTTGAACTTTAACAAGCGTATTCAACGCATGTTTGTTTTCAGTGCTAGTGTTGTTACCTGTGAATTTCAAGCCATCATCCATAGTTGCTACTTCACGTTTGATTGGGTTACCATCAGTATCTTTCAATGGGTTGCCATCTTTATCTTTTGGTACGTATACGATACGTTCAGATTTGTCGCCATTGTTAGCTTCTGGTTTAACAAGAGTTTTGGAACCGTGATCTGTAGAGATATCTACACCAGTACCATCTGCACCAGCAGGACCTTGAGGACCAGTCAAGCCAATGTGACCTACACCATCTTTACCAGCGATAGATACAGCATCTTTACCATCTTTACCGATGGAAACTTTACCGTCGATACCGTTAGCACCGTCTTTACCGGAGATGGATACACCATCTTTACCAGCTACGCCATCTTTACCAGGAACGCCAATGGAGTTCAAGCCGTTAAGATCTTTATCAAGACCGATTACAACTTTACCATCTTTAGTCATAGTTTTGATGTTGGAACCGCTGTAGTTGTCATCAGCTTTAGTACCTTCGCCAACGATTTCAAGTTTTTCACCCAAGTTTTTGTGGATGTCATCGCCAGATTGAGCACCGAAGTTCAAGCCTTTGTTGCCGATTGCATCAGCAGCATTTTTAAGGTCTGTTACATTTACAGCACCGTTCTTAGTATTGTTGTCACCAGCAGCGGCATCAATCTTATCTAAGAATGTGTTACCAGCTTTATCCGCAATGGAAGAACCAACGTTGTTCAATTTCATTGGGTTTGTTGTAGAACCATCAGCATTATTCATAGAAGCGATAACATCAGATTTAGGGACTTCTGTACCTGTACCTTGTGGGTTGTCATAGAATTTATCGCCTACTAAGTAAACTTTAGTACCATCTTGTTTAGTGTATACTACTGGAGTTTGAGCTTTGTTCAC
>OKWQ01000377.1_pt1 | contig 15179 bp, 14 predicted proteins | sample 1607071 | NCBI WGS metagenome assembly OKWQ01 (sample SAMN07501039, study PRJEB24779) | human gut metagenome
AGACATAAAAACACTCCCTTTAAAGTAGATTTTAACAGGTCTTTTTTTATCCTGTCTACTTTAAAGGGAGCAGTTCATAGTTTTAGTTAAATTCATTTTTTATATTATAAATTAGTTGGTGATTTGTAAAAAAGTTCGTTTAAGTTAAGACTATTACATAGTTTTTATAACTAAGATCTTTTTCTTTCTATTCTATTTTTATAGTTCATATCTTTGATTTTATAACTCTAGTTCTTTTTTAAAAAAATGAATAAATTGTAAATAACTTAATAAATATTTTTTCATATAGCTATAGTAACTTTTATCATTTCAAAATCGTTATTATAAATAGATTTTTATAATTTTTTATTTTACATTTGATTAAGAATGGAAAAGTAGACCTAAAATAACCTTATTAATTTTTGTAATGATTGTATATATTTTAACTTCAGTATTATGAATAATATATTTATCTGAAGTTTAAAATTTAAAACTTAAACAAATTAATATTTAATTCTATATAATTTAGTAACAATCTTAATTTTCTTTACACTATTAATACCAAAACTAATTTTTTTAGTTGTTAAAGAACTTCAGTAAAAAATATATACGGTTTTAATCATAATAATAGTTTAAATATAATGAAAAATAACCACATAATTATATATATTTTTTTACTATATATATTTGCTAACTTGGTATCATATATTAATCTTATTAAAAATGGAGTATAGAGGATGGATACTAGTAGTAATAGAGGTTGTATAATAGATAAAAAGATAAGTTGATTATGACAATTATACTTTAACTAATATAATTTTTTTTTGTAATAATTTGGTGTTTATATGTAAAAAAGTGTTGTTTAAGTTAATATTATGTAAAATGTTATGGAATACCTTATCATTATAGTAAGTGAAAGTTTTTAAGGAAAAACTAATCAGTAAATTATTAATAGGGGAGGTATTAAATTGATAAAAATAAAGTATTTAGATTTAGTTACTATAAAGAGAATATTAGGAGACTTATACTTAGAAAATGGAAATACTGAAGAAGTAATTCTATTAAGTCAAGCAGTTGATAAAATTATAATGCATATGCAAGTAAAGAGAAATAATAAATAAAAATTTAATATTATTAAAATTAAATTTTTATGATTATATATTAACCTTAAAAAATGTGGGATTTTTGAATTTTCTATCAAAATTATATCGAATTAATACATATGATTATAGTAGTGAATGTAAAGAAAAATAGTTAATAGAACAGCTTACTATTAATGGTGTAGATAAAATATCTATATTATAGGATTAATTTTTAGAGAAGTCTTTAATTATATATAATGAAGAATTTATCAAGATAGATGATTAATATTATTATGCATTTACAAGAGAAATAAAGATTTATAATCATACTTTCATATTGTTTTAATATGTCTGGCGTAGAAATAGCAAAAGAACTTAATTTATTTAGAAGAACTGTTTCGATATATATAAATTAAATAAAGTTGGTGTAAGTTTAAAAAAGTATTTTAAGTAAAAAGTATGAAAAAGAGTATATGAATAGTAATAATAATTTATGGGAATTTGACATTATAGCTAAAGCTACTAAAAGTTATATTGAGCAAATAAATATATAAATTTAGTTAATGAAGAGAGATATGGAGCAAATATGTAAAGACTTTTCTAGAAAATATTTAAACTACAAACTCTGATAATATATAGTCAATAGGATAATGATACTAACATAAAAATAATTTTCTCTAGAGTATAGATAGATGAGATTCTTGTGGAGATATACAATCTGTGGTCATATGGATATAATTAGTATAATCTTAACATTGTTGGAGATTTTCAATATGAAATTATTAAATTATAATAGTCAAATTTCTATGTTTAGAATCCTTCTTAAAAAGAAATTAATAAATGAGAATTAATACATAAAAAATAATTATAAAGTAATATAAAAATTATTAGTAAGTATTTTTATTAATCATATTCTATCTAAGTTAACGAATTTTTTGTTATATAACAATTTATTTAAATAATAAACTATATTAACCAAAAGAAAAATTATAATAAAAAAGATATTAAGCATTTCTTTTAATTTTATAGCGTAAAGATATAGCAAGTCTTTGTTAAATATTTATTTCTTTTTATATAATTTTATATAAAAAGAGTGTAATACATAGTAAGACGAATTTAATTTAAATATTTATTAATTATGAGAGGGAGGAGAAAAGATTTTGAGTTTAAGTAGTTTTAAAAGAAAAAGAATAGAATTAGATGAGTTAGAAAAATTATTTAAAATAGATACTTATTGTGATTTATATGTAAAAGTTAATGAGTTAATAAGTGCAAACAAAATAAAACCTATAATTAGTAGTGGACAAAATGGTAAGAGCCCTGCCTTATATAAAAGATATAAGATAGTTGATATAAAAGAAGAGAATAAAGAATTAATAGAAGAAATTGAATATAAATTAATTAGTAAATTTAATATTGAGTATTATAGAAATCATTTAGAGAAGTATAGTGATCATAGAAAATATATACTTCAATTAAATGATTTTTTTATAAATAAAAGTGAACTTTTAAATTATCCAGTATCAATGAATGAAAGAGCTTTTCAAATATGGGGAAGAGAGAAGTTTTTGCAAAAAGAAGAAGGAAAATCAATATTAAAAAACTTAGATATTGATTTAGGAACTTTAAACTATTATGATACTTCAGAGCCTTTAGCATATTATTCAAGAAGTAAGAATACTCCTCAAAATGTATTAATTATAGAAAATAAAGATACATATTATACATTTAGGAATTACTTAATAAACAATAATAAAATTTTAGATGAGGAAATAACAACAATAATATATGGAGCAGGAAAGAGTATTTGGAAATCTTTTTAAGATTTTGAAGTATCTGTAGAAAAGCATGTGTCTAATCAAAATAATAAATTTTTTTATTTTGGTGATTTAGATTACGAAGGAATATTGATTTATGAAAAATTTTATCATTTGTTTTCTAAAGAATATAATATAAGACCCTTTATAAATGGGTATAAAAAAATGATAGAAAAATCAGAAATGATGGAAGTTAATTTACCTAAGACTAAAGCTGGTCAAAATAGGAATATAGAAAATGCATTTTTACAAGAATTTAGTAAAAAACTTAATCTAAAAATTTTAAGAATATTAGAGAATAATTTATATATTCCACAAGAGATTATTAACGTGACAGATTTATAGGAGGAATAATGAATTTTGATTTTTTAGATGATCAACATGTGAGAATGAAAAAAATAGGTGCTTATTCAATATTATTTAGAAATAGTATAGCAAAAGGTACTTGGAAAAAGTATGGATTTTCAGAATGGTATGAGCAGGATAATTTAATCTTTACAGTATTACTTTATATAATGGAAGAATCTTTAAAAAATGATATGTGCACAATAGACAATATAGGGTATTTTATTGATGAAATAAACAGTATTCATTTTAAGAAAGAATTATCTTATGAAGAATGTAAAGAGTTGGCTGAATTTATAGTTAATATGATTTTATGTGATGAAGGTAAAGCCATGTATTTTAAAGCTTATAATTTTAAAAAGGCTCAATATGAAGATATAAACATAAATTTTGTTAAAAATAGAATGCAATATGTAGATGATGTTAGAAGAGTAGTATATTCAATAACTGATGATGGGTATTCATTTATTTTATCAACCTTAGAAGTAGAAGAAAATTTAAAGATAACTATACATGAAATTTTGTTTAAGATGCATTTAGAAAAAGCTTCTTATGATAAAGCAGTTGATGATATAAAAATATATTTAACCGATATAGAATAAGAGTTAAAAGTATTGAAGATGCTATAAGGAAAATCAAGGAGAATCCACTAAGTTATACAACAGAAGATTATGAAAATATGATGGAAGGGAATCTTAATCTTTTAAATAAAATAAAAGAAAAGTTAATAATTCATAGAGAAATGGTAGAGCTTAGGATAAATGAATTTTTAGAGAATGATATAAACATTAAGAAATTAAATAAGAAAGAAGAAGAAAATTTAAATAATTTAAAAATAATAAAAAATTATTTAGGAAGAACTATAGATGAAGATCAAAAATTATTAAAAAAATATTTTGATTTAAAAGATGTTTATGGTATGGAGCTAGAAACAATATCAAAGATGGCATTGATTGAAAGATTTAATTTTAGAAATGAGGTTTACGAGAAAATATTAGATGATCCTAATATTTTGGAGAATATAGATATCTTTTTAAGACCATTATTAAAGAGGGAGTTGCCTAAAAAGTATAATATAAATAAATCTTTAGAATATCAAAAAAAATATAAATAAAGATTATTCTGAATAGGATGATGAATTGTCTTTTGAAGAAAGTGATTTTATTGATGAAATAAATAAAAAGAAAATAGAAAAACTTAAAAAATATAATGACGTAATAACATTGATTTTAGAATTATCAATGAAACAGGGGGGAATTTCACTTAGAGAAATTCAAGAATTAATAAAAGAAAGTAATGAATTAATGGAAAAATTAATTCCAACAGTTGAAATCTTTAGAGAAGTTATTATAGAAATGCTTAAAAACAGAAATATAAATGTAAATGAAATTAGAGAAGAGAGAAAGAATGCTATTGAAAATGGAGAAATTGAATTTCAACTTAATAAAAGTATATTAGAAGTTTTAGATAATAATAGTGAACTTAATATTATAAAAGAAATCAATATAAACAAGTTAATTGATAAGGATGATATTAAACTTGAGGGAGTAAAAACTGAAGATGGAGAATTTAAAAATTTCATCTGTTCAGATATTTTATTTGAATCTATAAGGGGGGATAAGAATGGCTTATTCTATGGAAGAAGTAAAGATGAGTAATAAAATCTTTTATTATTTACTAAAGTATGGTGAGCTTAAAGAGGAAGATGAAGGAGATTTGTATAAGGATTATTCAGAAAATGTTAATATAACTGAATTGGTAAAAGAGATTGGAGAAGATTCAGAATGTTATATAAAAAAATATGGGGGAGTAGTATACCTTATTCCTAAAGAAGAAAATGACTTTTTAGGATATTCTAAAGGGGAGTTGAAAAAAGAATTATGTAGGTCAAATGCTAATGATAAGGATTATTATTTGTCTCAATTTGTGATTTTAACATTGTTGGTAACGTTTTATAATTCTAAGGGAGTTAGTTCAAAGTCGAGAGATTATATAAAAATTGGAGAGTTTCTTAACATAATTACAGATAGATTAAATGAAGGAGCTGAAAGGACAAAGGAAGCTGATAGTTCTAGAATAGCTTTTTCAAACATATTAGAGAGATTTGAGGCTTTAAAAAGTAGTGATAAGAGAAGTATATCAAAGACAACAAAAGAAGGATTTATAAATAATATATTGGATTTTTTAGAGAAACAAGGATTAATTGATTATATAAAAAATGATGATATGACTAAGACTACTAAAAAGTTAGATAATTTTATGGATTGGAATATTTTAAATAAAAATAATTATCATAGGGTGCTGAAGGCGTTAGGAGAATCTGTTGATGAGTAAAAATAAATAAACTTAGATTTGTTAATTTAAATTATAATCATAATACAATGAAAATAGACGATGAAATTTTTTATCTTGATGGACAAGATACAATGTTAAACTTAAGAAATGGAGGTGGAAAATCAGTACTTGTACAGATGGTGATGGCTCCATTAGTAAATAAAAGGTATAGAGCATTAAAAGATAGAACATTTGAAAGCTATTTTACTACAAATACCCCAACTTATATAATGATCGAGTGGATACTTGATGATGGAGCAGGATATTTATTAACTGGAATGATGGTTAGAAAAAAAAATGTGTTATCAGATGAAGATTCTAAAGATAAACTAGATATAATAAATTTTATACACGAATATAAAGGAAAAAATGAATATGATATAAAAAAATTCCTATAGTTGAAATTAATAATGGGAAGAAAATGGTGAAAAGCTTTTTAAATTCTAAAAAATTATTTGAGGAATTAAAAAAGAATAAAGAAGTTAGATTTAATTATTATGATATGAATAATCCGGTAACTACTAAAAATTATTTTGAAAAATTACAAGAATATAAGATAAATCATAAAGAATGGGAAACCATAATTAAGCAAATAAATTTAAAAGAATCTGGATTATCAGAACTTTTTATAAAAGCTAAAGATAGTTCTGGATTAGTTAAATCTTGGTTTTTGCCTGCTGTTGAAAATAAATTAAGAAAAGATGAAGATAGAATTAAGAATTATAGGAATTTAGTTAAAAGGTACATAGAACAATATAAGGCCAATAAAACTAATATAGATAAAAAGGAAAAAATTGAACTTTTTAACAAATTATCAGAAGATATTAAAAATAGCTGTGATGAGTTTATATCAATAATAGAGGAAAGAAAAGGACTAGAAAATAAAATAGCTAATATTATTAGGATTTTAAAAAACAATTATGAGGATAAGGAAAATGAAGAAAAAGAATTAGAATGTTTGATAAAGCAATTAGTAGAAAAAATAGCTGAATTATTTTATGAGGAGTATTCTATTAAAATTTACAGGGAAGAAGATAAAATAGAAGAGTTAGAAGAGTATGTTAAAGAATTAGACCACTTAGTAAATAAAAGTGAAGAAGAAAAAAAGGCTTTAAATAAAAAAAATGAAATTTTAGAATGTTCAAAAACATATAAGGAATATCAAAGTAGATCACAAGAGTTACAAAGTTTAGAGAGAGAACTTGAGATTTTAACTAAAAAGAAAGATGATAATACACCACTTATAAATAATATAGGGTTTACTATTAGAGAAATTTTAAATAAAGAAATATCTTATATGGAAGAAGAAGTTAATGAAAGAAAAACAAAGGTAAATACTTTAGAACTTGAAAAAGAAAATCTTAAAAATATTTTAAATGAAAATAGATTATTAATTAATACATTAAAAGGAAAGGAAGGATTTTTAAAAGCTAGTTTAGAATCTTTTGATAAAATTCAAAGTAATTTTAATGATAAATATAATGAAAATATAATTAGGAATATATCTGGATATTTTAATGAGGAATCGCTATTATTTCTTGGAAGAAACATAGAGGATTATAATTTTGATTTAAATAAGAATATAAAAAATATTACTGAAGATATTTTTTATAATAAAGAAATATTAAAAAGCAAAAATAATGAAAAAGAACGAAATACAAAGTTAATGTTTGATTTTGAAAATCAATTGAAAAATAATTTGGGTTTAATTGAAGAATTAGATGAAAAAATAAAATTATGTATTGATGTTATAAAATACATTGATTTTGGTGAAGAGAGAGTATTTGATACAGAAGATATTTTAAATGATTTTTATGCAAAAATAGATTTTTTAGAAAGAGAAAAAAGTAAGTTAATAAGACAAGAAGAAGACATATTATATGAGATAGATAAGCTAGAAGGTGGTAGAGTATTAGAGCTTCCAAAGGAAATAAAGAAAAAGCTTGAAGATAAAGATATTAAAATTATTTATGGTATGGAATGGCTTAAAAAGAATGGATATTCTACTGAAAAAATATTGAAATTGTAAAAAATAATCCTTTTATACCATATTCATTAATAATGAGTTCTAGTGAAATTGAAATATTAAAAAGGGAAGGACTAGATATATTTATATCAAATCCAATTTCTATAATAAATAGATTGAATTTAGAAAGTAATTTCCTTGAAGTAGATAAAAGTATGGTGTCTTTTAATAAGTTAAATTTTTTTATTTCTTTTAATAATAAGCTTTTAGATGAAAAAGAGTTGATAAAGTTAATAGAAGAAAAAAATCAATACCTAGAAAGTATTAGAATTAATATAGAGAATAGAGAAAATGAAATTAGATTTTTGGAAAAAAAGATTATAGAAATAAGAGAGCATGAAATATCTATAGCTAGAGAACTTGGAAATATAGAGATTAATATTTCAGAGTTAGAAAATAGTAAAAAAGTTTTAGAAGAAAATATAAGAAAAAACCTTGAAAAACTTAATAGCTTTAATGAATTAATAGAAGAATACAATAAATATAAAGATAATAAAGATGAACTAAGTTCAATTGAATTTAAAATAGAAGAAATTAATAAATTTTTAAAAGAAAATGAGAATAGAGAATTAGAAATTTATAAGACTTTAAAAGATATAAATAATATTATGGTAAGTTACACTAATAGCTTAGAAAAATTAAAAAGTGAAGTTGTAAAATTTAACTTTTATAAAGAAGGATTGTTTATAAAAAAAGATAAGGAAGATTTACTAGCAGAGTTTTATGTTTTAAATAAGGAAATAACAGCTTCAGAAAAAGACTTAAAGAAAAGAATAGAAGAAAAAAGTAGAGCATTTAAAGAAATTGAAGATGAATTAAATGTTAAAGCTAATAAGTATAATCTAGAAGAAGCTGAATATATTAATGAAGTTTACAACATAAATAGAGATTTTGAGTTAAAAGATTTAATAGAAAAGGAAGATAAAAATTATAATTATTTAAAAGACAAAAGATCGAATATACTTCAAGAGGTTGCTAGTGAAAAAAGTAATGTTAAAAATTTATATGAATCTTTAGAAAAAGACCTTGGAAAAACTAAGGCTAAAAATAAGACTTTGCTTTATGATAAAAACTTTGAAGAGGAAATAGCAAAATTAAAAATTGAGAAAGCTCTAAATGAAAAGAAAATTAAGGAAGTAATTAATGAAAAAAGTAAAATTGATAAATATTTAATTGATTTAAGTCAATTCAATGAATTTATCATAGAGAATGAAGAAGATATATTTATCGATATAAAGGATTTAGATAATATTATAGGAAGTATTAAAAGAGATTTGTTTGAAAAAAAGAATTAGAGTTAAAAAGAGAGGCTAAATTAAATAATTGTATAGTTGATATTGAAAATAAAGATAGTTTTAGAAATGAAAATATATTTAAAATTGCTATACAATCTTTAAAGTCTTTAGTAAGTAAACCAATAAAGTTTAAGGAACATTTAAATCTTGTAATTAATTCATATAATTCTATTATTAAAAAATTATCAATTGATATTAAATTAATTGAGGGTGAGGAAGAGAAAATATTAGATATCATTTTAGAATATATTGAAGAGGTCAATAAAAATATTTCTATAATAGATGATAATTCAAGTATAAATATAAATAATAAAAGAGTAAAAATGTTAAATATTACAGTACAGGATTTTGAAAAAAATAAAATTAATTATAGATTGAAACTTCAAGATTATATTGAAGCTATTAGAGAAAGAGCCATTAAGTAACTTGAGAAGAATAATTCTATTGAAGAAATAATTAGTAATACTATAACTTTATTTAAGTTATATGATGAAATTATTGGAGTTGAAAATGTTGAGATTAAATTATATAAAATAGAAGAGAATAGACAAAGGATAATAAGTTGGAATGAAGTTTCAAAAAATTCAGGAGGCGAAGGGTTTCTTTCAGCATTTGTAATATTAACAAGTCTATTATCTTACATGAGAAAAGATGAAAGTGACATATTTAGTAGAAAAGAGGATGGAAAAGTATTAATAATGGATAATCCTTTTGCACAAACAAGTTCTTCACACTTGTTAAAACCTCTTATGGATATCGCTAAAAAAAGCAATACTCAATTAATTTGTCTAACAGGACTAGGTGGTGATTCTATTTATAACAGATTTGATAATATATATGTTTTAAATTTAGTATCATCAAAATTAAATAATAGTATTAAATATATGAAAAGTGAGCATATAAAAGGAGATAAAGAGGAGGAAACTGAAATTATTGTTTCATCTAGATTAAAAATAGAAGAACAGACTAGTTTATTTTAAATAATTAAATTATTTATTAATTTGAAAAGTATTAATTTAGATAGACATTGAATACAAAAATTCAATGTCTATTTTTATATTAAAAAATATCTTAAGTAAGTATTATTGTATTTACTAGGAAACGTAAGAGAATTATTATTTTTAAGAAATATTATTAATAAAAGTTGTTCTCCATTTAGATGGAGATAAATTGAATTTTTTCTTGAAGGCTACTGAGAAATTAAATTGATTAGAATAACCTAATAATTCAGCAACTTGAGAAATAGATAAACTTTTATCTTTTAATAAATTGCAAGCTTGTAACATTTTATACTGAATTAAAAATTCTTGTGGGGTTGTATTCATATGTTTTTTAAATATACGAGTAAAATATGATTTACTTAGATTACATCTATTTGATACGTCTTCAACTGAAATATTGCGATTATAGTTTTCTTCAATAAAATTTAATGCTTCGCGGATATATAGTTCATTTAGAGTATCAAGTTCATTTAAGGTACTATTTAATGAGAATTCTATTAGAGAATTAATAAAGAGGTATAGATGTCCTATTAGAAAGCTAGGATTTTTTTTGTTATTACTGATAATAGATTTCATTTCTTCAATGATTTTAAGAGAGTTTATGCTTTCTTTAAGTTTAAATATAGGATTAGCAGGAGTTAGACCAGCTTCTTCCATATAAAGTTTTGCTTTTATTCCATTAAATTCAATCCACATATAATGCCATGGATCATTTTCATCAGATTGATATGAGCATATTTCATTTGGGCAGATTAAAAATCCTTCACCAGGAGAGACCTCATAATATTTTTTTTCAAATGTTTTGGGATCAACAGAAAAAAATTTCCCTTTACCAGATATAACATAATGAAATAAATAATTGTTTTTTACTGTTGGGCCTACTGAGTGTAATGGATCGCATTTTTCAGAACCAAATTGAATTGGTTTTAAATCTATATAATTTTCATTGTTAAATACATAAGTTTCAAACTTAGACATAAGCAACCTCCAAAATATATTATAAAAATATGAAATATATGATGATTTTACAAAAGTACAGATATTAATATATTTAAGAACAATAATAACATTCTTTAATAACGTTTTCAATGGTAAAATTTAAGTATAGTTACAAATTATTAAAATTTAATAAACTTAAATTATAAAAGTTTTAAGGGGGAACAAAAATGAGAAAGAGGTTTAAACTAGTAGCTCTTAGCTTATGTACTTTATTTTTAGCTGGGTGTGGTAGTAAAGGTCAGGAGAAAGTTGGTAAATCTAATGATGGAACTGTAACACTTTCCTATGCAATATGGGATTCAGGACAAGAAAAAGGCTTACGTAAGTTAGCTGATGAATTTGAAAGTAAAAATCCAAATACAAAGATTAATATATAGGTAATAGGATGGAATGATTATTGGACAATGTTAGAAGCAGCTGCAACTGGGGGATCATTACCAGATACATTTTGGATGCACTCTAATGAAATTCATCGTTATGGATCAAATGGAATGTTACTTAGTCTAAATGATTATATTAAAAATAGTGAAGTAGTTGATTTGAAAAACTTCCCACAGGGGTTAAATGAAATTTACAACATAAATGATAATCAATACGCAATTCCAAAGGATTTTGATACTATTGGATTATGGTATAACAAGAAAATGTTTGATGAAGCTCAAATACCTTATCCTGATGAAACTTGGAATTGGGATAAATTATATGAAGTTTCAAAGAAGTTAACAAAGGCAGATGGAAGCCAATTTGGAGTATTAGCGCCATTGCATAATCAAGAGGGATATTATAATTTTGTATATCAGAATGGTGGAGATATTATAACTGATGACAAGAAATCAGGATATGATAACCCTAAAACTATAGAGGCTATGAATTATTATTTTAATCTTTCTAAAGAAGGATTATCTCCTAAAATTTTTAATGACAAAGAAAGAGCAGAGGCATTACAAAATGGACAAGCAGCTATGGGATTCTTTGGTTCTTGGAATTTAGGTTCTTTTGCTGATAATGAATATATGGCTAAAAATTTTGATGTTACTATTTTACCTTCATCAAATGATGGAAAAAGAGCAACAATATTCAATGGTTTAGGTAATGCTATTTCAGCTAAAACAGAGCATCCAGAGGAAGCTTGGAAATGGGTAGAATATTTAAGCTCAAAAGAAGGACAAGAAAAACAAGGTGAATTAGGTATAGCAATTCCAGCATATAATGGAGCTGCTGATATATGGGCAAAGAACAATACTACTTTTAATACAAAAGCATTTGTAGATATGTTAGATTATGCTCAAATAAGACCATATTCTAATTCTACAGCTAAATGGGAAGATAAGGCTACTGAAATTTTAAAGAAAGCATATCTTCAAGATATGTCAGCTGAAGAAGCTTGTAAAGAGACTGCTAAAATGATGAATGACTATTTGAATCAAGAAAAGTAAATTAAAATGAAAAAACAATAGTGAAAATAAAAAGTAGCTATTGTTTTTTTATTAAATATAAGGAGAAATAATTATGGAACTTAGAAAAAACAATTTATTTAAAAGACTTTTTGTTCCTAATAGAAAGAGAAAGGAATGGATTTGGGGATATTTTTTAGTAGCTCCCACTATTATAGGGTTAATTATTCTAAATATTATACCAATATTTCAAGTGTTAAAAATGAGTTTTTACAAAAGTGGTGATTTTGGTAGAAATGATATTTTTATAGGATTTGAAAATTACATAAGATTACTAGGTGATGAGCAAGTATGGCAAGCAACTATTAATACTTTAAAATATACATTCTTTGTTGTTCCATTAAACGTAATCATTGCTCTTATTTTAGCCACAATATTAAATAAAAAGATAAAGGGAAGAGATATTTATAGAACTATTTATTTTATTCCTATGGTAGCTACACCAGCTGCTATAACAATGGTTTGGAAATGGTTATATAATACACAATTTGGATTAATAAATCATTTGCTTGGAAAGATAGGAATTCCTAAAATAGATTGGATAAATGACCCTAAAATAGCTATATACTCAATAATAATTATTGGAATTTGGAGTACTATTGGATATAGTATGGTACTTATATTAGCAGGACTTCAAGAAATACCAAAAGATTATTATGAAGCAGCTACTATTGATGGGGCTAACTCTGTAAATCAATTTTTCAATATAACACTTCCTTTAGTTTCACCAACATTATTTTTTGTAATTGTTACAAATATAATTCAGTCTATGCAAGTATTTGATGTTATTTATATGATGATAGATATAACAAGCCCTGCTTACGATAAAACAGTATCACTTGTTTATTTATTCTATAATAATGCATTTAAGTATTCAGATAAAGGGTATGGATCAACAATCATTATATTATTATTAATTATTATTTTAATATTTACATTTATTCAAATGAAGTTGCAGAAGAAATGGGTAAATTACATGTAGATAAGGAGTGAGTTAAATGGAAGGAAAGAAAATATCTAGAATATTTATGCATTTATTTTTAATTATTATAGCAATAATCATGATATTACCCTTTGTATGGATGGTATTAACATCATTTAAATCAGTAACAGAATCTACTCAGATGAATCCTTTTGTTATTTTTCCAAGTCAGTGGAGAATAGAGAATTATATAGAAGTTATAAAGGGAAATGACTTTTTAGCATTATATATAAATACATTTTTAATGATGATTTTTAGAGTGATTTGCTCAGTTTTATTTAGTGCAATGGCAGCCTATGCCTTTGCAAGATTAGAATTCCCAGGAAGAAATTTTCTGTTTGGATTAGTTTTATTCCAAATGATGATTCCAGCGCAAGTTTTTATAATTCCACAATATTTAATGATAGACCAGATTAATATGAGAAATACTATTTTTGCCCTTGTTTTTCCAGGATTAGTTAGTGCCTTTGGAACCTTCCTTTTAAGACAGTTTTTTATGGGATTACCAAAGGAGTTAGAGGAAGCGGCATACTTAGATGGATGTAATATATGACAAACATTTTTTAAAGTTATGTTACCTTTAGCAAGATCAGGATTAGTTGCTTTAAGCATATTTACAGCATTATTTGCATTTAAAGATTTAATGTGGCCATTAATTGTTAACTCAAATACAGATGCGGCTACTTTATCATCTGCATTATCAAAAATTCAAAGTGCTTATTCTGTAAATTATCCTCAACTTATGGCAGCATCAGTATTAGCAATATGGCCTATGTTAGCTGTTTATATTATTTTCCAAAAACAATTTATTGAGGGTATAGCAACTTCAGGAGGAAAACTTTAAAAATACTTTTTAGATAGGAGAATTAAAATGCCGATTATTTTTCATAAAGAATTGAAGGAATTTCATTTATATAATAAAGAAATTAGCTATATTATTCATATTTTACCTAATGGACATGTTGGAAATTTATATTTTGGTAAAAAAATAGATCCCTATAAAACATATAATCATTTGTTTGAAGGTATTTATAGACCTTTAGCTGCTTATGTATATGAAGAGGATAACAAATTTTCTTTACAGAATACTAGGCAAGAATATCCAACCTTTGGTCTTTCTGACTTTAGAAAGGGAGCATTTTTAATAAAACAAGAAAATGGTAGTGAAATTTCAGACTTTAAATATGAAAGTCATAAAATAATTGAAGGAAAATTAAAATTAAAAGGGCTACCACAAACTTATGTTGAAAACAAAGATGATGCAACAACATTAGAAATCACATTATTAGATGAGGTAATAAAAAGTAAATTGAAGCTATATTTTACTATATTTGAAGATAGAGCAGTTATTACAAGAAGTGCTAGTTTTTTAAATCTTAGTAATAAGACTATAAATATAGAAAAGGCAATGAGCTTTAATTTAGATTTACCTGATTCTAATTATAATATGATTCAGCTTAATGGGGCATGGGGAAGAGAAAGACATGTTCATGATAGAAGCATTAAAGAAGGGACTCAAGGATTTTATAGTTTAAAAGGAGCTAGCAGTGCAGAGTTTAATCCTTTTTTAGCTCTTAGGAGACCAAATACAGATGAGTTTTCAGGAGAAGTTATAGGATTTTCATTAGTTTACAGTGGAAACTTTATGGCAGAAATTGATGTAGATACTTATAATCAAACTAGAATTATGATGGGAATTCATCCTGAGAGATTTAGCTGGCCTTTAAATTTAAATGAAGAATTTTATACTCCAGAAGTAGTTATAGTTTACTCTGATAAGGGACTAAATTACATGAGTCAAGTATATCATAGTCTGTATAGAGAGTGCTTAATGAGAGGAAAATGGAAAGATAGCGTAAGGCCTA
>OKWQ01000378.1_pt1 | contig 15105 bp, 12 predicted proteins | sample 1607071 | NCBI WGS metagenome assembly OKWQ01 (sample SAMN07501039, study PRJEB24779) | human gut metagenome
GCTAATACTGATGTTATAGCAGCTGTTAATGTAGTCTTACCGTGGTCAACGTGTCCTATAGTTCCAATGTTAACGTGCGGTTTGCTTCTTTCAAATTTTGCTTTTGCCATTTCAAATTCCTCCTTATTTAGAAAACAATGATTTATAATCTATTATTTATCTGAAATTATTTTTTAGCTATTTCTTCTTGGATGCTCTTTGGAACTTCTTCGTAGTGATCGAATACCATTGAGTAAACTCCTCTGCCTTGAGTTCTTGATCTTAAAGTAGTTGCATATCCAAACATTTGAGATAGTGGTACGAACGATCTGATAACTTGCGCGCCGTTAACAGCTTCCATTCCTTCTATTCTACCTCTTCTAGAGTTGATATCACCCATTACATCTCCCATGTACTCTTCTGGAACTGTAACTTCTACTTTCATCATTGGTTCAAGTAGAACTGGGTCTGCTTTAGCCATAGCGTTTTTGAATGCCATAGATCCAGCAATTTTGAATGCCATTTCTGATGAGTCAACTTCGTGGTATGATCCGTGTACAAGTCTAATTTTGAAGTTTATAGTTTCGTATCCAGCGATTATACCGTTCTTAGCAGCTTCTCTGATTCCGTTGTCGATTGGTGCAATGTACTCTTTTGGAATTGCTCCTCCAACTACAGCATTTTCGAATACGTAATCTCCTTCGATTGGTTCCATTTCGATTACACAGTGACCATATTGTCCTTTACCACCTGATTGCTTAGCGTATTTAGCTTCAGCTTTAACAGGCTTTCTGATAGTCTCTTTGTAAGCAACTTGTGGAGCTCCAACGTTACATTCAACTTTGAACTCTCTTGTTAATCTGTCAACTATGATATCTAAGTGAAGCTCACCCATACCAGAGATGATTGTTTGACCAGTTTCTTGATCAGTGTGAGTTTTAAAAGTTGGATCCTCTTCAGCAAGTTTAGCTAAAGCTAATCCCATCTTCTCTTGACCAGCTTTTGTCTTTGGCTCTATAGCTACAGATATAACTGGCTCTGGGAATTCCATTGATTCAAGAACTATTGGGTGGTTTTCGCTACATAGAGTATCCCCTGTAGTAGTGTTCTTTAATCCAATAACTGCTCCTAATTCACCAGCTTCTAATGTCTCAACTTCTTCTCTTGTGTTAGAGTGCATCTTAACAAGTCTTCCGATTCTTTCCTTCTTACCTTTTGTTGAGTTAAGAACGTAAGAACCACTTTGCATTATTCCTGAGTATACTCTTGTGAAAGCAAGTTTTCCAACAAATGGGTCAGTAGCAATTTTGAATGCTAACGCTGACATTGGAGCTTCATCTGAAGCTTCTCTTGAATCTTCTTCTCCCTCAAGGTTAGTTCCAGTAACAGCAGGGATATCTAATGGTGATGGTAAGTATGCCACAACACCGTTAATCATTTCTTGAACCCCTTTGTTTTTATATGAAGAACCGCAGATACATGGAACAATTTCGTTAGCTATAGTAGCTTTTCTTAATGCAACATGTAATTCCTCTTCAGTGATCTCTTCACCTTCAAGATACTTTTCCATTAATACTTCATCTGTTTCAGCTATAGCTTCTATCATAGCCATTCTGTACTCTTCAGCTTGATCTTTTAATTCTGCAGGAATTTCTTCTTTTCTTACATCTTTTCCAAGATCATCGTATGTTATTATAGCATGATTTCCTATTAAGTCGATCATACCTCTAAATTCTGATTCAGCTCCAACTGGTATTTGTATTGGAACTGCATTAGCTTTTAATCTATCTCTTACAGTATTGATGCATCTAAAGAAGTTTGCTCCAGTTGCATCCATCTTATTTACGTATATCATTCTTGGTACGCCATACTTGTCTGCCTGTCTCCAAACAGTTTCAGTTTGTGGCTCAACTCCACTCTTAGCATCAAGAACTGTAACAGCACCATCAAGTACTCTTAAAGATCTCTCAACCTCTACTGTGAAGTCTACGTGTCCAGGAGTATCGATGATGTTAAGCTCATGTCCTTCCCAGAAACAAGTTGTAGCAGCAGAAGTAATTGTTATTCCTCTCTCTTGCTCTTGAACCATCCAGTCCATTTGAGATGCACCTTCGTGAGTTTCTCCTATTTTATGTGTTTTACCTGTATAAAATAGAATACGCTCAGTAGTAGTAGTTTTACCTGCATCTATATGCGCCATAATTCCAAAGTTACGGAATTTTTCTAACGGATATTGTCTAGCCATTCGTATTTCCTCCTCTAGCGAGTATTTTTAAATTCGACAAAACTGTTTTGGCTTTAGCCAAAACAGTTTTGAATTAGTATCTGTAATGAGCAAAAGCCTTATTCGCTTCAGCCATTTTATGAGTATCTTCTCTTTTCTTAACTGCAGCTCCAGTATTATTAGAAGCATCAACTAACTCGTTAGCTAATCTTTCTCTCATGTACTTCTCGCCTCTTTTTTCGCAAGCAAGTAACATCCATCTAATTCCTAAAGTCTGTCTTCTTTCAGGTCTAACTTCGATAGGCACTTGGTATGTTGCTCCACCTATTCTTCTAGCTTTAACCTCTAGTAATGGCATTATGTTGTTCATAGCTGCCTCGAACACCTCTAGTGGTTCTTTACCAGTTTTCTCAGTAACGATTGCGAATGCATCGTATACTATCTTCTGAGCAACACCTTTTTTACCATCTTCCATTACACTGTTTATTAACTTTGTAACAACTTTTGAGTTGTACATTGGATCTGGTAATACATCTCTTTTTGCAATAAATCCTTTTCTTGGCATCTTTCTTCCCTCCTTAACATTTTAAATTAACTCATAGGTACTCGGTACATATACCGTAAAATGCTCTGCTTCTATATCTATTTAAATTAATTATTTAACTCTCCATAAATTCGAAGGCATAGCACTCTCTAACTATGACCTATTTTTTCTTAGGTCTCTTAGCACCGTATTTAGATCTTGATTGTAATCTGTTTGCTACTCCAGCTGAGTCTAAAGCTCCTCTTACGATGTGATATCTACATCCTGGAAGGTCCTTAACTCTTCCACCTCTTATAAGAACAACACTGTGCTCTTGTAAGTTGTGTCCCTCACCTGGGATATAAGCAGTAACTTCGTATCCGTTTGTAAGTCTAACTCTGGCAACTTTTCTTAACGCTGAGTTTGGCTTCTTAGGAGTACTAGTTTTAACAACTGTACAAACTCCTCTTTTTTGTGGGCACTCTTTTAATGCTGGTGCAGTAGATTTTGTTGCTAATGTTGATCTACCTTTTCTTACTAATTGGTTTATAGTTGGCATTGTGTCACCTCCTCATTTATTTGGAAAATTTTTGTTTTTATCTATCATATAATAATAATAGATATTCTATAATAATTAGATTGATAGCTATTCTTTAATTATGAGTGCTGTTGCAGCTGAAACATCAATCCCACAAAGAACTCCTAGCTCTTTCATGGTGTCAATCTCTTCAATCTCTAGGGACTTATCTGCTGCTATCTTAAGTATTGGTTCAAGTAATTTCATATCCGCATCTTTCGCAACATATAATTTACTTCCTAGATTGTTTTTCAAGGCTTTTGCTGTTTGCTTTATGCCAACAACTTTTTCACCTGTCAGTCTAGTTACCATACTACTATCCCCCCTCATAACTCAAGTTTAGAAAGTGATAAAATACATTGTTTTTATTCACACACAAAATGTATTTTATCACTTAATATATATCATGTCAAGAAAATGTAAGGCATGATTATGCGTTAATTTCTACCTCTTCTACCACTGGTTTATTATCAGAAATTTTGATACCTCTGTATCTGTTCATTCCTGTTCCAGCAGGTATTAATTTACCTATAATTACATTCTCTTTTAATCCAACAAGTGGATCAATTTTTCCTTTAATTGCTGCATCTGTAAGAACTCTTGTAGTCTCTTGGAATGAAGCTGCAGATAAGAATGAATCTGTAGCAAGTGCAGCCTTAGTAATACCAAGTAATGCAATCTTACCTTCTGCTGGCTCTCCACCTTGAGCTATTGCTCTTTCATTCGCTTCTTCGAAGTCGAATATATCCATCATTGTACCTGGTAATAAATCAGTATCTCCAGTCTCTTCAACTTTTATCTTTCTAGTCATTTGTCTAATTACTACCTCAAGGTGTTTATCATTGATATCAACCCCTTGTAGTCTATAAACCTTTTGAACTTCAGAAAGAAGATAGTTTTTAACACCTTTAACACCTTTAATTCTAATGATGTCATGTGGGTTAACTGATCCTTCTGTGATTTCGTCTCCTGCCTCTATTATTTCACCATTTTGAACTTTTACTCTTGAGCCGAATGGTATATCATAAGAATGCTCTTCTCCATCATTTCCAGTAACAATAACTGTTCTCTTCTTCTTAGTTTCTTCTATTCTAACTGTACCTGCACAATCACTAACTATCGCAAGTCCTTTTGGTTTTCTAGCTTCAAATAACTCTTCAACCCTTGGAAGACCCTGTGTAATATCGGCTCCAACAACTCCCCCTGTGTGGAAGGTTCTCATTGTAAGCTGTGTTCCAGGTTCTCCGATTGATTGAGCTGCTATAATTCCAACAGCCTCACCAATATTAATCTTATCTGCTGTTGCCATGTTCATACCATAACACTTAGCGCAGACACCAATTTTACAGTTACATGTGAATACAGATCTAATTTTAACTTTCTTAACTCCAGCTTTTTCAACTTTTTCAGCTAAAGCCGAATTCATGTATTCATCTCTCTCAACAATAACTTCACCAGTTGCTGGATGAAGTACTTGTTCAGCACTATATCTACCTGATAGTCTCTCACTTAGTGGTTCGATTACTTCAGATCCTTCTTTGATTTCAGTAACCTCATACCCCTCATGAGTACCACAGTCTTCTTCTCTTACTATAACATCTTGGCTTACGTCAACAAGTCTTCTTGTTAAGTATCCTGAGTCAGCAGTCTTAAGGGCTGTATCGGCGTTTCCTTTTCTCGCTCCGTGAGTAGATAAGAAGTACTCTAATACTTCAAGACCTTCTCTGAATGAAGCTTTGATTGGAAGCTCGATAATCTTACCAGATGGACTCGCCATAAGTCCTCTCATCCCTGCAAGCTGTTTAATCTGACTCTTAGAACCTCTGGCTCCAGAGTCCGCCATCATGTTGATTGGATTGAACTTATCCAAACTATCCATAAGTGCGTTCGCTACATCTTCTGTAGTCTTAGTCCACTTATCAATAACCTTCTCATATCTTTCATCTTCAGATATGAATCCTCTTCTGTACATTTTTTCAATCTTCTCTACTGTCGCATCTGCATCTGCAAGTAAGTCCTTCTTAACTGGAGGAACTTCCATGTCAGCAATAGCAACTGTAATAGCACCAATTGTAGAATAGTGATATCCCTTTGCTTTTATAGCATCTAGCATTTTAGATGTTTCAGAAGGTCCATGTAATGTATAGCATTTATCTATAATTGTACCAAGGTTCTTCTTACTTACTAGGAAATCTACCTCTAATTTAAACTCATTACCTGGAATAGATCTATCTACAAAACCTAAATCCTGTGGTATTGACTCATTAAATAATAATCTTCCTAAAGTAGTATCTATCATACCATACTCTTTTTTACCATCTACTTCTCTGCACATTCTAACTTTAATAGCAGCATGTATTTCTACATCTTTAGCTGCATATGCCATCATAACCTCATCTGGTGAAGAGAATACTCTTCCTTCTCCCTTAGCTCCCTCTCTATCTAATGTTAGGTAGTAAGAACCAAGAACCATGTCCTGTGTAGGTGCACAAACTGGTTTACCATCTGATGCTTTCATGATGTTGTGAGCTCCAAGCATTAAGAATCTTGCTTCTGCTTGTGCTTCTACTGACAATGGAACGTGAACCGCCATTTGGTCTCCGTCGAAGTCAGCGTTATATGCTGTACAAACAAGTGGATGTAATTTTATAGCTCTACCTTCTACAAGGATTGGTTGGAATGCTTGAATTCCAAGTCTGTGAAGAGTAGGAGCACGGTTTAGAAGAACTGGATGATCTTGAATTACACCTTCAAGTATATCCCATACTTGAGGCTGAACTCTTTCAACCATTCTCTTTGCACTCTTAATGTTGTGTGCAACTCCACTTTCAGTAAGCTTTTTCATTACAAATGGCTTAAATAATTCTAATGCCATTTCTTTTGGAAGACCACATTGATACATCTTTAATTCTGGTCCTACAACGATAACCGAACGTCCTGAGTAGTCAACACGCTTACCAAGTAAGTTTTGTCTGAATCTTCCTTGCTTTCCTTTTAACATATCAGAAAGTGATTTTAAAGGTCTGTTACCAGGACCTGTTACTGGTCTACCTCTTCTTCCATTGTCGATTAATGAGTCAACTGCTTCTTGAAGCATTCTCTTCTCATTTCTAACGATAATGTCAGGAGCTTGTAAATCAAGCAACTTTTTAAGTCTATTATTTCTGTTTATAACTCTTCTGTATAAATCATTAAGGTCAGATGTTGCGAATCTTCCTCCATCAAGCTGGACCATAGGTCTAAGGTCTGGTGGAATAACAGGTATTACATCTATTATCATCCATTCTGGCTTATTGTGAGATTTTCTAAAAGATTCAACTACGTCTAATCTTCTAATAGTTCTTATTTTCTTCTGTCCTGTACTTGTTTTAAAATCTTCTTTTAACTCAGCAGAAAGTTTTTCTAAGTCTATATCTTGTAATAAGATTTTTACAGACTCAGCTCCCATACCTGCTACGAATCCATCATATCCATATTTGTCTACTGCTTCTCTATAATCTTTTTCAGTTAAGATTTGTTTCTTATCTAGTGGTGTATCTTTTGGATCTAACACAACATAAGAAGCAAAGTATAATACTTTCTCTAAAGAACGTGGTGACATATCAAGGATTAATCCCATACGAGATGGTATACCTTTGAAGTACCAGATGTGAGACACAGGGGCAGCAAGCTCTATGTGCCCCATTCTCTCACGTCTTACTTTAGATTTTGTGACCTCAACACCACATCTATCACATACTATACCTTTATATCTAACCCTTTTATATTTTCCACAGTGACATTCCCAGTCTTTTATTGGTCCAAATATTCTTTCACAGAATAAACCATCTCTTTCTGGCTTTAAGGTTCTGTAGTTTATTGTTTCAGGTTTCTTTACTTCTCCTCTAGACCATTCTCTGATCTGTTCTGGTGAAGCTAACCCTATTTGTATTGCATCAAAATTATTTAATTCAACCAAGGGTACATCCTCCCTTCCATTTAGTGTTCATCATTAAAATCATCTAAAACTAAATCGCTATCCAAATCAGATTCTAGGTTAATATCCAAATCTGCATCTAAGTCATCACTGAATTCATCTAAATTAATATCTAATTCAGCATCCTCATCCACATCAGATCCTTCAATATCTATAGGCTCAGCAAATTCTTTTGATGGTTCAGCAGGAGTCACTTCTTCCTTGCCTTCCATATTCACTTCTAATTCCTCTACCTCATCTTCAATAGACTCTCTAAGTTTTATTTCTTCAAGGCTTTCATCAAGCAACTTAACATCTAAGCAAAGCGCTTGAAGTTCTTTGATAAGAACTTTGAATGATTCTGGAACACCTGGTTCTGGAATATTCTCACCCTTAACAATAGCCTCATAAGTTTTAACTCTTCCAACAACGTCATCAGACTTAACAGTTAAGATTTCTTGAAGTGTGTGTGCAGCTCCGTATGCTTCTAGAGCCCAAACCTCCATCTCTCCAAATCTTTGTCCTCCGAACTGTGCTTTACCACCAAGTGGCTGTTGAGTTACTAGTGAGTATGGTCCAGTAGATCTTGCGTGTATCTTATCATCAACTAAGTGGTGAAGCTTTAAGATATACATGTATCCAACTGTTACTCTGTTATCAAACGGTTCCCCTGTTCTTCCATCGTATAGAACAGTCTTTCCATCTCTATTATATCCAGCTTTTTCTAAGCAATCTTGAATCTCTACGTCTAATGCACCATCAAATACTGGAGTAGCTATATGCCATCCTAATTCGCTTGCTGCCCATCCTAAGTGAACCTCTAGTACCTGACCGATGTTCATACGTGATGGTACCCCTAGTGGGTTTAAGCAGATTTGAAGTGCTCTTCCGTCTGGTAAGAATGGCATATCCTCAACTGGTAATACTCTTGAGATAACCCCTTTGTTACCGTGACGTCCAGCCATCTTATCTCCTACAGAGATTTTTCTCTTTTGAGCTATATAACATCTTACTAATTGATTTACTCCTGGTGGAAGTTCATCTGCATTATCTTTAGTAAATACTTTAACATCTACTATAATACCTGCTTCTCCATGAGGAACTCTTAATGATGTATCTCTAACTTCTCTAGCTTTCTCTCCGAATATTGCTCTAAGTAATCTCTCTTCAGCAGTTAATTCTGTTTCTCCCTTTGGAGTAACTTTTCCTACTAATATATCTCCTGATCTTACTTCGGCACCTATTCTAATTATTCCACGCTCGTCGATATCTCTTAGAGCATCTTCACCAACGTTTGGAATATCTCTAGTTATTTCTTCAGGTCCTAGTTTAGTATCTCTCGCCTCTGATTCATATTCTTCTATATGAACAGAAGTGAAGATATCATCTCTTACTAACTCTTCAGAAATAAGCATAGCATCCTCGTAGTTATAACCTTCCCAAGTTATAAATCCGATTCTGATGTTCTTTCCTAAAGCTATTTCACCTAGGTCTGTAGATGGACCGTCAGCTAAAACAGTGTTTACTTCAACCCTCTCGCCTTTATCAACGATTGGACGTTGGTTTACACAAGTTCCTGCGTTTGATCTCTTGAACTTTAATAGGTGGTATGTGTCTGTACCGCCATCTGAATCTCTTTTTATTCTAACCTCGTTAGCACTTACATAAGATACAACTCCAGCATTTTTAGCCTTAGGTAATACCCCTGAGTCTACTGCTGCTTTGTACTCTATTCCTGTACCAACAACTGGTGCTTGCGTTTTTAATAGTGGAACTGCTTGACGTTGCATGTTTGATCCCATCAGTGCACGAGTAGCGTCGTCATTCTCAAGGAACGGTATCATTGCTGTCGCAACAGAAACGATCTGTCTTGGAGATATATCTATAAGATCTACCTCTTCTCTGTTTACAACAATAACATCTTCTCTTGCTCTAACAGTAACCTTCTTATCAATGAAGTGTCCTTCTGCATCTAATGGCTCACTAGCTTGAGCTACTAGGTAGTTATCCTCTTCATCTGCAGTAATATATATAATTTTGTCTATAGCCTTACCTAGCTTTTTATCAACCACTCTATATGGCGTCTGCATAAATCCATACTCATTTACCTTAGCATAAGTAGCTAATGAGTTAATAAGACCTATGTTCGGACCCTCTGGTGTCTCGATAGGACACATTCTTCCATAGTGAGAGTAGTGAACGTCTCTTACTTCGAATCCAGCTCTTTCTCTAGATAATCCTCCAGGTCCTAAAGCTGATAGTCTTCTCTTATGTGTTAACTCAGATAATGGGTTAGTTTGATCCATGAACTGTGATAACTGAGAGCTTCCGAAGAATTCTTTAATAGACGCAACAACTGGTCTAATGTTTATTAAGGCTTGTGGAGTAATTATTTCTTGGTCTTGAACAGTCATTCTTTCCTTAACTACTCTTTCCATTCTAGAAAGCCCAATTCTAAATTGGTTCTGTAATAACTCTCCTACAGATCTTAATCTTCTATTACCTAAGTGGTCTATATCATCTATATTACCAACTCCATATGGTAACCCAAGTTCATAACTTAGTGTTGCATATATATCATCTCTGATTATATGTTTTGGAATCAGTCTTGTAATATTTGCTTTTATTTGTTCTCTTATATCATCTTCATCACTGTATGTGTCTAATATCTCTTTTAAAGTTGGATAATGAACATACTCTTTAACATGTAAATCTGAAACATCAAAATTCACATATTTAGCTAAATCAACAAAGTTGTTTCCGATGACTCTAATAACTCTATCATCAACCTGAATATCAACAGAATTTATTCCTAAGTTCTGAATTTCAGTTGCTAATTCTCTATCTATCCTGCTACCCTTTTCAACGATAATTTCACCTGTTTCTGGGTGTATTATATTTTCAGCAGCAACTTGATTCATAATTCTAAGTCTGATAGCTAACTTCTTATTGAATTTATATCTACCAACTCTTGATAAATCATATCTTTTCGCATCAAAGAATAATGATTCTATTAATGAAATGGCACTGTCCACAGTTGGTGGTTCACCAGGTCTTAATCTCTTATAGATTTCTAATAGCGCATCATTCTTATCCTTTGTATTGTCCTTTTCAAGAGATGCCTTTAATCTTTCATCTTCACCGAAGATTTCAAGAATCTCTGCATCACTACCATAGTTAAGCATTACTCTCATTAAAACAGTAATAGGTAGCTTTCTTGTCTTGTCTATTCTTACATATATTATATCGTTAGAGTCTGTCTCGTACTCAAGCCAAGCCCCTCTATTCGGTATAACTGTTGCAGAATATAACTTTTTACCTGTTTTGTCTACTTCTTCTTTGTAATATACTCCTGGAGATCTAACTAGCTGACTAACAATAACTCTCTCAGCTCCGTTGATAACAAAGGTACCTTGATCAGTCATAAGTGGGAAATCTCCCATAAAGACTTCTTGTTCCTTTATTTCTCCTGTTTCATTGTTTTGTAGTCTAACTTTCACCTTCAATGGTGCTGCATAAGTAGTATCTCTTTCTTTGCACTGTTCAATCGAGTATTTAATATTTTCCATATCCAACTTATAATTGACAAATTCTAAAGATAAATTGCCAGTATAGTCTTGTATTGGATTAATATCATCAAATACCTCGTGCAAACCTTCAGCTAAGAACCAATCATATGAGTCTAATTGCACCTCAATTAAATTTGGCATCTCCGCCGTTTCTTTTACCTTGGAAAAACTCATTCTTTCCCTTTTACCAACTTTTACAGGATGTACCATATTATTTTCACCCCTTGTATAAACTAAAATAACCCAAGACACACTTTCCCCTAGGACTTTGTGTTTCGGACTCACACTTGTTCATCATGCAATTTTACCCAAATCAAAAAAAATTATTCATTGTCCGCAAACCAAAAGGTTCCACCTAATTTTTTCACATTTTACTCTTACCGCATGATTTTATATACTTTATTCGCATTGAAATATGATATCACTAAACTTATCATATGTCAACAATTATTTCATTCATTTCTAAATTTCTTCATTTTCTGAGGAAATTCTTCTGTTACAAAAATGGAGTACTTAATCTAAGTACTCCATAATATAAATCTTTTAAAGATCTACTATTTTACTTCAACAGTAGCTCCAACTTCTTCAAGTTTAGCTTTCATGTTTTCAGCATCTTCTTTGCTTACAGCTTCTTTAATTGTTTTAGGAGCTCCATCAACTATATCTTTAGCTTCTTTTAATCCTAATCCAGTTAATTCTCTAACAACTTTTATAACTTTTATTTTTCCTGCTCCAGCGTTAGTTAATACTACGTCGAATTCAGTTTTCTCTTCAGCTGCTGCTGCTCCAGCTCCAGCTCCTGCAACTGCTACTGGTGCTGCTGCGCTTACTCCAAATTCCTCTTCACAAGCCTTTACTAGCTCGTTTAATTCTAAAACAGTCATATCTTTAATAGCTTGAATTATTTCTTCTCTTGTCATTTTAAAATGCACCTCCGAATATTTTTAAATAATTAATGTGTTTTTTCTAACTACAAATTAGTATATATTACTCTGCTACTTCTTCGCCTTTTTTCTCAGCAACTGCACTTAATAAGTACGCTAAGTTTGAAAGTGGAGCTTTGAAGCTTCCAAGTAGTTTTGCAAGAAGTACGTCTCTTGATGGTATAGAAGCGATTTCTGTAATCTCTTTCTCACCGTAAAGAGTTCCTTGGATAACCCCTGCTTTTAATTTAAGTTTTTTATGAGTTTTTGCAAAGTCATTTAAAACTCTTGCTGGAGCTGTTGGATCTTCATATCCTAGAGCTATTGATACTGGCCCTTGAAGATATTGATCTAATCCTTCAATTCCTAATTCTTTAGCAGCTAATGTTACTAGAGTGTTTTTGTATACTCTATATTCAACACCTGCTTCTCTTAATGCTTTTCTTAATTGTGTATCTTCTTCAACGTTAAGTCCTTGATACTCACTAAGAACAACTCCTTGAGCACTTTGTAACTTTTCCTTTATTTCAGCAACTTTTGCTTCTTTTAAAGATCTATTTTTACTTTGCACTGTGTGTCCACCTCCTTACAGTTTTCACTGTATTTTTCCAAAAATTAAGGTCTCCCCGTAGACACACGAAGAGACCAATAAAAATCACATTTATTAGCATCCTCGGTAGGTATAAGTTACGCTTAAAGCACCTACTGTCTACGGAAATATATTCAACTCTTTGTATTATAACAGATTACTCTGTATAATGCAATACTAATCTAAAACTTTTGCTGGGTTAACTTTAACTCCAGGTCCCATAGTTGATGCTACAGTAACTGATTTAATGTATTGACCTTTAGCTGCAGCTGGTTTAGCTTTAACTATAGCGTCCATTAAAGTGTGGAAGTTCTCTTGAAGTTTTTCAACTCCGAAAGATGTCTTACCAATTCCTACGTGTACGATAGCTGTTTTATCAACTCTGTACTCAACTTTACCAGCTTTAATATCATTTAAAGCTTTAGCAACGTCAAATGTAACTGTTCCTGATTTTGGGTTTGGCATTAATCCTTTTGGTCCTAATACTCTACCTAGTCTTCCAACTACACCCATCATATCTGGAGTAGCTACAACTACATCAAAATCAAACCAGTTTTCTTTTTGGATCTTATCTACTAGTTCTTCTGCTCCAACGAAATCAGCTCCAGCAGTTTCTGCTTCTTTAGCCTTATCTCCTTTAGCGAAAACTAATACTCTAACAGTTTTACCTGTTCCGTGTGGAAGCACTACTGCTCCTCTTACTTGTTGATCTGCATGTCTTGGGTCAACACCAAGTCTTACGTGAACTTCGATAGTCTCATCAAATTTAGCTTTTGATGTTTTTATTGCAAGGTCCATAGATTCTGCTGGTGTATATAGAGCGTTTTTGTCTACTAATTTAGCACTCTCTATGTAGTTCTTTCCCATTTTAGCCATTTTGCATCCTCCTTTGTGGTATTAACGGTTTTTGCCTCCCACCGAATTAATTGAATTACTCTTCGATTACTATTCCCATGCTTCTAGCTGTTCCAGCTATCATGCTCATAGCAGCTTCTACTGATGCAGCGTTTAAATCTGGCATCTTAAGCTCAGCAATTTCTCTAACTTTAGCTTTAGAAACTGTTGCAACTTTAGTTCTGTTTGGAACTCCTGAACCACTTTCGATTCCAGCTGCTTTCTTAAGTAATACTGCTGCTGGTGGAGTTTTTAATATGAAGCTGAAAGATCTATCCTGATATACAGTTATAACAACTGGTATTATCATACCTGGTTGATCCGCAGTCTTCGCGTTAAATTCCTTACAGAATCCCATAATGTTTACACCGTGTTGACCAAGTGCAGGTCCAACTGGTGGTGCTGGTGTTGCCTTCCCTGCAGGAAGTTGAAGTTTTATCATTCCTGTTATTTTCTTAGCCATGAGTTTACACCTCCTATATTGTGGTAAGCGGGCGTTAAGCCCTCCCACTTAAATAGAACTAATCCTTAGGATTTGCCCTACTAAGTCTCTCTTAAAGTTTTTGTATTTGATTAAAATCAAGTTCAACAGATGTTTCTCTGCCAAACATGTTTACTAATCCCTTAACCTTGTGTTTTTCTATAGATATTTCGGTAATAACTACGGTGAAGTCTTCAAATGGTCCTGATATGACTCTCACTTGTTCTCCTACTTCCACATCTATGTTCACTTGTTTTTCAACAATTCCCATGTTATGAATTTCGTCTTCTGTTAAGGCTACAGGTTTTGATCCAGGACCTACGAACCCAGTAACCCCTCTTGTATTTCTTACGATATACCAAGAGTCGTCAGTCATAACCATTTTAACCATAACATATCCAGGGAAAACTTTTCTAAGAATAGTTTTCTCTTTACCATCTTTGATTTCAACTTGTTCCTCCATCGGCACTTGTATGTCATGAACGAACTCGTGTAGGTTTCTATTTTCGATAACCTTCTCAAGATTAGCTTTTACTTTATTTTCGTAACCTGAATATGTATGAACTACATACCATTTTGCTTTTTCTCCTGCCATAGCTCCAGGGGTAATAATCCGTATTCCCCCTATACCTCCCTTTTAAATTATTTAAAAATCAAATTAAAGAGGTTTTTAAAACCAACATCTAACAAACCTACAGTTATTGTATAAAGAAGACAAAAGCATACTACAGCCGCGAAAGCAGTTTTCACTTCATCTTTAGCTGGCCATGTTACTCTTTTAAATTCTGCCTTTAAGTCGATAAAGAACTGTACTATCTTCATTCGTTTTTTCGGTTCTATTGTTTTAACATCAACTTTTACAGCCATTTTATTCACATCCCCAAAATATTTGAAGTTCTATATGAACTATTTTGTTTCTTTATGAAGTGTATGTTTGTGGCAGAATCTGCAGTATTTTTGCATTTCAATTCTGTCTGGATTATTTTTCTTATTTTTCATTGTGTTGTAGTTTCTTTGTTTACATTCAGTACATGCTAAAGTTATTTTAACTCTCACAATCAACACCTCCTAGTTGCGTGTAATTAATTTCAATTTATAAAAAAATCCAATAAGCTTAAATAATTATTTGTTATCATTAACTGCAATTTGTTACTTTAACACTCTATCACATGTAGTGCATCATGTCAAATGTAAATACTTTCTTAATTCAAACCATTTTATTACTTATAAATTCCCGCCATTAGATTTTTCTTTTAAAAGGACTAGGTTTTCAAAACCCAGTCCTATTTATTTTTTATTTGTAATTATTCAACGATAGAAGTAACAACTCCTGAACCTACAGTTCTTCCACCTTCTCTGATCGCGAATCTTAATCCTTCATCCATAGCGAT
>OKWQ01000382.1_pt1 | contig 14899 bp, 12 predicted proteins | sample 1607071 | NCBI WGS metagenome assembly OKWQ01 (sample SAMN07501039, study PRJEB24779) | human gut metagenome
GATTTAATAAACTCTATATGTGTTGAAGAAGGACTAAGATTCGCCATCAGAGAAGGTGGAAGAACAGTAGCTTCAGGGGTTGTAGCAACAATAGTAGAATAATCTATAAATAGGTGATTATATATAGAAAAAAAGAGGGGTTAAGGCCTCTCTTTTTTTAGCAGTAAACTTACAAAAACATTGACATCAATATAAATTTGTGATAACTTATACAAAGTAATGATTTAAGGAAGGTGATAATATCTAGCGTTAATTTTTAAAATGAATGCTTAAGATATTATTTAACAATATATATTATTGTATTTACAAATTTGGAGGTGTAGCAGATGAGAGTAAAAGTAACTTTAGCTTGTTCAGAATGTAAGCAAAGAAACTACAACACTACAAAAAACAAAAAGAACAATCCAGACAGAATTGAGTTAAACAAATACTGTAAATTCTGTAAGAAACATACTACTCATAAAGAAACAAAATAGTCTTATTTTAAGGATGTGAGTGTGGATGGCAACTCAAGAGAGCCAAAAGGTTAAGAAAAAGTCTGGTTTAGTGGGATATTTAAAAGGCACTAAGCAAGAACTTTCAAGAGTTACATGGTCAACCAAAACAGAATTGCTAAAAAACACAGGTATAGTTTTAGCTACAATTATTTCGTTTACTATATTAGTATGGGGATTAGACACTGTATTATCTGGTGCACTAGGATTAATACTAAAATAGATTAAAAGGAGAAAACAAATGTCAGAGTTACAAGAAGCAAGATGGTATGTTGTTCATACTTATTCAGGACATGAAAACAAAGTTAAAGCTACCATAGAAAAAGCCGTAAAAACAAGAGGCATGGAACAATTCATAACAGATGTGGTTGTACCAACTGAGGATGTAGTGGAAACTACAAAAACAGGAAAAGAAAAAGTTAGACAAAGAAAAATATATCCAAGTTATGTTTTGATCAAAATGATAATAACTGATGAATCTTGGTATATAGTAAGAAATACTAAAGGCGTTACAGGATTTGTAGGCCCTGGATCTAAACCAGTACCACTAAGTGAAGCCGAAGTTGAAGCAATGGGAATTGATTTAACTGTATTTAAAGTAAACGGGCCAGAAGATTTAGAAGTTGGTGAAGTTGTAAAAATTACAACTGGTCCATTTGTAGGTCAAACAGGAACCGTTAAACATGTTGACACAAATAATGACACAGCAAGAATATGTATAGACGCATTTGGCGGAAAAGAAACGCCGCTTGAGATGAGTCTTAAAAACATAGAAAGAATATAATAACGCAATAGAAAATCTGAGGAGGTGCGATCGTAATGGCTAAAAAAGTTATAGGTCAAATAAAATTACAAATACCTGCAGGAAAGGCTACTCCAGCTCCACCAGTTGGTCCAGCATTAGGACAACATGGAGTTAACATAATGGGATTCACTAAAGAATTCAATGCTAAAACTGCAGATCAAGCTGGAATGATAATACCAGTTGTTATAACTGTATATCAAGATAGATCTTTCAGTTTCATAACTAAAACTCCACCAGCTGCAGTATTATTAAAGAAAGCTGCTGGTTTAGACACTGCGTCTGGAGAACCAAACAAAAAGAAAGTTGCAACTTTAACTTCAGCTCAAGTTAGAGAAATAGCTGAATTAAAAATGCCTGACTTAAATGCTGCTTCAGTAGAAGCTGCTATGAGAATGATAGCTGGTACTGCAAGAAGTATGGGTATCGTAGTAGAAGACTAATTTTAGATTAGACACTTCGTATAAGAAGTGGGAGGTTGTAAAACCGTAAATAAACCACAGGAGGAAAATAAAATGGCTAATAAAAGTAAAAAATATGCTCAAGCATTAGCAAAAATAGATAGAACAAAATTATATGACTCAAAAGAAGCTTTAGATTTAGTTGCTGAGATAGCTACAGCTAAATTTGATGAGACTGTAGAAGCTCATATAAAATTAGGTGTTGACGGACGTCATGCTGACCAACAAGTTAGAGGTGCTATAGTATTACCTCATGGAACTGGTAAAACTAAAAAAGTTTTAGTTTTTGCTAAAGGAGAAAAAGCTACTGAAGCTCAAGCTGCAGGTGCTGATTTCGTAGGTGCTGAAGATTTAGTACAAAAAATACAAAAAGAAAACTGGTTTGACTTTGATGTAGTTGTTGCTACTCCAGATATGATGGGTGTAGTTGGTAGATTAGGTAGAGTATTAGGACCAAAAGGTTTAATGCCAAATCCAAAATCAGGAACAGTTACATTTGATGTTACTAAAGCTATAGAAGAAATAAAAGCTGGTAAAGTTGAATACAGATTAGATAAAAACAATATAGTTCACGTTCCAGTAGGAAAAGTATCTTTCGGTGGAGAAAAACTAGCTGAAAACTTTGTGACATTAATGTCTGCAATAGTAAAAGCTAAGCCATCTTCAGCAAAAGGAACTTATTTAAGAAGTGTAACAGTTGCTTCTACAATGGGACCTGGAGTAAAAATAAACGCAGCTAAGATAACTGACTAATTATTGATTAATTATTCCAGTTGACACAAGCTTGCAAAAATGTTAATATAACATTTGTTGATATAAAATTGAATAAATTTGCCGTAGACAGTAGGTGCTTTAGCTTAAATATCCTACCGAGGTTTTAGATAAATGATAATACTAAAGCTTTTATGTGGTCTATGCAATAGATAATATAAAAGCTTTTTATATGATGAATCGCGGCGAATTATAACCTACATGGTGAAGGAGGTGCACATCTAGATGAGAGAAGCTTTACAAATAAAATCACAAGTTGTTGCAGAGATAGTTGAAAAATTACAAAAATCATCTTCTACTATAGTTGTTGATTACAAAGGACTTACAGTTGAAGAAGTTACAGAACTTAGAAAGAAAATGAGGGAAGCTGGTGTTGAATATAAAGTATACAAAAATACTTTAGTAAGAAGAGCAGCTCAAGAAGTTGGAATATCTGAGTTCAATAATGAATTATTAGTAGGAACTAATGCTATAGCATTTGGTTACGAAGATCCAATAGCTCCAGCTAGAGTTATAAAAGAATTTATGGATTCTCATCCAAAAATGAAACTAAAAATGGGTGTTGTTGAAGGCACATTCTACAACGAAGCTCAAATCGTTGAGTTTGCTAACATACCACCAAGAGAAGTTCTTCTTGCTAAGTTACTTGGTAGCTTAAAAGCTCCAATGTCTAACTTTGCTTACTTATTAGACGCGTTAATAAAAGAAAAAGAAGGACAAGAAGCTTAATTGTCAGTTAATTAAAAATTAACAATTATAAAAGATAATAATAAAAAATTAGAAAATAATTTCGGAGGTGCGAAAAATGACAATAGAACAAATATTAGAAGCTATAGAGCAAATGAAAGTTACAGAATTAAATGAATTAGTAAAAGCTGCAGAAGAAAAATTCGGTGTATCTGCTTCTGCTCCAGTAATGGTTGCTGGTGCTGCTGGTGGTGCTGCTGCTGAAGAAAAAACTGAATTTGATATAGTATTAGCTAGTGCTGGTGCATCAAAAGTTAAAGTTATAAAAGCAGTTAGAGAAATAACAGGATTAGGATTAAAAGAAGCTAAAGAATTAGTTGACAATGCTCCTAAAACATTAAAAGAAGGAGTTTCTAAAGAAGAAGCTGAAGAAATGAAAGCTAAATTAGAAGAAACTGGAGCTTCTGTAGAAGTTAAATAATTATAATATAGTTATTAAAAGCTAATAATAAAAATATAAAAGGCATCTTAGTTAGATGCCTTTTTTTAAGCTAAAAATGAAATGATAAACTAGAGAATAGAAAGTAGATGTAAAATTACTTCTGTTTTCTATTCTCTAGTTTGGAAATTTTTTAAAAAACTAGAATTATTGTTTGATTTTTTGAGCATAATAAATAATGCATATTTTGTGAATAGAATTTTAATACATAAAATTAAAAAGATTGGGCAATAAGAATATTGAAATTTAGTCAGATTTGTGGTATAATTCCTAGATGCGTTAGAATCACAATGGTTTTATTTTTAATTATTGAGAGGTGAAAAGTGAATGCCATACCCTGTCACGATAGGTAAGAGAACTAGAATGAGCTTTTCTAAAATAAAAGAAATAGCTGATTTACCAAATCTTATAGAAATACAAGTCGATTCCTATAAGTGGTTTTTAGAAGAAGGTTTAAAAGAAGTATTTGAGGACATTTCTCCAATAGAAGACTACACGGGAAATTTAATATTAGAATTCGTAGATTACTCTTTAGACGAAAAACCAAAATACGATATAGAAGAGTGTAAAGAAAGAGATGCTACATATCATGCACCTCTAAATGTAAAAGTAAGACTTATAAATAAAGAGACTGGAGAAATTAAGGAACAAAAGGTCTTTATGGGAGATTTTCCTCTTATGACAGATAGAGGAACTTTTGTTATTAATGGAGCGGAAAGAGTTATAGTAAGTCAACTAGTTAGATCTCCTGGTGTATACTATGCACTTGATAGAGATATGAAAACTGGTAAAAAACTGATATCTTCAACTGTTATACCAAATAGAGGAGCATGGTTAGAATACGAAACTGATACTAATGATGTTATCTATGTAAGAGTTGATAGAACAAGAAAGCAACCTGTAACAGTTCTTTTAAGAGCATTAGGTATAGGAACAGACGAAGAAATAAAAGAGCTATTAGGTGAAGATGAAAGATTACTAGCTACATTAGACAAGGACAATACTAATTCAGTAGAATCAGGTTTAGTTGAAATTTATAAAAAATTAAGACCAGGTGAACCACCTACTGTAGAGAGTGCATCATCATTAATTAATGCTTTATTCTTTGATGCAAAAAGATATGACTTAGCAAAAGTAGGAAGATATAAATTCAATAAGAAATTAGCATTAGCTTATAGAATAATGAACAGAATATCTTGCGAAGACATAATAAATCCTGAAACAGGAGAAGTTTTTGTAAAAGATGGAGAAAAAATATCTTACGAAAAAGCTTGGGAGATACAAAATTCAGGTATAAACGTTGTTAGCGTTTTAGCTGAAGAAGACAAAAAGGTTAAAGTAATAGGAAATAATTTTGTAGACATCAAGTCTCATATTAAATTTGATATAGATGATTTAAAAATCAAAGAAAAAGTACATTACCCAACATTAAAAGAAATTTTAGCTGAATGTACTACAGAAGAAGAAATAAAAGAAGCTTTAAGAATAAGAATGAGAGAATTAATACCAAAGCATATCTTATTAGACGATATTATAGCATCTATAAATTATCAATTTAATCTATTCTCTGATGTTGGAACTATAGATGATATAGACCACTTAGGAAATAGAAGAATAAGATCTGTTGGTGAATTATTACAAAATCAAGTGAGAATTGGTCTTTCAAGAATGGAAAGAGTTATAAGAGAAAGAATGACTGTACAAGACATGGAATCTATAACTCCGCAAGCACTAGTGAATATAAGACCTGTTTCAGCTGCGATTAAAGAATTCTTTGGTAGCTCTCAGTTATCTCAGTTCATGGATCAAACAAATCCATTGTCAGAATTAACTCATAAGAGAAGATTATCAGCATTAGGACCAGGTGGACTTTCAAGAGAAAGAGCTGGATTCGAAGTGCGTGACGTTCATCATTCTCATTACGGTAGAATGTGTCCTATTGAGACTCCAGAAGGACCAAATATCGGTCTTATAAACTCTCTAGGAACTTATGCTAAAATAAATGAATATGGATTTATAGAATCTCCTTACAGAAAATATGATAAGGAAGCTGGCAGAATAACAGATGAAATTCAATATTTAACTGCTGACGAAGAAGATATATTTGTAAGAGCTCAAGCGAATGAGCCATTAAAAGATAATGGTGAGTTTGTAAACAATAGAGTAGTTTGTAGAACAGTTAATGGTACTGTTGAATTACTTCCTGCTAATAGAGTAGACTTCATGGATATATCTCCAAAACAAGTTGTTTCTATAGCTACAGCGATGATACCATTCCTTGAAAATGATGACGCCAACCGTGCCCTAATGGGATCAAACATGCAGCGTCAAGCCGTGCCTCTTGTAAGAAGAGAAGCACCAATCATAGGAACTGGTTGTGAGTATAGAGCAGCAAAAGACTCAGGAGCAGTTGTGGTAGCTAAACATTCTGGTATAGCGGAAAGAGTTACTGCAGATGAAATAATAATAAAAAGAGAAGATGGAAATAAAGACAAGTATAAACTACTTAAATTTAAAAGATCTAACTCTGGTACATGTGTTAACCAAACTCCTATCATAAGCAAAAATGATATGATAGAAGCTGGTGATGTTATAGCAGATGGTCCAGCAACAGACCTAGGAGAAGTAGCTTTAGGAAGAAACTGCCTAATAGCCTTCATGACTTGGGAAGGATACAACTATGAGGATGCTGTTTTAATAAATGAAAGACTTGTTAAAGAAGATAGATTGTCAACAATTCATATCGAAGAATATGAATGTGAAGCAAGAGATACTAAACTAGGACCAGAAGAAATCACTAGAGATATACCAAACGTATCTGAGAATGCAATTAAGAACTTAGATGAAAGAGGTATAATCAGAATAGGTGCTGAGGTAGATTCAGGAGATATATTAGTTGGTAAAGTAACTCCAAAAGGAGAAACAGAGCTTACTGCTGAAGAAAGATTACTTCGTGCAATATTCGGAGAAAAAGCAAGAGAAGTTAGAGATACATCTCTTAAGGTTCCTCATGGAGAATCTGGTATCATAGTTGATATAAAAGTATTTACAAGAGAAAATGGCGATGACTTATCACCAGGTGTAAACGAAAGTGTAAGATGCTACATCGCTAAGAAAAGAAAAATAAAAGTCGGAGATAAAATGGCCGGACGTCATGGTAATAAAGGGGTTATCTCAAGAGTATTACCAGAAGAAGATATGCCATTTATGGAAGACGGAACACCTATGGATATAGTACTGAATCCACAAGGTATACCATCTCGTATGAACATCGGTCAGGTTCTTGAAATGCACTTAGGACTTGCAGCTAAGAAATTAGGATGGCATGTTGCAACATCAGTATTTGATGGAGCTAATGAGTATGATATTCAAGATGCTCTTGAAGAAGCTGGATATTCAAGAGATGGAAAATTAACTTTATTTGATGGTAGAACAGGTGAATCATTTGATAACAGGATAACTGTTGGATATATGTACTACTTAAAACTTCACCATCTAGTAGATGATAAGTTACATGCAAGAAGTACAGGACCATACTCACTAGTTACTCAACAACCACTTGGTGGTAAAGCACAATTTGGTGGGCAAAGATTCGGTGAGATGGAGGTTTGGGCATTGGAAGCATACGGTGCATCTCACATCCTACAAGAAATACTTACTGTTAAATCAGATGATGTTGTTGGTCGTGTTAGAACTTACGAAGCTATAGTTAAAGGTGAAAACATACCTGAACCAGGTATACCAGAATCATTTAAAGTATTAATAAAAGAACTTCAATCTTTATGTTTAGATGTAAAAATATTATCAGAAGAAGATGAAGAATTAGAAGTTAAAGAAAATGTTGACTTCGATGAACCAGAAAGTGATTTTGAAGGTTCAGTAGTTAGTGATGATACTGATGTTCAAGAAAATCACATGATAGAAGAAATAGAAGTTGAAGAAGATGAAGATGAAGAATTATTAGATGATATGAATTACGATGATTTTGACTACAGTAATGATGAGAACGATGATTATAAAGTGTAGTTTTATAAAATAAATATCAAATAGAAGGGAGAGAACTCCTTGTTTGAATTAAACAATTTCGAGTCGATTAAAATAGGATTAGCTTCTCCAGAAAGAATAAGAGAATGGTCTTATGGTGAAGTGAAAAAACCAGAAACGATAAACTACCGTACTTTAAAGCCAGAGAAAGACGGTTTATTCTGTGAAAGAATATTTGGACCACAAAAAGACTGGGAATGTCATTGTGGGAAATACAGAAGAGTTAGATATAAAGGTGTAATATGTGACAGATGTGGTGTTGAAGTCACTAAATCGAAAGTAAGAAGATCTAGAATGGGACATATAGAGCTTGCTGCTCCTATGTCTCACATCTGGTACTTCAAAGGAATACCAAGTAGAATGGGTCTTTTACTTGATATGTCACCTAGATCACTAGAAAAAATATTATATTTCGCTTCTTATGTTGTTATTAATCCAGGAGAAACAGGATTAAATGAAAAAGAGTTAATAAACGAAGATAAGTTTAGAACTGTTTACAGAGAACATGGAAACACTTTTGAAGTTGGAATGGGTGCAGAAGCTGTTAAGAAACTTTTACAAAATATAGACTTAGAAAAAGAGTCTAAAATGTTAAGAGATGACTTAAAAGACAGTACTGGACAAAAAAGAGTAAGAACAATAAGAAGATTAGAAGTTGTTGAAGCATTCAGAAAATCTGGTAATAAGCCAGAATGGATGATATTAGATGCTATTCCAGTAATTCCGCCAGACTTAAGACCGATGGTTCAATTAGATGGGGGTAGATTTGCAACTTCTGATTTAAATGACTTATATAGAAGAGTTATAAATAGAAATAACAGACTTAAAAGATTATTAGAACTTGGAGCTCCTGATATCATCGTTAGAAATGAAAAGAGAATGCTTCAAGAAGCAGTAGATGCTCTAATAGACAATGGTAGAAGGGGAAGACCGGTAACTGGGCCTGGTAATAGACCACTTAAGTCTTTATCAGATATGTTAAAAGGTAAGCAAGGTCGTTTCCGTCAAAACTTACTTGGAAAACGTGTTGACTATTCAGGACGTTCTGTTATCGTTGTTGGACCAGAGCTTAAATTCTATCAATGTGGTCTTCCAAGAAAAATGGCACTTGAATTATTCAAACCATTTGTAATGGATAGATTAGTTAAAGAAGGTTATGCGCACAATATTAAGAGTGCCAAATCTATAGTTGAAAAAGTAAAACCAGAAGTATGGGATGTACTTGAAGATGTAATCAAGAGTCACCCAGTTTTACTTAACCGTGCACCGACACTACACAGATTAGGTATACAAGCATTTGAGCCAATATTAGTTGAAGGAAAAGCAATCAAGTTACATCCACTTGTATGTACGGCATATAATGCTGACTTCGATGGTGACCAAATGGCGGTTCACGTTCCTTTATCTGTGGAAGCGCAAGCAGAAGCAAGATTCTTAATGCTTTCTGTAAATAATATACTTGCGCCTAAAGATGGTTCTCCTATAACTACTCCATCTCAAGATATGGTTCTAGGAAGTTATTATTTAACAATAGAATCACAAGGTGGAGAAAAAGGAACAGGAAGTATATTTAAAGACTACAATGAATTATTAATGGCTTACGAAACTAAAGCTGTTGAATTACATGCTACTGTTAAAGTAAGAACAGCGTTCCCAGATGGAACGACAGGATTAATAGAAAGTACTGTAGGTAGATTTATATTCAATGAAAATATGCCTCAGGACTTAGGATTTGTAGATAGAAATGTAGATAAATTCAAATTAGAAATAGATTTCTTAGTTGATAAAAAGGCATTAGGCAAAATAATAGAGAAATGCTTTAGAAGACATGGTAATACAAAAACTGCAGAAGTTCTAGACCACATAAAAGCTTTAGGATTTAAATATTCTACAGTTGGTGGTATAACAGTTGCTGTTGCAGATATGAAAGTACCAAAAGAAAAAGCAGAATATATAGCTGCTGCTGAAAAACAAGTTGATAAGTTTGAAAAAGCTTACGGAAGAGGACTTATATCTAACGAAGAAAGATATGAGAAAGTTATAGAAACTTGGACTGAAACTACAAATAAAGTAACTGACGCACTTATGAACGGACTTGAAAGAATGAACAACATTTTTATAATGGCCCATTCAGGAGCCAGAGGGTCTAAGAATCAGATAAGACAGTTAGCTGGTATGCGTGGTCTTATGGCCAATGCATCTGGTAAAACAGTAGAAATCCCAGTTAAATCTAACTTCCGTGAAGGGTTATCAGTTATGGAATACTTTATATCATCACATGGTGCTAGAAAAGGACTTTCGGATACAGCTCTTCGTACAGCCGATTCAGGATACTTAACAAGAAGACTTGTTGACGTTTCTCAAGATGTTATAGTTAGAGATTATGATTGTGGAACTACTGACACTTCAACAATCGTAGCTATAAAGGAAGGTAACGAGGTTATTGAAGAAATCTATGACAGAATAGTAGGAAGATATACTATAGATCCTATAGTAAATCCTAATACTGGTAAAGTTATAGTGGAAGCTGATGCTATGATAATGGAAGAACAAGCTGAAGAGATGGTAGCAGCAGGGATAGAAGAAGTTCAAATAAGAACTGTTCTTAACTGTAAAACTAGACACGGTGTTTGTTCAAAATGTTATGGTAGAAACTTAGCTACTGGAAAAGAAGTTAATATAGGTGAAGCTATAGGTATAATAGCCGCTCAATCAATCGGTGAACCAGGTACACAGCTTACAATGCGTACGTTCCATACAGGTGGGGTTGCCGGTGGAGATATAACTCAGGGTCTTCCAAGGGTTGAAGAGTTATTTGAAGCAAGAAAACCTAAAGGTTTAGCTGTAATAGCTGAAATAGATGGTAGAGTTGAAATAGATGAAACAGGCAAGAGAAAAGAAATAATAGTTATACCGCATGAAGGTGAAAAACAAGTTTACGCAATAGCCTATAACTCTAGATTAAGAGTTAAACAAGGTCAAATGGTTAAAGCGGGAGATGCTTTAACACAAGGTTCTATAAATCCACACGATATCGTAAGAGTTAAAGGTATAGGTGGAGTTCAAGAATATATAGTTAAAGAGGTTCAAAGAGTTTATAGACTTCAAGGTGTTGACGTTAACGACAAACATATAGAAGTTATAGTAAGACAAATGTTGTCTAAAGTTAAGGTTGAAGATCCAGGAGATACAGATTTATTACCAGGTGGTTATGAAGATGTATTAACATTTGAAAAATGTAATGATGAAGCTATAGCCAATGGACTTAGACCAGCAACAGCTAAGAGAGTATTACTTGGAATAACTAAAGCATCTCTTGCTACAGAATCATTCCTATCAGCTGCTTCATTCCAAGAAACTACAAGAGTTTTAACTGAAGCTGCAATAAAAGGAAAAGAAGACCACTTAATAGGACTAAAAGAAAATGTTATATTAGGAAAGTTGATTCCAGCAGGAACAGGAATGAAAAAATATAGAAATATAGCCGTTGAAAAGATAGAAGAATAATACAAAAATGCAAATTAAAGAGTTCTTGACATCGATTGACGGTGATGTTAAAATGTAAAAGTGTGAAATTTAAAAGTTTACTTAAACTACTGGTTTCTAGTAAACTTTTAAATAAGCATTTATATATAATTAAAGAACTATAAGTACCAAACTATCAAATGTTGCCCTATATTTATAGTGGCTTTTTATTACATTTTATAGTGACAAGCTATTACAAAGTCAGTATGAATTCATATTGATTTAGTTGGCGATCATTTAAGATCGAAAATATTGAAAAGGAGGTGCAGATGATGCCAACAATTAACCAATTAGTTCGTAAAAGTAGAAAAGCGATAGAAAAGAAATCTACTGCTCCAGCATTACAAAAAGGGTTCAACTCTTTACACAAAAAATCTACTGATGCTAGTGCTCCACAAAAAAGAGGAGTTTGTACTTCAGTAAAAACAGTTACTCCAAAGAAACCTAACTCAGCTTTAAGAAAAGTTGCCAGAGTTAGATTAACTAATGGTATAGAGGTTTCTGCTTATATACCAGGAGAAGGACACAACTTACAAGAACATAGTGTTGTTCTTATAAGAGGAGGAAGAGTAAAAGACCTTCCAGGGGTTAGATACCATATATTAAGAGGTACATTAGATACTGCAGGTGTTGATAAGAGAATGCAATCAAGATCTAAATATGGTGCTAAGAAACCTAAAGCTGCAAAAAAATAGATTCTAAACTAAACAATAAAATGACAATATTATAGTGCGGTGCTTTAAATATATATTCGTATTTATGGCATCACGGCATTTTATTATGTCGAGTACCTATGATTTAAGATTTAATAATTAAGGAGGGAAGCAAAATGCCAAGAAAAGGTAATGTTCCAAAAAGAGAAGTTTTACCAGATCCAATGTATGGAAGTAAAGTGGTAAGTAAATTAATAAACAATTTAATGATAGATGGAAAAAAAGGAAAAGCTCAAACAATCGTATATGATGCTTTTGCTATAGTTGCTGAAAAAACTGGAGAAGATGCTTTAGAAGTATTCAATAAAGCTATGGATAACGTAATGCCAGTTTTAGAAGTTAAAGCAAGAAGAGTTGGTGGAGCTAACTACCAAGTTCCAATAGAAGTTAGACCAGAAAGAAGACAAACTTTAGGTTTAAGATGGTTAGTAAACTATACTAGAGCTCGTGGTGAAAAAGGTATGGTTGAAAAACTTGCTAAAGAAATAATGGATGCAGCTAATAATACTGGTGCATCAGTTAAGAAGAGAGAAGATACTCATAAAATGGCAGAAGCTAATAAAGCATTTGCTCATTACAGATTCTAATTTTATACAAATAAAGAATAGAATTTGTTTGATATGAAATAATAAAGGATATCTTAAGGAGGATAACCATGGCTAGACAGTTTCCTTTAGAGAAAACAAGAAATATAGGAATAATGGCTCATATAGATGCAGGAAAAACTACTACTACAGAAAGAATCCTGTTCTATACTGGACAAACTCATAAAATAGGAGAAACTCATGAAGGAGCTTCTCAAATGGACTGGATGGAGCAAGAGAAGGAAAGAGGTATAACAATAACTTCTGCCGCTACTACTGCTCAATGGAAAGGTCATAGAATAAATATAATAGATACTCCAGGACACGTGGATTTCACTGTTGAAGTTGAAAGATCTCTAAGAGTTCTTGATGGTTCTGTTGCTGTATTCTGTGCTAAAGGTGGGGTTGAACCTCAATCTGAGAACGTATGGAGACAAGCAGATAACTACGAAGTACCTAGAGTAGCATTCGTAAATAAAATGGACATCATGGGTGCGGATTTCTACAATGTTGTACAAATGATGAAAGACAGATTAAACGCAAATGCTGTACCAGTTCAATTACCGATAGGTAAAGAAGATTGGTTAGAAGGTGAAGTTGACTTAGTAGAAATGTGTGCTCACATATACAAAGACGACTTAGGAAGAGAAATAGAAAGAACTGAAATACCTGAAGATATGAAAGAGTTAGCTGCTGAGTGGAGAGAAAAATTAGTTGAAGCTGTAGCTGAAACTGACGAAGAGTTAATGATGAAATATCTTGAAGGTGAAGAGTTCTCAATAGAAGAAATAAAAAGTGCTATAAGAAAAGCTACTATAGCATGTGAAATGAACCCGGTATTCTGTGGTTCTGCATACAAAAACAAAGGTGTTCAGTTATTATTAGATGGTGTTGTTGATTACCTACCAGCTCCAACTGATATACCGGCTATAAAAGGTGTATTAGAAAATGGAGATGAAGATGAAAGACACTCATCTGATGAAGAACCATTCTCAGCTTTAGCATTCAAAATAATGACTGACCCATTCGTTGGGAAGTTAGCATTCTTCAGAGTTTACTCTGGTGTAATGCAAGGTGGATCTTATGTTCTTAACTCTACTAAAGGTAAGAGAGAAAGAATAGGTCGTATACTTCAAATGCATGCTAATACAAGAGAAGAAATAACAGAAGTATATGCTGGAGATATAGCTGCAGCAGTAGGTCTTAAAGATACTACTACTGGAGATACTTTATGTGATCCTGCTAGCCCAATAATACTTGAATCTATGGAATTCCCTGAAACAGTTATATCTGTTGCTATAGAACCAAAATCTAAAGCGTCTCAAGAAAAAATGGGTGTAGCTCTTCAAAAACTAGCTGAGGAAGATCCAACTTTCACAGTTAAGTCTGATGAAGAAACAGGACAAACTATAATATCAGGTATGGGTGAACTACACTTAGAGATAATAGTTGATAGATTATTAAGAGAATTTAAAGTAGAAGCTAATGTTGGTGCTCCTCAAGTTGCTTACAGAGAAACTATAACTCAACCAGTTGATGTAGAGTACAAATACTCTAAACAATCAGGTGGTAGAGGACAATACGGACATGTTAAACTTAGAGTTAACCCACAAGAGCCAGGTCTTGGATACAAATTCGAAAACAAAACTGTTGGTGGATCTGTACCTAAAGAATATGTTGGACCAACTGACGCTGGTATACAAGGTGCTATGCAATCTGGTTTAGTAGCTGGTTACCCAGTTGTTGACGTTGCTGTTGAATTGTATGATGGTTCTTACCATGAAGTCGATTCATCAGAAATGGCGTTTAAAATGGCTGGTTCAATGGCTATGAAAGAAGCTCTTAAAAAAGGTAATTCAGTATTACTTGAGCCATTCTTCAAAGTTGAAGTTGTTACTCCAGAAGAGTACATGGGAGACGTTATGGGAGGACTAAACTCTAAGAGAGGTCTAATCCAAGGTATGGAAGCTAGAAGCGGAGCGCAAGTTATAAATGCATTCGTTCCACTTTCAGAAATGTTCGGATACTCTACTGAATTAAGATCTACTACTCAAGGTAGAGCTACTTATACAATGATATTTGATCACTATGAGCAAGTTCCAGCAAATGTTGCTAAGAAAGTTGCTGAAGGTAGATAATAATTATTTATCTTATAAATAAATAAATAAATTAGTAAGACGAGGTTTATCCTCGTCTTATGATAATAAATTATAATAATAAAATATATTAGGAGGTATTTCACAATGGCTAAGGCTAAATTTGAAAGAAATAAACCACACGTTAATATAGGAACAATAGGTCACGTTGACCACGGTAAAA
>OKWQ01000384.1_pt1 | contig 14831 bp, 5 predicted proteins | sample 1607071 | NCBI WGS metagenome assembly OKWQ01 (sample SAMN07501039, study PRJEB24779) | human gut metagenome
TTGAGTGAGTCCTTGAAGACAAGCGTCTCACAAAGTGAGTCAGCTTCAACAAGCACATCTTTGAGTGCCGTGAAATCGGAGAGCGTTTCAAGTTCTTTGAGTGAATCCTTGAAGACAAGCGTCTCACAAAGTGAGTCAGCTTCAACGAGTGCTTCTTTGAGTGTTGAGAAATCAGCAAGTGTTTCAAGTTCCTTGAGTGAGTCCTTGAAGACAAGCGTCTCACAAAGTGAGTCAGCTTCAACAAGCACATCTTTGAGTGCCGTGAAATCAGCTAGTGTTTCAAGCTCATTAAGTGAGTCCTTGAAGACAAGCGTTTCGCAAAGTGAGTCAGCTTCAACAAGCACATCTTTGAGTGCCGTGAAATCGGAGAGCGTTTCAAGTTCATTAAGTGAGTCCTTGAAGACTAGTGTCTCACAAAGTGAGTCAGCTTCAGAGAGTGCGTCTGTTTCAGAATCACAATCTGTATCAAATTCTGAATCCGCTTCAGAGAGTGCTTCAGTATCTGAGTCACAATCCGTTTCAAACTCAGAGTCCGCTTCAGAAAGTGCATCAACGTCGACATCACAATTAGTATCAAATTCTGAGTCAGCCTCTGTAAGCGAATCAACATCAGCTTCACAATCCGAATCAAACTCAGTTTCGACTTCAGAGAGTGAATCGACATCAATGTCACAATCCGAGTCAAATTCAGTTTCAGCTTCAGCTTCAGAAAGTGCATCAGTAAGCACATCACAGCTGGAATCGAATTCAGTTTCGACTTCAGAGAGTGAGTCAACATCGACATCACAATCCGAATCAAATTCAGTTTCAACTTCAGAAAGTGAATCAACATCAGCATCACAGTCTGAATCGAACTCAGTTTCAGCTTCAGAAAGTGTATCAGTAAGCACATCACAGCTGGAATCAAATTCAGTTTCAGCTTCAGAAAGTGCATCAGTAAGCACATCACAGCTGGAATCAAATTCAGTTTCTACCTCAGAGAGTGTATCAACCTCAGCGTCACAATCCGAATCAAACTCAGTTTCTAGTTCAGAAAGTGAATCAGTTTTAGCTTCACAGTCTGAATCGAACTCAGTTTCAGCGTCAGTAAGTGCGTCTGTTTCAGCCTCACAATCTACCTCAAATTCAGAATCAGCCTCAGTAAGTGAATCAGTATCAGAATCACAGTCTGTTTCAAATTCAACTTCAGTCTCAGTAAGTGCGTCAACATCGACATCACAGTTGGAGTCAAATTCAGTCTCAGCTTCAGAAAGTGCCTCAACGTCGACATCACAATCAGTATCAACTTCTGAGTCAGCCTATGTAAGTGCGTCAGTATCTGAATCGCAGTCAGTCTCAAACTCAGAGTCAGCCTCAGAGAGTGCCTCAATTTCAGCATCACAATCCGAATCGAATTCAGTTTCGACTTCAGAGAGTGAATCGACATCAGCTTCACAATCAGAATCAAACTTAGTTTCTACCTCTGAGAGCGAATCAACGTCAGCGTCACAATCCGAGTCAAACTCAGTTTCTACTTCAGAGAGTGAGTCAACATCGACATCACAATCCGAGTCAAACTCAGTTTCGACTTCAGAAAGTGAATCAACGTCAGCGTCACAATCCGAGTCAAACTCAGTTTCTACTTCAGAAAGTGAGTCGACATCAGCGTCACAATCCGAATCAAACTCAGTTTCTACCTCTGAGAGTGAATCAACGTCAACATCACAGTCTGAATCAAACTCAGTTTCAGCATCAGAAAGTGCATCAGTAAGCACATCACAGCTGGAATCGAATTCAGTTTCAGCGTCAGTAAGTGCATCAATTTCAGAGTCACAATCTGCCTCAACTTCCGAGTCATCGTCAGAAAGTGAGTCGACATCAGCTTCACAATCAGAATCGAACTCAGTTTCTACTTCAGAAAGTGAATCGACATCGACATCACAATCCGAGTCAAACTCAGTTTCTACTTCAGAAAGTGCTTCAGTAAGCGAATCGAACTCAGTTTCTAATTCCGAGTCATCGTCAGAAAGTGAATCAACATCAGCATCACAGTCAGAATCGAATTCAGTTTCTACTTCAGAAAGTGAGTCGACATCAGCTTCACAATCTGAGTCAAATTCGGTTTCTACCTCAGAGAGTGAGTCGACATCAATGTTGCAATCATTGTCAAACTCAGTCTCAGCTTCAGAGAGTGAGTCAGTATCTGAATCGCAGTCAGTCTCAAACTCAGTTTCTACTTCAGAAAGTGCGTTAATCTCTGAGTCACAATCCGAGTCAAACTCAGTTTCAGCGTCAGTAAGTGCGTCTGTTTCAGCCTCACAGTCAGTGTCTAATTCCGAATCAGCCTCAGTAAGTGAATCAGTATCAGAATCACAGTCTGTTTCAAATTCAACTTCAGCCTCAGTAAGTGCATCAATTTCAGAATCACAATTGGTTTCAAACTCAGAGTCATCGTCAGAAAGTGCTTCAGTAAGTGAATCACAATCAGTTTCTAATTTCGAGTCAGCATCTGAAAGTGCATCAACATCGATCTCTCAATCAATCTCAAATTACGAGTCAGCTTCAGAGAGTGAGTCAGTATCTGAATCGCAGTCAGTCTCAAACTCAGTTTCAACCTCAGAGAGTGAGTCAACGTCAGCATCACAATCCGAGTCAACTTCAGTTTCTACCTCAGAGAGTGAATCAATTTCAGAATCACAATCGGTTTCAAACTCAGAGTCATCGTCAGAAAGTGCTTCAGTAAGCGAATCACAATCATTGTCTAATTCCGAGTTAGCTTCAGTAAGCGAATCAATTTCAGAATCACAGTCAGTGTCTAATTCAGAATCAGCCTCAGTAAGTGAGTCAGTATCAGAATCACAATCAGTATCAAATTCTGAGTCAGCCGCTGTAAGCGAATCAACGTCAACATCACAATCCGAGTCAAACTCAGTTTCGACTTCAGAGAGTGAATCGACATCATCATCACAATCTGAGTCAAACTCAGTTTCGACTTCAGAGAGTGAGTCAACATCGACATCACAATCCGAGTCAAACTCAGTTTCAACTTCAGAAAGTGAGTCGACATCAGCTTCACAATCAGAATCAAATTCAGTTTCAGCCTCAGAGAGTGAATCAACGTCAGCGTCACAATCCGAATCAAACTCAGTTTCAGCATCAGAAAGTGCATCAGTAAGCACATCACAGCTGGAATCAAATTCAGTTTCGACTTCAGAAAGTGAATCAACATCAGCATCACAATCCGAGTCAAACTCAGTTTCGACTTCAGAAAGTGAGTCAACATCAGCATCACAATCCGAGTCAAATTCAGTTTCGACTTCAGAAAGTGCATCAGTTTCGGCTTCTGAATCAGTATCATTGAGTACATCGAGCTCATTAAGTGCTTCTGTATTTGAAAGTCAATCTCAAGCCTTCAGTGTTTCAATTTCTACAATCATTTCAACTGTTGAGTCTATTTCGAACTCGGCTTCAAGCTTCATTTCAGCTAGTGAATCGCTTTCGACATCTAATTCATCATCATTGAGTGAGTCGGCGTCATTGAGTGCATCTGTTTCAGGATCACAATCAGTCTCAAATTCAGTGTCTGCATCAGAAAGTGCTTCTGTCTCAGCATCACAGTCTATTTCAAACTCAGTTTCAGCTTCAGTCTCAGCCTATGTATCAGAATCACAATCTGCCTCAACTTCAGAGTCATCGTCAGAAAGTGAATCGACATCAGCTTCACAATCAGAATCAAATTCAGTTTCGACTTCAGAGAGTGAATCAACGTCAACATCACAATCTGAGTCAAACTCAGAGTCAGCATCATTAAGTGCTTCAGTTTCAGCTAGTGAGTCTGTATCCTTGAGTGAATCACAGAGCACAAGTGCATCAGTTTTGGCTTCTGAATCAGCATCCTTGAGTGAGTCAGCGTCATTGAATGCATCTGTTTCAGGATCACAATCAGTCTCTAATTCAGTGTCTACATCAGAAAGTGCTTCTGTCTCAGCATCACAGTCTATTTCAAACTCAGTTTCAACTTCAGTCTCAGCGTCAGAATCAGCAAGCGCAGCCGCTTCAGAAAGTTCTTCGATTTCAACAAGTGAGTCTGTATCGTTGAGCGAATTGCAAAGTGCAAGTGCATCTGCATCAGAAACTGCTTCATCAAGCGTTTCAGTATCCGAGTCAGCATCTACATCAGTATTCTTGAGTGCCTCTGAAAGCACAAGTACTTCAACGTCATTGAGTACATCAGCATCAGCAAGTACATCCGCTTCAGTCTCAGCCTTAGAATCGACTTCAGTAAGTGTCTCAATTTCAGAGTCGCAGTCAGTATCGAACTCCAAGTCCGTTTCAGAGAGTGCGTCTGTGTCTGAATCAGAATCCATTTCAAACTCAGAATCAACTTCAGTAAGTGAGTCAGTCTCAGAATCACAGTCTGTGTCAACCTCAGTAAGTACTTCGATTTCAGCTAGTGAGTCTTTATCGTTGAGCGAATCACAAAGTGAAAGTGCATCCGAGTCTGTATCAGCAAGCACATCTGCTTCAGTCTCAGCGTCAGAATCAGCGAGCGTATCCGCTTCAGTATCTACGTCAGCCTCAGTAGGTGCGTCAGAATCAGCCTCAGTAAGCACTTCGATCTCAACAAGTGAGTCTTTATCGTTGAGCGAATTACAAAGTGCAAGTGTATCTGTCTCAGCATCAGCCAGCACGTCTGAGTCAGTCTCAACAAGTGCCTCTGTCTCAGAATCCGCTTCATCAAGCGTTTCAGTATCCGAGTCAGCATCATTGAGTGTCTCATTGAGTGAATCACAATCAGCCTCAGTAAGTACTTCGATTTCTACAAGCGAGTCTGTGTCATTGAACGAGTCGCAAAGCGCAAGCACATCTGCTTCAGTCTCTGTCTCAGAATCTGTAAGCGCATCTGAATCAGCTTCAGTGTCTGCCTCAGAATCAGCGAGCGCCTCAGCTTCAGCCTCAACAAGTGCCTCTGTTTCAGAATCCGCTTCTACATCAGCATTCTTGAGTGCCTCTGAAAGCACAAGTGCTTCAACAAGTATTTCAACATCATTGAGTACTTCAGCAAGTCTTTCAACCTCTGCCTCATTGAGTGCCTCAGAATCAACTTCTGAAGTGAAATATTCTAAGCACAAACGTGGTAGCCAAGCGCTTCCTAAGACTGGTGAGGAAGACTCATCATTAGGTATGGTCTTGGGTGCTTTGGCAACTGCAACAGGTCTCGCCTTTCTTGCTAAACGTAAGAAAGATGAAGAATAGGTCGAAGATTATTCGTATTTCAGAATTGTAATAGTTTTTGCAATGCTCAGATAAGCACAAAAAAACACCTTCATGTTAGCTAACCATGCTAGCTAGAAGGCGTTTTTTGATTTGGAGATGTTGTGATAGTTTCAAAATGGAACAAATCTTTTGAAATACAAACGACTACATAAAAATAGGAGACCACTTAAACATGGACTCCTATTTGTTGGTTTGCTCATTATCTTGTTTAAACATCACAGTTCCGACTGTTACAAGAAGGGTTATGAGAAATGGTGTGACTCGAAAAGGTCTCCAGGCAGGGTCATAAGCCAAAAGGGTTGAAGCAAGATAAAAAACATTGCTTGAGTATAACAAAACTTTATTTTCTTTTTTAAGGCCTTTTCCTATTAAGACGGTTGCAATGATAAAACTAATCAAGCTATAACGTAGAAAAAGGAGTACAATCATTCCCCAAGAACTTGACAAACCAGAAAGTAAAAGTAAGGCAAGATAAGCCAAAGCTAAATAAAATGCGGCTGACAGGAAAATAGAAGCAACCGTGTTGTCTGGCTTAGTGACCTCTTGACCAGTCTTACCCTTATCTTGGTTTGTGTTGAAGTTTGTATGTTGTACTGACATCTTTCTCACCTACCCCTCTATTTGTATCTAAATAGGTTAACTCTTTCCACCTTTATTATACTCCTTTTTTTTCCTTAGTTTCAGCAAGATTGATAGGCTTTTGAGCCATTTTTATAAGATGAATTGTTGCTCGATGTTCTGCTTTCTTACTGGCACTATAGTGCCTCAATTTAAAGCCCTTACACCTCGGTAAGTAATGAGTCGCTTAGATAGTTAGAATTTATTTTCAGTATGAGAAGCTCTCCTAAAAAATCATCATCTTTACAAACCTAATGATTTAGTTAGGATGTAAATCTTAGATGACTCAAGAGAAGAAGTCTTAAGGATTTTGTGAATTTTCATTAGATTTCCTTGTAATCCCATTAAAAGGAGGTCTTATCAATAATCATTCTAAATAGCCATAGAGTGTCAGTTACCTGTTTCTCAACGAGCTAAAATGAGCATGTTTATAATTCTAAACACTCATTTAAAACTAATATTATTAAAACAATAAAGGTTCTTTTCTAAAAATTATGAAAATTTATCGAATCTTATTGAAAAAAAGCTTTCAATGATTTAGAATGAAGCTATAAATGGGAAAAAGGAGTCTTTTTATTATGGACAAAAAAGTACATTATAAAATGCACAAAGTTAAGAAACAATGGGTAACCATCGCAGTGACAGGTTTGTCTCTCGGTGCAGTCTCAGCGGTTTCTTTAGGAACTAACGACGGTGTCGTTCAGGCAGACGAACATACGGATGCTACTGTAGCTATCCCCGATATTACTGTCGATACGGGTACTGTATCTAACGATACAACGGCTGCTCAGGATCCAACTACAGCAGTTGCAGCGACAAACGATGTTGCAACTGATCAAGCCGCTCCAACAGCAACTTTCGATTTGACAACAGATACAACAAATACAGTTGCAGCGAATGCTGTTGATACGGCAGCGACTGTCGGTACTGATCGTGCGGCAACTACAACAGATACAACAGCAACCAATGATACAGCTGTTGATACAACAAATAACAATACTACAACTGACACAACAACAGTTACTGATCGCGCAGCGACACGTGAACGTCGTGTGACTGGTGCTCGACGTGGTCCTACAGGAGGCCGTCGTGCTACTCCAGTTAACGGCAATACAAACAATGCTAATAATACTGTCACAGTAGTAAACAACGACCTTCCAGCAACTAACAATGTCGTAACTGATGGCCCAAGCCATGTCAAAACAATTGATGGAAAACAATACTACGTTGAAGATGATGGCACTATTCGTAAGAACTATGTTCTTGAACGTATCGGTGGAAGCCAATACTTCAACGCTGAAACTGGTGAATTGTCTAACCAAAAAGAATACCGTTTCGATAAGAACGGTGGAACAGGTTCATCAGCTGACAGCACAAACACAAACGTTACTGTAAATGGTGATAAAAATGCCTTTTACGGTACAACTGATAAAGATATCGAACTTGTTGATGGTTACTTCACTGCCAACACATGGTACCGTCCAAAAGAAATCTTGAAAAATGGTAAAGAGTGGACTGCCTCAACTGAAAATGACAAACGTCCATTGCTTACAGTTTGGTGGCCAAGCAAGGCTATCCAAGCGAGCTACCTCAACTATATGAAGGAGCAAGGTCTCGGTACCAATCAGACCTATACGTCATTCAGCTCACAAACCCAAATGGACCAAGCAGCACTTGAAGTTCAAAAGCGTATTGAAGAACGTATTGCGCGTGAAGGTAACACTGACTGGTTGCGTACAACTATCAAAAATTTCGTGAAGACCCAACCAGGTTGGAATTCAACTTCTGAAAATCTTGATAATAGTGACCACTTGCAAGGTGGTGCCCTTCTCTATAACAACGATAGTCGTACAAGTCATGCTAACTCTGACTATCGTCTCTTGAACCGCACACCAACTAGCCAAACAGGTAAACGCAATCCTAAGTATACTAAGGATACAAGCAACGGTGGTTTCGAGTTCTTGTTGGCTAATGATATCGATAACTCAAACCCTGCGGTTCAAGCTGAGCAGTTGAACTGGCTCCACTACATCATGAACATCGGTACTATCACTGGTGGTTCTGAAGATGAAAACTTCGATGGTGTTCGTGTCGATGCCGTGGATAATGTCAATGCCGACCTTCTCCAAATTGCTTCAGATTACTTCAAAGCTAAATATGGTGTTGAAAAGAGCGAAGAGGAAGCCATCAAGCACCTTTCTATTCTTGAAGCCTGGTCTCATAATGATGCATACTACAATGAAGATACTAAAGGTGCCCAATTACCAATGGATGATCCATTGCGTTTAGCCATGGTATTTTCTTTCCTACGCCCAATTGGGAACCGTTCAGGTCTTGAACCACTTATTACCAATAGTCTGAATGACCGTTCAGAAAGTAAGAAAAATACAAAACGTATGGCTAACTATACTTTTGTTCGTGCCCACGACTCAGAAGTTCAATCAGTAATTGGCCAAATCATCAAAAATGAAATCAACCCACAATCAACTGGGAATACCTTCACTCTTGATGAAATGAAGAAAGCCTTCAAAATCTACAATGCGGATATGAGAAGTGCCAATAAGAGATATACACAGTACAATATTCCATCTGCTTATGCCTTCATGTTAACGAATAAGGACACTGTTCCTCGTGTTTATTATGGTGATTTGTACACTGATGATGGTCAATACATGGCCCAAAAATCACCATATCATGATGCTATTTCTACGCTCTTGCAAGCTCGTATTCGTTATGCGGCTGGTGGTCAAGACATGAAGATGAGTTACGTAGGTTCAGGAAATACCAATGGTTGGGATGCTTCTGGTATCTTAACATCAGTCCGTTACGGTAAAGGAGCTAACAACGCTTCAGATGCTGGTACTGCTGAAACCCGTAACCAAGGGATGGCTGTCATTCTTTCCAACCAACCTGCCCTTCGTTTGAATAGCAATTTGACAATCAACATGGGTGCAGCTCACAGAAACCAAGCCTATCGTCCATTACTTTTGACAACCTCTAATGGTGTTGCCTCTTACTTGAATGATGGCGATGCTAACGGTATTGTTAAGTATACTGATGCTAATGGTTATTTGACCTTCAATCCAGGTGAAATCAGTGGTGTTCGTAATGCTCAAGTGGATGGCTATTTAGCCGTTTGGGTACCATTAGGTGTTTCTGAAAATCAAGACGTGCGTGTGGCAGCAAGCAAATCTAAGAACAGCAGTGGTTTAGTCTATAATTCTTCAGCTGCCTTGGATTCACAAGTTATCTACGAAGGATTCTCAAACTTCCAAGACTTCGTCCAAGATTCATCACAATACACTAACAAGAAGATTGCTGAAAATGCTAACCTCTTCAAGAAATGGGGAATCACATCATTCGAATTTGCCCCACAATACGTTTCAAGTGATGATGGTACCTTCCTTGACTCAGTTATTCAAAATGGCTATGCCTTCTCAGACCGTTATGACATTGGTATGAGTAAGGACAACAAGTATGGTTCATTGGCAGACTTGAAAGCAGCTCTTAAATCACTCCACGCTGTAGGTATCTCAGCCATCGCTGACTGGGTGCCAGACCAAATCTACAACCTTCCAGGAGATGAAGTTGTTACAGCAACTCGTGTTAATAACTACGGAGAAACTAAAGACGGTGCCATCATCGACCATAGCCTTTATGTTGCTAAAACACGTACTTTTGGTAATGATTACCAAGGTAAATATGGTGGTGCCTACCTTGATGAATTAAAACGTCTTTACCCACAAATCTTTGACCGTGTTCAAATCTCTACTGGTAAACGCTTGACAACCGATGAGAAGATTACAAAATGGTCTGCTAAATATATGAATGGTACCAATATTCTTGACCGTGGATCAGAGTATGTCCTCAAGAATGGTCTTAGCGGTTACTATGGAACCAATGGTGGTAAAGTTAGCCTTCCAAAAGTAGTAGGAAGCAACCAATCAACGAACAATAACAACCAAAATGGTGATGGTAGCGGTAGGTTCGAAAAGAGCTGGGGCAGCGTTTACTATCGTTACAACGATGGTAAACGTGCTAGAAATGCCTTTATCAAAGATAATGATGGCAATGTTTACTACTTTGATAATACAGGCCGTATGACAATCGGTGAAAAGACTATCGATGGCAAACAATACTTCTTCCTCGCTAATGGGGTGCAATTACGTGATGGCTATCGTCAAAACCGTAGAGGTCAAGTCTTCTACTATGATGAAAATGGTATCATGAGTCAAACCGGTGAACCAAGTCCAAAACCAGAACCAAAACCAAAACCAGATAATAATATCTCTAGCCGTAACCAATTTGTCCAAATCGGTAACAACGTTTGGGCATACTATGATGGTAATGGTAAACGTGTGACTGGTCGTCAAAACATCAACGGTCAAGAACTCTTCTTTGATAACAATGGTGTTCAAGTCAAAGGTCGTACAGCTCAGGTTGATGGTGTTACTCGTTACTTTGATGCCAATTCAGGTGAAATGGCACGTAACCGATTCGCTGAAGTTGAACCAGGTGTTTGGGCTTACTTTAACAATGATGGAGCTGCCGTAACAGGTTCACAAAACATCAATGGTCAAACCCTCTACTTTGATCAGAATGGTCATCAAGTCAAAGGAGCTTTGGTAACTGTTAATGGCAACCTTCGCTACTATGATGCCAACTCAGGAGATCTTTATCGTAATCGTTTCCAAGAGGTTAATGGTAGCTGGTATTACTTCGATGGTAATGGTAATGCGGTCAAAGGTATGGTCAACATCAATGGTCAAAACCTCCTCTTTGATAATGATGGAAAACAAGTCAAAGGTCATTTGGTCCGTGTAAATGGTGTCATTCGTTATTATGATCCAAATTCAGGTGAAATGGCAGTTAATCGTTGGGTTGAAATCAGCTCAGGATGGTGGGTTTACTTTGATGGTGAAGGTAGAGGCCAAATCTAATCATTTTCAAGCTATCGAAACCGAGACAGAAGTCTCGGTTTTCATGGCGTAATCAGATGAAAAAATACTGACCTAAAGTTAATCCTAAATCGAAAAGAGTGCTCTTACCTGCAGATAAGAGAGTTAGATTCCCCTCAGTCTAGACGTCGTAACTATTAAAAAGAGATCTGTGGCTGGCACTTAAATGCAATAAAACTATAAGAATAGAGATTGTCATTAATTGATGACATTCTATTGACGAAGCCCAAAAGTCACTTTATACTAAATAGTAATGCTAGTTATTTCTTGCAGTCTCCTTGTAGTGATGTAGGCATGGCTTGTATTAAGACTATTAAGGTATTCATCCCCAAGGATGATGAATGGTATTTTAGGTGATAGTGAGTTTCTTAAAAAAAGGATCACTTTAAAAGCATTAATCCATTAAAAACTCGTCATTTAAGTCGTTGGTGTAATCTCATTTTCATGCCACTTTCATAAGTTATTTGATAGATTCTGCACATTAAGACGCTATTTTTTCACTTAGTGGTTAAAATGATTAAAGTTCTTACACCTTACTTGTAAAAAATCCATTCTCGTATTATAGTATATATAAAAGATATTGAAAATTTTAATCTTTGATAATAGCTTGTTCTTTTCTCTGAGGGAAAATGAAATCTTCATAGAAAAAGATTTCGATGAGAAGTTAACAAGTATATGATTTTATTTCTTATAAAAGAGGAAAGGGGGAGTATCTTTGAGAGCCTATAGGGAAAATGCGACTGAGGCAGCGGCCAAGGCCAAAACTGCCGAAGAGCATATTGCACACGGTTCAACAGACACTGATCTAGTTGATACGATAGATCTTTCTATGTTGTTGACTAGTAATAAGCGTCACCCTAACCACAGTGCCCCTTCTCATTTAGACTTTGCCAGAGCCAGAGCAGACGAAGCCTTCTTTGATAATCATGATGGTAGTGCAACAGTAAGTATTTCATCTAAACAAGAAATTATTTTTCAAGGAGCAGGTTCTAAAACACCAGACCCTGAAGTCATGGAAAATCATGTGTTTACAGGGACTAGAGATGCTAAGACTGGCTTAATTGAATGGGACAAGGACAGCTTTACCTATCCTAAGATATCAGTACCGCTTGTCCAGGGCTATTTCGCTGACCAAAAAGAAGCAGGCTTTAACGTCGTGACACCTTATGTGCCGACAGTAACGGAGCATGTGACCTATAAGAAATTGGGACGCATTATCCCAGTCACTGAAGATGGTGACTATATTCCAGGTGCTTTGACTAAGCAGTATAACAATAACAAAAAAGATCCACGAAAGGCGGGTGAGACAGCAACACCAGCTGTTCAAGATTATATGACAGATATTAAAAGTGTAGTACCGAACAAACCAGGAGTCGATACTCCGGTTGTGTATCGTAAAATTTTCAAGAAAGCCAGCATTACCTATATTGATGAAACAACCGGTGCTTACTTGGTTAGTGACCAATTGACCGGTGAATTAGGTGAAGCTATTGAATACGGGACAGCAACACGTATTCAGACTTTCAAGGATATGGGATATGGCTTGATTCAGGATGATTTCCCTAAAGATGCCATTTTTGATGATAAAGATATTGATGATCAAGAATGGTTCGTTCTTTTGCAACACGATGTTGCGAAAGTAGGGCCTGATCATGATCAAGTTCCAGATACCCCAATCAATCCAAATAATCCCAATGGACCTAAGTGGCCATCTAAGTATGCTTACGAAAAAGAAGTAAGCTTTACGGTTTTTTATAGAAGCACAGATGGCAATGCCAACCTTCCGGAAGCTGATGTTCAAAAGGCTTATTGGGTACGTACCCTTACCTTTGACAAGGTCTCAGGAGAGCTTGTTGATGAAACTGAATGGTCTCCAAACAAAACAAAATATTATGACATCTACGCACCAGTTGTTTTAGGTTATTATGCCGATAAAGTGGACGTTAAGGGTAGAGATGTAACAGAAGACAATATGGAAGAAACTGTTACCTACATGCCACTTGGTAAGATTATTCCTATTGATGCTAACGGACGCTTGATTCCGAACGTTCCAACGCCAACCTTTAACAATGATGCCAACAATCCAACTAAGGTCAGTGAGACACTCGTACCTCATATTCCTGGCTACCGTCCAGTCCAAGAGAGTGTTCTTCCTGAAAATTTGACAGATGACATTCTCATTGAATACGCTCCAATCCTTGAAGATGTGACGCAACCAACCTTGCAAACTGTCTTCTTCAAGGGAGCTGGCGCAGCCACACCATCTGTTAATATCCAGTCTGAATTCAGCTTCACTGGTAAATATAATCAGGCAGAAGACACTTATACTTGGGACCAAGACAGCCATACCTTTGCTAAGGTTACTGTTCCTGTGATAGAAGGTTATTATGCTGACAAGGCAGTTGCCGGTATGCAGGTGGTAACACCTGATAAACCAGAGGCTACAGATAATGTTACCTACAAGGAACTTGGTAGAATCATTCCTGTTGATACCTTTGGAAATCCAATCGCAGATGCAGAGCCTGTTCCTTTTGCCAATGATCCTAAAGATGCTACGCAAGTTATTGAGACATTGGCACCAGAGCTTGCGGGTTACCAAGCTGAGAGTGCATTGGTCTTGCCTATTGACCTCAGTCTTGACCAAACCTTGGTTTATGAGCCAATCTTGGAAGATATTACTCAAGATACCAAACAAACGGTTACCTTCCAAGGTGCAGGTTACAAGGATCCTGTTATCAATATCCAAGACAGCTTCAGCTTCCATGGTAAATTTAACCAAGTGGAAGAAACGAGCACATGGGATCAAGACAGCTTCACTTATGATGTTGTAGACGTCCCAGTTGTTGAAGGCTTCTTTGCAGATAAACGTCAAGCTGGTGGTTTGGAAGTTAGACCTGACCTCCCAGAAGTTGAAGATACTGTTACTTATACCGAACTCGGTAAGATTATTCCGGTCGATGAGAATGGTACACCAATTGAAAGCGCCTCTACACCAAGCTACAACAACGATCCTGAAGATCCAACCATGGCTATGGAAACAGTCGTTCCAGATGTATTTGGTTATATCTCTGAAAAGGCCTTTATCACGCCAGAACATCCAGGTCAAGACACCACTGTGGTTTATGCTAAGGATGAACAAAGAGCTCTCATCCTTTACATGAATGAAATGGACAAGTCAGAGTTGACACGTGATGAAGTCATCGGAAGCTCAGGTGAGAAGATTGACTACTCTACTGATGAACAACTCGCTAACTTGCTTAAACGAGGTTATGAGCTCGTCAACGATGGCTTTGCAGAAGCCTTTGACCACACTTATAATGGTGATTCTGACTTTGATCAAGTCTTCGAAGTGGTTCTTCGTGAACGTTTGGTTCTTGTAGACCCAGACATGCCAGCACCAGTTGCAGGTGAAGTCGTCGATGCAAATGATGTCAATAGCCCAGTTTGGCCAAATAGTGTTGAGTCACTCGAAAACCATGCTGATGTAACACGTACTATTCAGTATGTCTTCGAAGAAGGCGGATTGGCAAGCGACGATTATGTTGAAGTTCTTAATTTCAAACGTTTGGCTAATGTTAACCTTGTGACAGGCGCTATCAATTATGAAGCATGGTCAAGCATGCAAACAGGCTTCTCAGCAGTTCCTTCTCCAGAAGTTGTTGGATTTACACCAGACCGTATGGAAATCGCTGGAATGACGGATGTTGCTGTAGAAACACCTGAACTTCTGGAAGTAGTTACTTACCTTAAAGATGCTCAGAAAGCTACAGTGACCTATGTTGATGGTACGACACGTAAGAAACTTGAAGTTGTTGACTTGCTTGGTAAATCAGGTGAAGTGATTGATTACTCAACAATCGAACGTATCAAGTACTACAGTGATCGTGGTTACACCCTCCTTGCAGATGGTTTCACTAACGGCGTTATCTTTGATGGCGATTCACATGTTGACCAAAACTTCATGGTTACCCTTCGTCATGGTACTGTTCAAGTAGGTCC
>OKWQ01000390.1_pt1 | contig 14561 bp, 15 predicted proteins | sample 1607071 | NCBI WGS metagenome assembly OKWQ01 (sample SAMN07501039, study PRJEB24779) | human gut metagenome
GTTGCCGCACCCGCATAGCGGGTGGTTTTATGATTCGCGACTACGTCACGAACCAGTCTAAAGACAATAATAAAAAAAGGCGATAGATTATCGCCTTTTTGCCCCCCTGATTAGATTTCTCGTAGTATCAGAGTGAATTGAATATCTTTTAAAGTTTTTATATACAAATCTCTTTTACGGTTTATACTCTTATCATAACACCACTTACATATAAAAGCATAAAACGCAATTAAAATCATCCATCTTTTCCTTAAAATAAATGTATGAATCTATCTATCTTATCTACTCAAATAACTAATGTATGCATATTGCTACTACAAGAGGACCCAAGACTGTAAGTAAAATATTTCCCATTGCATATCCCGGTGTATAGGCTACTGCAAAAATACTGGACTCATATTCCTCCACAACTCCGTTAAGCGCTGCGGTACAGGTTCCGGCACCACACAGAGCTCCAATGATATCTACAGCATCTAGCTTTAATACAAATCTCCCGAAGTAAACGGAAGCAATATGAGGCAAAATAGTCACCAAAACACCGATTAAAAGTACCTTTACGCCCATCGATTGCAGGGCAGATAAGAAGGATGCACCGGATGTAAGCCCCACAATGGCGATAAATAGATTCAGTCCCACACTCTTGCAAAACCACCGTGTTGCTTTCGGCATCAGTCCATAGTTAGAATGTTTGTCCTGATAATATCCGAATAAAAGCCCTCCAATCAAGGCACCTCCGCCGGATCCGAGTGTAATCGGAATTCCGGATACTACGAAGCTGATTGCACCGATTAATAAACCGACTACAAGCCCCATGCTGATGAAGGATACATCTGTCTCGGTACCTGTATCCTTCACATAACCAAGTTTCTTTACAACCTTCGCAATCAAGTCTTTCGGTCCCACCAAGGTCAAGTGGTCGAGAGCTTTTAACGCCTGATCTTCAGAAAGGACATTGTTGTCTCTCTTCCTCTCTGAAATGACAATTCCATTTTCTGAAAGATGCTTTATCACATCCAAAGAGAAATGATTAGTCAAAACAATTTCCTGCTTTATCACATCAAGCTTAAGGGCTTCCGAATCATCCGTTTCCTTCATGCCCGGAGCTTCAAAATGCAATACTGCATCAAGAAGTCCGATAATCGTAACCGTATCCCCTTCCAGGAGCTGCACATCCGATGCAAGGTTCACCTTTTTACCCTTTCGAATGATTTGCGTTATTGTAAGATCATCCCCGTACTGCTCTTCCACCGAACCTATTGTTTTACCAATAAATTCTGCACCATTTTCTATGCAAAATGCACGTGCTTTGATATTTCCAACAACAGTATTTTCCGAAGAAGACTCATGGAAATTTGTTTGATCTATTTTCTTCTTAACAGTATCTGTCAAATTTACACCAATTAACTTCGCTGCACCGTTTTTCAAAAATACCACTACCCCAACGGTTCCGAAAACATAGGTAAGAGCATAGGCAATTGCCATCTGACTTTCCGCTGTTTTCAGTTCTGTGCCTGAAAGTATTCCCTTCATCGTGGAATCCGCTGTTCCCAGGATTGCAGACTGTGTAAGGCTACCGGCCAAAATTCCGCCGGCTTCTCCCGCTCCGATACCAAAAGCCTTAAACAAAACTATAGAAACGACAAAGGCTGCCACGGCGAAGAAAAGGGATAAGATAATAATCTTAAGACCGGAGCTTTTTAAACTTGCAAAAAAAGAAGGTCCAACCTCATATCCGATAGCAAAAATAAACAGTGAGAAAAAGATTGTCTTCACAGTTCCGTCAATCTGATAGGTTCCCGCCCCCTTAAATACCAGGGATATGAGAAGTCCTACCAGCAAAGTTCCTACAGTGGCTCCTATAGTAAAGGATTTGATTTTTAGCTTTCCAATAAGATACCCTAGTGCAAGACATACAAAGATAGAAATAACCGGATTGGCAATCAAATAATGGGCTATATCGGAAAAACCTGTTATCGTAATATGCTGTGCTGTTTCCAACACTTCATGTGAGATTAATCCTATATTCATATTAAATCCCCCTTATCCTATTTATCCTTTTTCTCTTTTGCATACTTTTCGTGATACTCCTTCAAAAGAGACAGGATACGATTTGCTATTTTCTTATAATCATTGTCCGCTAAGTTTGCTTCAGAAACTCTGACTGTACCCGGAGTTGCTCCAAAACCAACTCCTTCCATCAACACAACACCATCTTCCTTTGCCAGGTGCAAAAGAAAATCGATTTCCTCAAAGTGATTTCTAAGCCATGTTGCGAAGTCCTTATCATAACTTTTCTCGGCAAGTTGATAGATATCAAGCAGGGAATAATACTTAGCATTGCAGTCACTGTTATCCTCCGGCAAACCTAAAGTAGACATCAGATTGTGGTAACGCATAGCCACAATTTCTTTACAGCCTTCAATATACTGATCCTTTTCATTTTCAAGAACCAAATGAGTCATAGACAAAAGAACCATCATAATCTGCTGCGGAGTGGAGAGTCCGGCGGTATGATACAATCCGATGGATCTGCTGTCCGCGCATATCCTGTCAATAAAGCTCATTTCCGAAGGATTAAGTGTGACAATCGAATAATCGCTTTCCAGCTCCTTTTTCTTCTTATCCGGAACCTTCTTAATCAGTTCATCAAAAACATTGTCTTCATTAATGGCTATCACGCCGAGTCTCCATCCTGTAACCCCGTAAAGCTTTGAATACGAATAGACTAAAATAGTGTTTCTCGGGCAAACGGAATAAACTGTACGGAAGTTATTGACAAAGGTTCCATATACATCATCTGTGATAATAATAAGGTCAGGGCGCTTTTCAACTACTTTTCTTAACTGTTCCAAAGTCTCATCTGTAAGACTGCGGGAACCCGGATTAGACGGATTTACCAGAAAAAATGCCTTGATGGAAGGATCCAAAAGCTTTTCAAATTCTGAATCCGGAATTTGCCAGTCATTTTCTTCCGTTGCAAGAAGATTGATTTCCGCTAAATCGAAATTCGACAGTCTCGGAATCTGAATATATGGAGTAAACACCGGCGTGTTGATGGCAATGCGGTCCCCCTCATTAATCAGGCCATTGTGCTTTAAAGCATCAAAAATATAGACGATTGCAGCCGTACCGCCTTCTACCGGAAATACCTTCGTCTTCTTTCTTAAGTCAGCCTTCCCGTACAGAATACTTTGGAGAAATGCATTGATGATGTGCTCCGTATTCTCCAGACAACGGCTAGGTACCGGATAATTGTTTCCGATAATTCCGTTTGTAAGTTCCGTAATCAAAGCTGCCTTATCTAATCCCAGATGGTCTGCGCTATACTCCACTATTTTTTTCAGGAATACATCCACCTCATCGCCATGATTTAGAAATGCATTGTACCTTTCCGCAATTTCTTTAGAGTCTACATATCCCGCCAAGTCTCCCTTGTCCAGAGTCCTTTTGCTTTCTGCCACGCCGAATTCCATCAGTCGTGCAAAAGCTAATCTGCCCAAGGAATTAATCCAATTCGGATTTCCCCTTCCGGCATTTAAAAATTTCAAATGCTTCTCATTCTTTTCTGACAGCTTCAACATATCAAAGCTAATTTCAAATGCTCCAAGTTTTTCCAATTCTCTTTCGTAGCTCTTTGTAATCATCTTTAATTCTCCTTTCCTTCTAACTGCATAATTTTTTCTAACCACAATACAAAAATCTTTTATATTTAAATTATATCATTCGCAAGCCATTTTGCACATTATTTTTAGTTTAATACTGATAATGAGCTCATTACCAAATCAATATCCCTATTTTATAGCTCCTATATAATATGTAAGTATGTTTTTTACTATCTTGCATTGTTTCAGTCACATTTTCTTTGAAGTGTACAACAACTTCATAGGTAGTCTTTTCAATCTTTCTCTTTGTGCTAATTCCTTTTTTATCTGTATTTTCCAGTTTTTCCATAAGCCCTCTTTTCAATCTTTATTGAATTTCGATATTATTATTTAATTTGTTACCTATCACAACTTTAAGTTTTTATTCACAGTTTAATAGTTCTGCCTGATATTATTGCCAAATGAGGTGAAATCATGACCACCTATTCAAAGCAAGCTTTACTATCCCCTCCAACACATTCACCACTATACTATTCCCTGCCTGTTTATATAGGATAGATGAAGTCATGCCTTTTCTCTTAGGAAATACCGTCCTAAGCTTTTCAAAGTCTTCATTATCAAAGCCCATAAGCCTGAAGCATTCCTTTTCTGTCAGGTAACGATACTTACCATTCTTTAAGTCTACAATCCCGGAATTAGGGATTCTTACCTGTTTTGTAGTTATAGTATAGGCATATCGATCTATTACCCTAAGCTTTCCTTTAAAATTTTTATTCTTAGGCTGTCCTCTTAAGTAACAAAGCATAGACTCTTGTCTTACCTCATATATCTCTGAAACACCTTCTTCCAAAAATTCGGATATATCTCTTGTAGGAACGGACTTTAATTTAGAAAAGTCAAAATCATTTTTTCCTAACATACTCACCACAAAGATTCGCTCTCTTTTCTGAGGAATTCCAAAATCCATAGCATTTAGAATTGCATATTTGTTTTCATAGCCCAGCCTTTCCATTTCTATTAAATAATGAAAAAAGGAAGCTCTCAAATTTTTATCGAGAACTCCCTTTACATTTTCCCAGATAACTATCTTCGGTCGCATGGCCATTTCTTCAATAATCCGTATCGTCTCAAACAAAAGACTGCTTCTTGTGCCACTCCCTCTTTCTCCTCCTTGCTTTAAACCGGCTCTGCTAAAGTCCTGGCACGGACTTCCATGCATAAGTAAATCAATTCTTTGCTTCGGGGGATTGTAGTCAATAATGCTCTTTGGTTTAAAATTCGCATTATACAAGGCGTTATAGCTCTTCACACAATTCTTATCGATTTCCACATAGTCTATGACTTTATGTGGGATTTTTTGCCGAATCAATGCCTTTCGAATCGCTCCGATGCCTCCAAACAGTTCCAATACATTCAATGTTTCTATCTTCATCACCTCCAATAAAAAAGGGAACAAGATTTTCTCTCGTTCCCCTAAATGCTGTTTCTATATTGTTCCACCAGACTTTGAATCTCTTTTTCAATTCTTCGAAGAAACGCTTCCTTATTCTCTTTCCCGGAAGCAATGTCTGAAAGCTCCAATTCCCACTTCGCAGTGGTTTCTGCCGACTTAAACTTTTCCGCAACAATCGTGATTAGGTTAATACCTTTATGCGTAGCCAGTAAGTTCTTTTTATCTCTTTCCACAAATCCTTTATAGATTAGGTTTTCAATAACTCCTGCTCTTGTTGCCGGAGTTCCTAAGCCTCTTCGTTCTACTTCTACTGCCTTGTCTATCATTTCCGTTCCTGCAAGTTCCATTGCCTTTAAAAGGGTATCTTCTGTATAATGCTTCGGTGCTGCAGTATATTTTTCTCTAAGCTCTGAACTTTCAAGATGTAAAATGTCTCCACTCGAAACACTTGGTAAGACAAGTTCCTCGCTCTTCTTCGTCTTATATTTCAGGTACTTCGTAAAGCCTTCTTCTATAATTACCTTACCTGTACAGCTAAAGGAAAATCCTTCAACTTCTGCTATTACTTTAGTAAGACTTTCTTTAAGGGGATATCCTAAACTGGCATGAAGCTTGTTTAGGATAAGCCGGTATACCTTCGCTTCACTTTCAGGAAGTTTCGATAAATCCTCTTGCAGGGAACTAATGGTTGGAATGATAGCGTGGTGATCCGTAACCTTTTTAGAGTTAAATACCGTCTTAATACGACCTGTATCAAAATCGTTTTTGCCCAAAATGTTATTGACGGTACTTGTAATCATATCTTCGGTAAGGCATCTGCTATCTGTTCTTGGATAAGTGATAAGCTTCTTCTCATAAAGGCTTTGTGCATAGTCAAGGGTTTGTTTCGCACTATATCCAAAGAACTTGTTACACTCTCTTTGCAAAGTCGTAAGATCAAATGGCAATTCCGGATTGGTGATTTTTTCTTTCTGCGTAACATCACTCACTTGAATTGTATTTCCGACCTTGTTTTTTAGTCTCTCTGCAGTCTCTACATCATCTATTCTTTCGCTGGACAAAGAAAAGCCATCGGTTAAAAGCTCTACCGTATAGTATTTTTCTTTTTTGAAATGAGCAATTTCATCGTCTCGTTTTACAATCATGGCAAGGGTAGGTGTCTGAACACGTCCTACGGAATAGTTTTGCTGATAAAGGCAGGAATACAGTCTACTGATATTCATGCCCACCAACCAATCCGCAATGGCTCTTGCCTGAGCTGAAGCAAAAAGGGAATTATACTCCGAGCCATCTCTTAAATGAGAAAATCCCTCTTTAATGGCACTGTCTTCCATGGAAGAAATCCAAAGTCTTTCCACCTTCTTTTTGCAAGAAGCTTCAGTATAGACCAGTCTAAAAATGGCTTCTCCTTCTCGTCCTGCATCGCAGGCATTGATAATTGTGTCAACACTGCTTTCATTCATCAGCTTTTTTAAAATGGAAAACTGTTTCTTCGTTGCCTTAGTGACCTCATATTTATATCCTTTTGGAAAAATCGGTAAATCTTCCATATTCCATTTTGCATACCTACTATCATAGGCATCAGGATTTGCCATTTGGATTAAATGCCCAACACACCAGGAAACTTTATATCCATTCCCCTCCACATAACCATCTTTTTTATCATTTGCCCCTAAGACTTTGGCAATGGACAGGGCAACTGAAGGCTTTTCTGCAATCACTAATTTCATATCTTTTCTTACTCCTTTTTCAAAAAAATAGGGTGGAAGTTTGATTATTCTTCCACCCTGTAATCCATAAAACATTCTTTCTAAACGCATCGACTAAAGTCCCAAGTTTTACTCCTCTTCCTCATCCTCTTCCATATCTTCTGCTTCCGTTTCTGCTTCTACCATATCCATGTCCTCTGCTTCCAGATTTCCTCCAGCCTCTTCACTACTGTCAGCTTCTGAGAAGAAATTATCCTCTTCCTCAAGGCTTTCTACCGCCTCTGCTTCTTTCTTTTTTACCACCTTAAAGTAATAGGCAACTGCCATAACCAAAACCACTACAAAAATCAGTAAAACATAGCTTCCCATGCTTCCGTTTTCTTCCATTTTCTTTGGCTTTTGCTCTTCCTTACTTTCTTCTTTTTCCGGCTCCTCTTTTGTAATCTGAGGCTTATTTTCCTTCTGTTCTACCATATTTAATAGATCATCTTCCGAAACTTCCGTAAGAAGCATTACATTTTGATCCTGCTCATCATGATTAATAATCAGGTGGAAGACCTTTCCGCTCTTGGTCTTAAAGCTAATAAACTGTCTGGCATCAGCAGAAAATTGGTCATACGCTTCTGTTTCGTTTCCATGATGAATCGGATAGGCATTGTTAGCATTATCAACATCTTCCGTAACAGTTGCCCTAGCCTCTCCCGGTAAGGTGGCAATTCCTTTATTGGTGTTTTTCTCTTCGTTGCTCCCCTGCTTTCCATTTTCAGGATCTTTTGCCTCCAGTTTATTGGGAAAACGTACTTCTCTCTCTACCTCTTCCTTTACTTCCTGCGTGACTGTAGTCTCTGCATTATTTTCCTCTGCAGGTACACTCTCCTCTGCAGCTTCCTGCTCATTAACCTGGGCATAAGACAGCATTGGATATCCATGCATGGTCAGCATGGAAGAAAGTACAGTAGCCACAATAAGTCTTCTCCACTTTTTAGTTTTCATCGCCATTCTCCTTTATTCTTTCCTCAGACATTTCACTTTGCATTTTTTCTTCGCTTTGTATTTTCCCTTCATTTCTTTCTTTTCTTAACTTTTCCATTAAGTCCGCAATCGTAATCTTATTGCTTCTACATATCGCAATAATTTCTTCATTTTCAAGCTCCTCTTCTCGAATAAATAAAGGCTCTAATTTTTCATCAATTAGAGCCTTTTTATCCTTTAATCTTTGTATTTTATTTTTCACTAAAATAAGTTCCTTATTCACCTTTATCCGTCCTTTCTCCACTTAACGAACTCTTCCAAAACCATAAAAATGCTCCTTCCAGTATGGTGTATTGATACTAACAAAGCGTATCGGGTTTCCGGCATGAATCATCATGCCGTCTCCTGCATAGATACCGACATGAGAAATGGGTGTTCCGCTTTTATAGGTATTTTTAAAGAAAATGATATCTCCGGCCTTTGCTTCACTTTTGGAAATGGGCTTACAGTAGGATTTGTAAATATCGTAAGCCGTTGTTCTTGGCATATTTTTTACCCCGGAATGGGTAAAGCTCCAGCACACAAAGGACGAACAGTCAAAGTTGTTCGGCCCATTTGCTCCAAAGACATATTTCTTTCCGATATGTTTCTCTGCTTCAGTAAATAAAGCCTTAACAGACTCCTCATTGAAAGCAATTCCCGGATTTTCAAAATCAGGATTTAAAATCATCTCGGAAGCATCTGCATTTCCACTGCCAAAAAAGGATTCCATATTTCCTTTTGCAGATAGTAAGGATTCATAGTGGCTTACATTATTCGGATGCTTTTCAAATATCTCCCTAATGACAGTATCCATCTCTTTTTTCTTTAAGCTTATAAACAGCTTTTTATACTCATAAGGCACTAACCTACTTCTACTTCGTATTTTTCCTTCCCTGTCTACATAAGTCTCTTTAACTGTTTTATATCTGATTTCTATCTTTTCCCGATACGATAGGCTGTATATTCTTTGAAAAAGATCATTTAGGATATCTTCTACATCTCTTGCCTTTTTTACCTCTCCATACCGTGAAGTAACATAGGATAAAAGCTCATGTACATTGTGTCCGATTTCTTTATCCTTCTGAATAATATACTCATCATAGCCGGGGTGATTCTTCTGCACGGAATTTATCTCGTCCTGCAGGCCTTCTTCCATGCTTTCAAATTGCTGATTGACTTCCATAAGGACATTCGGATCCGATAGATAGCTTGTGCTAAGTACACCACTGGAAGAATTCATCATGCCGGACAAAGACATTACGGAAAAATTCATAAGGAAAGTTCCCAAAATAATAAGACTTAAAAAGATAAGCATGAAGCCCTTGGCATTTCTTATCATGACTTCTTTGGAGCTTTTAATCGCTCCGAGCAGTCCTTCTTTCAGCCTACCCCTAAGTCTTGTCTTATATTTACTCTGTATGCTTTCTTTCATTTGCCTTTTCTTTTGAAAACGCTTATAGGCATTTATCCTTTGAGAATCATCTGAAGCTTTCCTTGCACCTTCACTTTCTTCAAAAATAAGCTTAGACTTTCGCTCTTTGGTCTTCCTATTGTACTTTTCAAGTCGAAAGCCTTTTCTATCTCTTTTCTTCTCTGCATATCGCCTTGTCCCCCGAATAAGCTTTGCACTAAAATCAGCTGTCTTTTCTCCTGCTTCAACGCCTTGATTGTCCTCACTCCCCTGGGATAAGTAGTCTCTTACCACCTCGCTTCCCTTGGAAAACCTTCTAAGATATGATAAGTTCTTTTTCTTTGTGGCTGTCTTTGGCTTTTTCGAAACTTGTTTTTTCCCTGTCTTCGTAAGCTTTTCTTTAACTTCCTCTACTGTCTTAGAATCTTCTTTAGAAGGAATATTTTCTCCTATCGTTGCTTCCGTGTTTCTTGTATAGAGATTCTCGCTAAAGTTCCGCCTCTTATGCTCTGCTCTCTTTTGTCTTTCTTTCCCAATATCTTTAACCAACTTCTTTTTATTGGAACTTCCCGCAGCTTTTGGATTATTATTTTTAGGAATATCTTTCTCTAAAAGCAACTTACTGTCTTTGCTCCGTACTTTATCCTGAAAGCGTTCATGATTATGACGAATCTTCTCCCGAAAATCCTTGTCGGCTCTTTTCCTCATAGGCTACCCCTGCTCTTCCGGCTTAGTGGTCATCTTCTGATAAAGAACCGTATCTTTTGGAAACTTATCCAGAAACGGCACAATGGTATTTCCAAAGAAAAGAAGCCCTTCTCCTTCATTGGAATTTGTGACATAACGAAGTTGCGGCACGGAGATTTTCAGTTTCTTTGCCAAAATCTCTCGATCTCCCGAAGCCTGATTAAGCATGAGAACAAAATCCGTATTATCGAAAATATTCTCTATTTCCTTACTCATCAGTAGGTCTTTCACATTCTGCGTAATGCCTGTAGGAATACCGCCCCACTTACGAAACCTCTTCCAAATCTCTACGGAATAGGAAGCAGTCTGCTCTTCTTTCAGCAGTAGATGAAACTCATCAATATAATATCTTGTGGCCTTATTTCCTCTGTTCAAAGAAACTTTGTTCCAGACCTGATCCTGAATAACCAGCATACCGATTTTCTTTAATTGGCTGCCAAGCTCTTTAATATCAAAGCAAAGAAGTTTTTTGTTTAAGTCCACATTGGATCTATGATTAAAGACATTCAAGCTTCCTGATACATAGATTTCCATTTCCGTTGCCAGTTTCTTTCCTACTTTTTCTTCCTGCCCTTTCAACATATCGTAGAGATCTTGCAAAATCGGCATATTCTCTGCACAAGGATTTTCAAAATACTTTTCATAGATTTTCGGAAGACAGCGGTCAATAACAGACTTTTCCTCTGCCGTAAGCCCGCTCCCTCCTACCACAAGCTCCAACATAGACATAATGAAGTTTGCTTTATCCTTTAATGGTGCATCTCCATCTCCATAGTTCATGTTGATATCTAAAGGATTCAGATAGTCTTTGGACTTACGGCTTACCTTAATCACTTCCCCATGAAACTGCTTCACCAGGTTTCCGTACTCTCCCTCAGGATCGCAAATAATCACATCATCATTGGTAATCAAAATAGCATTTGCCATTTCTCTTTTGGCACTGAAGGATTTACCGCTACCCGGTGTTCCTAAGATAAGTCCATTAGGGTTCTTCAGCTTTTTTCTGTCTGCCATAATCAGGTTATGGCTAAGAGCATTCAGCCCATAGTAAAGGCTATTTTCAGAATTGATAAAAAGCTCCTCCGTTGTAAAAGGAATAAATACTGCCGTGGAAGAAGAAGTTAAGCTCCTATTGATTTCCATCTGATTTAGTCCAAGGGGAAGGACACTCACTAAGCCCTGTTCTTGAGCGTGATCCAGTCTCTTAATCTTACAGTTATGTTTGTTGGCAATAGAACTAATCTTTGCAATCGTATTCTCCAGCTTCTGCACTGTTTTTGCAAAATTAAAAAAGACAATGCTTACCACAAACATTCTCTCATCTCTTGTCTGCAAATCTTTTAAAAGGCTCTTTACATCTTCCCCGTAAGTGACTAGGTCTGATGGCAAAATATCCATATCATAACCACTTCTTACTGCCTTTTTATTTTCTTCAATTCGCATTTTATCAAGGTCAGTATTCTTTCTTTTTACCATCTTGATTGCTTCCGACTGATCAATCGCCTGAATGTGGAATGATATACTGATATTGTCATCAATATCCAAAAATTCAGAAAGCATACGGTCTGAAAGCTCACTGGCCAGAATTTGAAAATGGCTTGTTGCCCCAATAAACTTACCAAACTTAAAATACCTGTTCGGTGTAAAGTTAAACATATCGGGAACAATATAGGACTTCGTGCTTTCCCTTCCCTTTAAATCCTTGTAGGAAAAGGAAAAGCTCTTATCCGGATTTAGCATATCATGTAAAATCTTCAACCTTTCTTCTCCGTTTAGGCTTTCTGCCCGTACCCCCATATTTTTAAAGCCTGATAAAATGTCAATTTCCAGTCTTTCCAGCATGGCACTTGCCTGTTCCAAATTATCGGCTTCTACTGTAAAGCTGATGTACTTTGCCTTTTTCAGTCCATTATTTCCTTTTACAATCTGGCTTTTTAGCATTTCCCGAAACTCCAGTCTTAAGGTATCAAATCCATCATGCTGATCCGGTATCTGCATAGACGCTTGAACTTCCTCATTTCTTCCAATCTGATTGATATAGGAAAACTCTATGGCAACACTTGGATCAAAGGAATTTAGGAAATTGGCAAACTGATTGAAAATCAAGTCTCTATCCTCATCTAGGGCAAGCTGGTAGTTAATATCCTGAAAGGAAACAGTCTTACTAAAATGCCTTTCATCAAGCTGGCAAATGCCATTTTTTAGAAGTCTGATATAGGGCAATGTATCTTCTACGGTGTAACGCTTTGGCTCTTTCTTAAGAACCGACGTTAAAAATCCTTTGCTCGCTTTAGAAACTGTCAACTTACTATGATCTTTCTCCTGTAGCCTTCTTTTTAATGCCCTTTTGTTTTTCTTTAAAATGATTGTTTGCAATCTTCTTTTGTTCTGCAAGGTAAACCTCCTTTCTCACTCTTTTCCTCGGCTGATAAAACTTATGAAGATATATGAGCTTAAAATACTGTTCGAAAACCAAGCCGTCTTTTTCAAAAAGCGTAATAAAAAATACCGGAAGGGTGGCGGTAATCAAAAACAGGACGGCAATATCGTTTGGCACCAGTTTCCGTACAAAGATATAAGCTGAAAAGCCCAACAATCCTGCAATGGAAAATCCGATAAGCTGTCTTTTTGTAAGATTAAAGGCAACTTTTGTTTTCACTCTCTTTAAATCCTTTGGAATCGGTACATACGCCATGGCTTAGATCCTCTCTGCTCTTTCCTTGGATAATTCTTCCATATGCTCATATACTGCTCCAATTTCTTCCTGAATTCTTGCAATATCCCCTTCCGTCCTTCTATTATGTCTTTCCTGCGTTAACTGGAGATTATTTTGAGAAGCAATTAGACTCTCATTCACCTCCTCTAAATCTTCCAGCCTTTGATTTAGGCTAATCCATTTTATAACTGCCAGACTTACCAAAACCATTGTTCCTACTAAAAATCCAGTTTTTCTTTTGTTCATCTTCTTCCCTCTCTTTCTCTAATGTGCATTTAATACACTCTTTGCTAATGTTCCGCTCTTTAGCATCATGAGCCCCAATAAAACTGCATAGCAAAGAATCATCATTGTACTTTTGTGCATATCCGTAATTTCTATTGTTTTTACCAATACTGCGTATATTCCAAGGCAAACCATGATAAAGAGTCCTTGTAGTCCCAAGGCAAACAAGCCTTTAATGTAGTTCGTTCCAATCTGCCCCCATTCCTTATTTCCCATAGTGGCAAAGGGGATTGCGGAAACAGAAGCATAAACATAGATTTCAAACATTCTTCCGTAGACAATCACCATGACCAAAATAGAGATTGCCTGCATGGCAACTTTGATTAAGGAGATTTCAAAAAGAATCGTTATAAGCTCCCCTAAGGTTTTTCCCTTTATGGAATCCACCATAGCGATAATTTCATCTCCTGATACAACAGCAGTTGTATTGATGACTCCCGCTGCCTTATTGACCATGTTTTGAGCCACATCAAAGACTGCCATGGAAAATTCAAAGGAATGAGACACTAACCAAACAGCAATCCACATCTTGATAATGTATTTGAAAAACTCAAAAGTATCGGTATCCTGCATATTATTTTTCTGCATAACCATGTTGATAAGTTCAATACATAGAATTGCCGTTATGATTAGCCCGGCTATCGGAATAATGACGGTATCGTTAATGCTTTTAATGAATTGAAACACATCACTATTCCAGCCCATTGGCGTTTGTCCTACATCTGTTGCCACTGACCCAACCTTATCGTTTAGATCAAGGAACATAGACTCTAAGTTTGCTTGGATACTGCCCAGTAGAAGCTCTCTGAAAAACTCTTCTATCTTGTCTAATATCTCAAACATACTCTCTCCTTTTACTTAATCACGTTTGCAAGAAGCGGAATTAGCTTTAATCCGATAAGGGCAATGCCTCCCCCTGCCATAAGCTGCTTAATGCCTTGGGATTTTGCTCCGGGGTTATCATTTCCATATCCCTCCATAAGATTAATGACTCCCCATGCTCCAAGTCCGGCGCCTACTGCCATAACCAAAATCTGTAATACATTGACTGCCTGAACAAAAAAATCCATATTTATTCCTCCTCGTTTTCTTCCTTCTTTTCAATCTTGTTGTAAGACTTTACAAGAAAATTCTTGTATTTCTTTCCTTCCTTTTCACGCTCCTTAAAGTAGCCAAAGACATGAATCAAATCGCCTTTCTGAAAATCTCTTGCTTTCTCCACCTTGTCACCGTAGGCTGAGCAATTGATGTACTCCTTTCCCTTCCCATACTTTTTCACAAGCGTGAAGTTTGCGACTTCCACTACCTCGTTATCCCTTTCAAAGCTTGTAAAGTTTGGCTCTTCGAGCAGATTGGCATTGATGTTAATCAGTTCTTCCTTCATTTATAAAATCTCCTTTTTCCATGAGATACCGCATGTTTTACGAGCGATACTTACTTGAAATAAAAAAAGCGACTGGAAGTGTTTCTTTCCAATCGCTCACTAACTTAGTATTTCGTTTTTTAGGTAGGGCTTCTATTCCTTATCATTTTTCCTCCTTTTTAGGCAATCAGAACCACCCGTAAAACGGGTGGTTTGCTCACGGGCTATAAGCCCGTAGTACTAGGCCAGCGTCTAAAGGCG
>OKWQ01000393.1_pt1 | contig 14399 bp, 14 predicted proteins | sample 1607071 | NCBI WGS metagenome assembly OKWQ01 (sample SAMN07501039, study PRJEB24779) | human gut metagenome
CTCAGTCGGTAGAGCACATGACTTTTAATCATGGTGTCCGGGGTTCGATCCCCCGGCGAGCCACCAAAAGCACTTCATATTGAAGTGCTTTTTTTATTTTAACTTTGTTTTTATAAATAAAATTAAGAGATTTCTACAATAATATATTAGTTCGATAAAACTTGTTTCAATGATTTGGTGTGAAGGCTAGTAACTTTGATATTTAGGGCATTTAAGACTTATAAATAATAAAGACTTTGAGTTTGAATAGAAGATTAGAAATAAAAGCTATATAATAGGTTTAGAAATGATGTATAAAGTTATCAACAGTTGTTAGCAAATAGTACACAAAAGAAAGATTTTTTGTGAGCATGTGTGGATAAGTTGTTGTATTATAAATATATAGTTTACGTGTATTACATTTAGAGGAGGCAGAGAAATGATTTTCGAAAAGGAAACTACTACTGTAGAGTTTGTTAGAAGACCTAATAGATTTCAAGGTTATGTAATGATTGATGGAGAAGAAGAGTTAGTTCATGTTCCTAACACAGGAAGATGTAAGGAAATATTAATTCCAGGCTGTAAAGTTTTATTGAGAGCTGAAGATGGAGCAAATAGAAAAACTAGGTTTAGCTTAATAGCAGGCTATAAAGGTAATAAATTAATAAATATTGATTCTCAAGCACCAAATAAAATTGTTGATGAAGCGCTTAAAAATAAGAAGATTAAAGGCTTAGAGAAATATAATAACATATGTAGAGAAAAGACTTTTGGTAAAAGCAGATTTGATTTTAAACTTTCTAATGATGATGGAGAGGAATATTATTTAGAGGTAAAAGGGGTTACATTAGAAGAAAATGGACATAGTAGATTTCCAGATGCCCCAACTGAAAGAGGAAGAAAGCATTTACTGGAATTAATTGATGTAGTTAACACAAGAAAGGGTGCAGGAGTTATTTTTGTTATACAGATGGAAGGAATAACTACATTTTCACCTAATGATGATACAGATAAAGCATTTGGGGATGCGTTAAGATTTGCAAAGGAAAATGGGGTTGATATTTTTGCTTATTCTTGTAAAGTAACGGAAACATCTATAGAATTAACAGACAAGGTTGAAATTATTTTATAACTATTAATTTTATAATTATTAACAAAAAAATACCATTGATATGTGGTTGAGATATATAAATGATAATCTCTTCACATAATCAATGGTATTTATTTTATGATTTTAATCTAATAAGGCTTACATTAAGTACATTATCAACATAAGACACTTCAGCTTCATCTATCATCATTCCAATTAAAGATAATTCTGAGTAGAAATTTTCATTACCGTTTAACTCCCAATAATATTCTTCTATATCCTGTCTGCGCGGAGTATTTAGAAGTGAGGTAAGTTTAGTAATATTTTTTTCTGTAAGTTCAGAGTTAATTGCACTGAAGTTGAGTGTTATTGCGTCATCTTTTGTCTTAAAATCGATGTGTATATCGTCACAGCCTAAATTAACTAAATAACTTGTAAACTCACTGAGTAAACTTATATTTCTTTGACGAAGATGTTTCATAACTAAATTTCCTTTCTAAATGCAGTAATTAATGGGACAAGGAACATACATACTATTCCCCCAGCAAAACCATTATTATATAATATCATTCCGCCATGTAGGTATGAGGTGTTCATAACTATTACAGCATGAAGCATACCAGCTATAATTCCCCATATTGGACCGAATGAACCAGCGATTGGTGCTAAAGTTGTACCAAATAGAAGTGCTAACATAACACCTGGAGCGGTAATGTCGAAGATGTTTAGTGTTGTACACAATATAATACCAAGCATTATAGGAATTATATTTCTAAGATGTTTACCAAAAGCTCCAAAACCAACAATAGTAAGCACACCTCCAAGTGTAGGACCATTTAAGTCACCACCTAAAGCGGCTACAAGGAAGAGTGAGAATAATCCAAGTATACCCATATTCATTAAAGTTGGTCCTATTCCAAATAATAGATAAAAGTCTGTTATAAGTTTACCAGAGCACTTTTTAAATTTCCTCATGTGTTCAAAACTTTTTCCATTTAATATGTATCCTAAAATAATCATTAATATAAATAGTGATGAAAATAGAATGATAAAATGAAGGTTATATCCAGTTAACCATAGTAATCTAGTTTCAAAGTCAATGCCTATAGATCTAAGTAATGACATTAGGACTGTTCCGATAAGACCTGCAGCTAAACCAACATTATATAGACTGTAACCCTGATGAAGTCTGATACAGGCAGATGCTATAGGAGGAAGTAAAAACCCCACAATAGAACTTATTATAAATCCTATTGCTATAGCAGGAAAACCTGACATGGATCCATTTGCTATTACTTGAACAAAGGCTGGCGATAAAGTTGTACCAAATATAGCCGTAACTATGTACTTAGAGAAGTTTTCTTTCTGAACTCTTGAGTATACCCATATACCAAATATTATTGGCCATATATTAAAGATGTTCTTACCAAACAGAGAAAAACCTGCTACGGTAAATATACCAGCAATTATTGTACCCGATGGTTTTACATCTAAAACTAACATTAATATTACATAAATAATAATTAGCAGAGCACAGTTAATAAGAGTAGCACCAATTCCACCTACTGCCATATAGTCAGTTATAAGAATATCAGGACTAAGAATAATTTCTTTTAAACCTAATATAATTTCACTAGGTGAACTGAATAAAAATGCCACAAGTATTAAGATAACACTAAGGTATAAAAATAATTTATACGGTAATGAAATTCTTGAAGTAAAGTCTTTTATAATAATCAGCTCCTTTGAATTGTTTACACCGTAAAGATTAAGGTGTATAGTTAGAATGTATCGATAAGGCTTTACGTGTTTATTATAACAAGTTTATGGTTGTATAACTATAAAAATATATTAGTTTAAAAAGAAAAGTCGTGGTAATTTATGGGTTATATCTTAATTAACCAGTTAATAGATATAATATTGATATAAAAGTCGTAATAATTATAGATTAAACTTAGGTATGAAAGAGGTAAAGAAACATGGGATTGGATATAGTAGTATTTAATTGTGAAAAATGTCCTGATTTTAAGCAAGGTAAATGTGATGGAAAAGAAGTAAGTTGTATGTGTCAAAAATGTCCAAGGAACTTAGGTCAATGTTTAATTGTTCGATACTGCAGAGAAACCGAATCCGTATTAGATTGCTTTGATTATTAACAATTAAAAACTTATCATATAATTTATATGAGGTAAAATTAATTAATCTATAGATCTGATTTGATAAAATGCCATTTTTAGAATTTTACATAACCTCGTATAAAAAGGCATTAATTGAAGGATTATATATTTAAAATATATTTTCTAGGAGTGTGGCATATGAGGTTAACTAGTGAAATAAAACAAAGGATAGCTCAAAATTGTTCTTTTTATAATGAAAGAAGTTATTATCCAGATAAAGTTTTGTTACAGTTAGAACAAAGCTGCAATAACTGTCAAAATTTCGTAAGAGGCCATTGTATTAAAGAGGTTCTTGACGATATTTATACAAATATTAGGCTTAATTAAGCCTAATTACATCTTGTGTTTACAGAATATTTTAAATATTTAGTTGATGAACTTCTATTTAAATGTTAAAATGTAATTGATTACAAGTCAGTTATATGAAAATATTTACTTATTTTAGGAGGTTTAATTATGCATAAGAAATTATTTATACCAGGACCTGTAGATGTTGCACCAGATGTATTAGAAAAAATGGCGATGCCAATGATTGGACACAGAAGCAAGGAAGCTTCAAGAATTCAAAGACAAATTAGTGATTATATGAGAATAGTTTTTAATACTAAGGAAGAAATTTTACTTTCAACTACTTCAGGTAGTGGACTTATGGAAGGTGCTGTTCGTTCATGTACGGCTAAAAGAGCTGCAATTTTTGCAGTAGGTGCTTTTGGTAAGAGATGGTATGAAATGGCTGTAGCAAATAATGTTCCAGCAGATATGATTGAATCTGAATGGGGACAACCTACTACACCAGAGATGGTAGACGAAGCGTTAGCAACAGGTAAATATGATTTAATAACTGTAACACAAAATGAAACTTCAACTGGTGTTATGAATCCAATGGATGAAATCGCTGCAGTAGTAAGAAAGTATCCAGATGTAGTATTCTGTATTGATACGGTAAGTTCAGCAGCCGGCACTGAATTAAAAGTAGATGAGTGGGGCGTAGACATATGCATAACATCAACTCAAAAAGCTATAGGTCTTCCTCCAGGAATGTCAATGTGTTCATTCTCTAAGAAGGCTATAGAAAGAGCTAAAACAGTTCCTCATAGAGGTTTATATTTAGATTTATTAGGATTATATGAGTATATTCAAAAGAAAGATTATCAATATCCTTCTACTCCATCATTATCTCATATGTTTGCACTTGAATATCAATTAGATAAGATTATAAATCAAGAAGGATTACAAAATAGATTTGACAGACATATTGAAGGGGCTGAAATAGTAAGAGCATGGGCTAGAAAGCACTTCGAAATATTCCCAAATGAAAATTATATGTCTAATACATTAACTAACATAAAAAATACTAGAAATATAGATATAGCTGCTTTAAATAAAGCTCTTGGTGAAAGAGGGTTCCAAATTTCTAATGGTTATGGAAAGCTTAAGGACAAGACCTTCAGAATAGCGCATATGGCTGAAAGAACTCCTGAAGAGTTAAAAGAGTTATTAGCTAATATAGATGAAATATTAGGATTTGAAGATTAATATTTTTTAGGGGGGATTAGTTATGGTAAGAGTACTTGTTACTGATGGTATGAATAAAGACAGCATAGCTACTTTAAGAGATAGTGGTTATGAGGTAGTTGAAAAATTTTATGAGCCAGATGAATTAGGAGCTGCATTACAAGATTTTGATGTAGTTGTGGTTAGAAGTGCTACAAAGGTTAGACAACCTATTATTGATAAGGCTATGGAATCAGGAAGATTAAAGCTTATAATCCGTGGTGGAGTAGGTGTAGATAATATAGATGTAGCTTATGCAACTTCTAAGGGGATAAGAGTTGCAAATACCCCGAATTCAAGTAGTGCTTCTGTTGCAGAGCTAGCTCTTGCTCATATGTTTGCAGTATGCAGATTTGTTAATATATCAAATGTAACTATGAGAGAAGGTAAATGGGAAAAGAAAAAATATAGTGGCATAGAGATTGGAGGAAAAACCCTAGGACTTGTTGGATTCGGAAGAATTTCTAAATCTCTTGCTGAAAAAGCTAGTGCATTAGGCATGAAGGTTATATATACAAATAGAAAAGGAAAAGTTGATGGCTATGACCAATATGAATACTGTACCTTAGAAGAGTTACTTACAAAGGCTGATTTCGTATCTCTTCACATTCCATTTATTAAAGAGCAAGGAACTACGATTGGTAAAGCTCAATTTGATATGATGAAGGATGGGGCTGTTCTAATCAACTGCGCTAGAGGTGGGGTTGTAGATGAAGCTGCGTTACTTGAGGCCTTAGATAGTGGAAAGCTTCGAGGAGCTGGAATAGATGTATTTGAAGTTGAGCCAGCGACTAATACTGCATTAATTAATCATCCAAAGGTTTCTGTTACTCCACATATTGGAGCAGCAACTAAGGAAGCTCAAACAAGAATTGGAGCTGAAATAGTACAAGTTATCTTTGATTTCTTCAACAAATAATAAAATCTAAGGAGGACATAGTAATATGGCAGTAGTAAGACCTTTTAAGGGTATAAGACCAACGAAGGAATTAGTTGATAAGGTTGCAGCTCTTCCTTATGATGTTATGAATACAGAGGAAGCAAGAGAGATGGTTAAGGAAAATCCTTATTCATTCCTTCATGTTGATAAAGCCCAAATAGACTTACCAATTGAAACTAATCAGTATGATGAGATAGTTTACAATACAGCTAGAGGTAATCTAGATAAAATGAGGGAAAATGGGACTTATATTCAAGATGGATCTCCATGTATGTATGTTTATAGACAAGTTATGGATGGAAGAGTTCAAACTGGAATAGTGGGATGTACTTCTATTGATGACTATATGAACAACATCATAAAGAAACATGAGAATACAAGAGCCGAAAAGGAAAGGGATAGAATTAACCATGTTAATTACTGTAACGCTAATACAGGACCAATATTCTTAACCTATAGAAATGTTGGAGAAATTGATGAGATAGTAGCTAAATATACAGCTGAAGAACCTGAGTATAATTTTGTATCAGAAGATGGGATTTCTCATATTATATGGGTTATAGATAATGCTTCTGATGTAAAAAGACTTGAAGAGTTATTCAGTGGAGTAGATTATCTTTATATAGCAGATGGACACCATAGAGCAGCATCAGCTGTTAATGTTGGTAAAATGAGAAGAGAAGCTAATAAAGAATATACTGGGGAAGAGGAGTTTAATTTCTTTTTATCAGTTATATTTCCTGCAGATGATCTTTATATAATGGACTATAACAGGGTTGTTAAGGATTTGAATAATAATTCTAGTGAAGAGTTCTTGGCTAAAGTAAATGAAAAATTCGATGTTGAGGAATATGTAGGTGAAGGACAATATAAACCAGAAGGAAAAGCAATGGTTGGTATGTACTTAGATGGAAAGTGGTATAAGTTAACAGCTAAAGAAGGCACTTATGATCCAGCTGATCCAGTTAAGAGTCTTGATGTTTCTATTCTTCAAGAGAATGTTCTCACTCCAATACTAGGAATTGATGATCCAAAAACTAGTGATAGAATAGATTTTGTTGGAGGGATAAGAGGTCTTGGGGAATTAGAAAGAAGAGTAGCCGAAGGTATGAAGGTTGCTTTTGCTATGTATCCTACAAGTATAGAGGAGCTTATGAATATTGCTGATGCAGGAAAATTAATGCCGCCTAAGTCAACTTGGTTTGAACCAAAACTTAGAAGTGGAATATTCGTTCATGAGTTAACTTAAAGTACTATAATTTAGTATTTTTAATATAGTGTAGTATAATTAGAAGATAAAATTCTAAAAATAAAGCAGCATAGGTAAATGGAGTATTTAAACTCCAACTACCTAGTGCTGCTTTTTATTATTTTATAGAGAAGAACAAGTGAATTTATTTAGCTTCATTTATTTTTTTACGACTTTCTTCATTTATTACAGATTTTAGTTGCTTTAGGTAATCAGAAAACTCTACCTGTTCAGTTCCATGTTCTAGATTAAGTTTGTACTCTAGAGGAAGCCATGTAGATATGTCTGCCTGATTATGTTGAAATAGGACTTCCATTTTATCGAGAGCTTTATAAATCTTAGATTCTAGTGTTTCTTGAGCTTCCATTTCTTCAAATAGATTTTTTAGTTTAGATTGATATGGAGCAGGAAGGGAGTTAAGCCAATTATTAATTTGCTTGGTTTCTTCCACTTCATGGTCGTCTGTTTTAAGGAAAACTGGTATGTCACCAGTGAACGCTTCGCCTATGTCGTGAAAAATGCACATTTGCAGAATTTTGTTTATATCAGCTTCAGGAAATTCATCAGATATAAAGTAAGCCATTAGTGAAAGGCTCCAGCTGTGTTCTGCAACGCTTTCGTGTCTTCCGCTTGAAGTCCAAGAATGACGGGTATTATTTTTTAAGTTTTCAGCAATTTTCATTGTTTCCAATAAAGTTTTTATTTCCATTTCATATCCCCCATTTATTCATAATAGTTTGAATAAATTATATCAAAGTGGAAAAATAATTAAAACAGTTGAATTATAATATTAAAGAATATAAAATTGAGGTATTCATTGTGATGATATTTAAGCAGTGAATAAATTTTAGTCTTCACTTATAAAATAAAACAATAGGAGGTTGTAAGTATGGCTAACCATATTTTTTCAAGAACAGAATTATTAATAGGAACCGATAGTTTAAATAAATTAAAGGGGAGTAAGGTAATCATATTTGGAATAGGCGGGGTAGGAAGTTTCACTACTGAATCTTTAGCTAGAAGTGGTGTTGGAACATTAATCCTTGTAGATAATGATGATATATGCCTTACAAATATAAATAGACAAATACATGCGACAACAAAGACCTTAGGTAAAAGTAAGGTTGAAACAATGAAAGCAAGGATATTAGAGATTAATCCAGAATGTCAGGTTATAACTAAAGAAACCTTCGTAAATGCAGATAATGTTGCAGAAATAATTGGAACTGAGGCTGATTATGTTGTAGATGCTATAGATACAGTTACATCAAAACTAGATATAATTCAGTATTGTAAGGAAAATAATATTAATGTCATAAGCTCTATGGGAACAGGAAATAAGTTAGACCCATCAAGATTTAGAGTTACAGATGTATATAAAACTTCAGTATGTCCTCTTGCAAAGGTTATGAGGCATGAGTTAAAGAAAAGAAGAATTAAAGGATGTAAAGTAGTATTTTCAGATGAGCTTCCGTTAAAGCCATACAGGGAAGTAGCAGAAGGATTAACGATGGAATCAACTAAAGCAGCTAGAAAAAGACAAACACCAGGCAGTATTGCCTTTGTACCACCAGTAGCAGGGATGATAATTGCTAGTGAAGTTGTAAAAGATTTAATGAAGTAACTTTTGTGATAAATATGACATTTAACTATAAGTAATAATAAAATTACTCCTATTTTTATTCTAAGGAGTAATTTTAAGTAATTAAAAAATTTAAAGTTTAATTTAATGTAAGAAATCCGTTAGTAAAAAGAGTACTAACGGATTTTCTGTATTTTAATTATTTATTTTACTAATTTATATAGAGTTAAAGCGTAAATTTCAGTAGCTTTAACTAAATCATCCATAGTAATGTATTCGTCAGGTTGATGTTCAGTTTTTGCAGAGTCAGGAAATACCATTCCAAAGGCAACACAATTATCTATGGCTCTTGCATAGGTTGCCCCGCCAGAAGCTTCAGGTATGGCTTCAAGACCAGTTTCTGCTTCATAAACTTCTTTGAGTGTTTTAATTAAGAAGTGATCTTCAGGGACGTAACTAGGGGCAAGCCAGTCATATTCCTCATAGCTTAAACCATATTCTTCACCTTTAGCTTTAATTACATCTACAATCTGGTCTTTATCAGCAGTAACAGGAATTCGGATATCTAGACAGATAGTTTCGGTATCTTTAGTAATATCTATCTTACCGACATTTACAGTTAATTTTCCAGAGATGTCTTCACAGTCTGGAAGAAGATTAGAAAGAGCAACATTCTCACCAATTACTTCTGCTATAAACCTTATTGAGTTTGAAGTGTAGCCAAGCTTGTTAAGAGCAATGGCGAGTCTAGAAATTGCATTTATACCATCTGCACTGCTCGCAGAATGGACACCTTTTCCGAGTACATATATGTTATTATCCTTAATATCATATTTAAAAGTGAGATTATCAAGAATTTCTTTCATTGAAGGTAGTTCTTCATGAGAGCAAGCATACGTGGCTTTATCAGGAACAGAGTTAAAGGCATTACCTGCAGTAAGCAGCATATCACTAGTGTTTTTGCAAGTAAGCTTTGCTTGAAGAAGCCCTTTTTCAGAGTTTATACAGAAGAATTTACTATCAGGAGTAATACCCATAGATGGAATCTCTTCGCCATTGCTCTTATATCGAGTAATTCCCCTCCATAAGTTTTCTTCATCAGTTCCAAAAATAACTCTTATTCTTTTATTAAGCTTAACGCCAGAGTTAAGTAGAGCTTTTATGGCGTATATGCAAGAAAGTGTTGGACCTTTATCGTCTTGGGTTCCACGTCCATATAATTTATTATCTTCAATGGTTAGCCTATATGGAGGATGAGACCAGGCAGAAAGGTCACCTTCAGGGACAACATCAAGATGTCCTAGAATGCCAATTAACTCTGGACCTTCACCAACTTCTGCATAACCATAATATCCATCTTTATCGTAATAGGTTCTAAAGCCTAAAGAATTACAGATATTAAGGGTGCTTTTTAAACATTCATCAATTTCCTTTCCAAAAGGATAACTAGAAGCTGTTTCATCAAGAACACTTCTATAACTTACAATTTCTTTAATTGCTTCTACTAAGTAAGGAACAAGGTCATTTACTTTTGACTTTATGATATCTTTATTATTCATGATTTCCTCCTCAACTTGAATATTATTAAGTAGAGAGATTACTCCCATTGATTTAAATAATCATATAAGGCTGGATAAACATTTAAGCTACTCATTAGGGACATATATTCAGTCATGGCATCTAAATCTTCATCAGTTTCTTTGATAGCCCTTATCATTAGATTTTTAGGAGTCTCTAATGGAGATATATATTCAACAACAGATACCTTATATCCTTTAGCTTTAAGCATAAGAGTTCTCATTCCATCAGTTAATATATCAGCCATTCTAGCTTTAAAAATACCTTGGTCTAGTATACTTTTAAATGGAGCGTAAGAATATTGGCTAAGCATTTCTCTATGGCAGCAAGGAACTGCAATAATAATGTCAGCTTCAACCTTTATACCAAGAGCTAAAGCCATGTCGGTGGCGGTATCGCAAGCATGAAGAGAAATTACTACATTTATATGTTTTGAAGGTTTATATTCATTGATGTCAACTGCATGAAATTCCATGTTTCTATATCCTAAGTTTGAAGCCATGGCTCTAGAGCTCTCTATTACAGTTTCAGAGTGGTCAAGGCCGATAAAATGGCACTTGTATTTTTTTACATCAGTTAAATAATGATTTAAGACAAAGGAAAGATAGGATTTTCCACAACCGCAGTCTAAAATGTTTATTACTTGGTTTCTAGGAAGATCATCTAAAATATCTTCAAGCAGCTCTACATAATGATCAATTTGATTATATTTTCTAATCTTATCATTTTTAATTTTTCCATCTTTACTCATGATACCAATTTCCTTTAACATGGCGTCGGCCTCACCAGCTTTGATATAATAATCTCTGTTAAGCAGAGTAGAGGTAGTTGCAGCAGGCGTAATATCTTTTTTTACTTTATTATTAGAAGCTGTAGGAGATGCAGATAGATCATTATTAGTATCTATTGTTTTCATAGCCACATTTTTGTTATCAGCAGTGATTAAAAGAACTTCTCCGCGCTCACTGTATGTAAGTGAAAAACCTTCATAATTAGAACATTCATCTATAAGGTATTTGAAAAATTCATCAATATTTGATTTTTTAGTTATACCATTAAAGTTGAATTTAAGCTTACTCTCTTCAAGAGAAGCTGTACCTTTGAAGTTTTTCAAACCAGAAGTAAATTCAAAGTTTATGTGTTTGAAAATTTCTATGTTTTCATTAAACCTATTTCGTAATCCCATAAAAAATAAATTTAATTTGCTTATATTTGATTTATTCATAACAGCACCTTCTTTTTTTAAAATTTGTTTAGATTAACTATATGGTAACTTATAATCACTAAAACTACATGTAAATCTAAATTTAAGATTTAGATAGTGGGATTTGCTAAAAACACAACTTAAAATAATAGTAAAGTAGTATTAGTTAGAATGTGTACCAATGATAAGTATAGCAAAATATAGAAATACTAAAAAGAAAAATATAGGGTATGAAGAGTTATATAGACTAAGAAATATATTATTAAAATAAGCAATACATACTTATAAATTTAATAATTAATTATGATATAATATTTTAGAATGGGAGTGATACGTTTGAGGAAAAACAGAAACCTTGCCATAATTGTAGTTATATTCGTTATTATGGCCGCAATTGCCGTTGTTGATAACACTAAGGGCATATTCATCCCAGTATTTAAGGAAAGTTTTAATGCTAACAATACAAGTATGGGAATAATGCTTTCATCATGCTCCTTAGGATATATAATATTTACCTATGTAGGAGGTATTCTTTGTGAGAAACTAGGGCAAAGAAAGGTTATTTTATTAGGACTTACTATTATTATTGGATCTACAGTAATGATTGCTTCTTCTAATATATATATAATGCTTTTAGTAGGAATGTTTTTATTGAATATGGGAATTGCATTTGGATGTATAGCCATAAATACGTTAATTCCAGCCTTATTTGTTGCAATACAGGCTATCATGATGAATATAGCTCATTGTTCTTATGGATTTGGCTCTACAATAGGACAATTTACAATAGGAAGGATATTAGATTCAGGTATTGGATGGAGAAGTGTTTTTTATGGAATTGCAGCAATGTTTGTTATTGTTGTTTTAGTATTTCTTTTGATTAAAATACCATCAATTGAAAGTGAACATAAAGAAACAGGTGAAAAAATAAAGAATAAAGATGTATTTAAAGAAAAGTATGTTTATATCTATGCTTTTGCCTTAGGAACTTATATATTTGCAGAAATGGGAATGTCTAATTGGATTGTTAACTTTCTAATGGAGAGCTATAATTTCACTAGCAGTATTGGAGCTACCTTTTTATCAGTATTCTTTTTACTACTGACAATTGGAAGACTATTTGGTGGATTTGTAGCTGAAAAGTTTGGATATCTTCAATCTGTTATAGCATCAATGGCTATTGCAATTGTATTATTAATAATAGCACTAGTTGTTGGCAATAAAGCCTTAATATTAATTTGTATTACAGGGCTATTCTTTGCTATTACTTACCCAACTATTGTGGCAACAATAAGTAAGGTATTTAAAGAGAATACTGCATATATAACAGGAGTTATTTTAACGGGTGCAAGTTCTATAAGTATGATATTGAATTTATTAATGGGAAGATTAAATGATGTTATAGGAACAACAATGACATTTTACTTAATACCAACAAGCTTAACTGTTTCTATGATATTTGTAATTATAATATATAGAGGAAAGCATACTGCATTTCAAAGAGGGGGCAAAAATATTGGGTAAAGGTCTCAATGTTACTATTACAAATACGACAAATGAAGTAAATAACTATATTATAAAGGCATCTGGAATAATAACAGGAAGGTTTACTATTATAGATTTAGATAATGATAATAAATCAGTGTTTATTAAATTGAAGTTTTTTAAGGATTCTAAAGAAGGTATAGCTATATTAGAAGAAGCGCTTAGAGTTATGCTTCAGATTCTTATAAAGAATAATGGACTTCATAAAGTTAATATAATTTGCGATGAAACTATCAGCTTAACACCATTTACTAATTTAGGATTTCAATTAGAGGGATATATAGCAGAAAATAGTTTAACTAATTCAAAATACGAAGGCAACTTAATAATGGGAATGATAGAAGAAGATTATTATAATAATGCTTATATAAAAGAGGGATATTTAAAAGGTGATAATATTGAAATAAGAGTTTTATCATCAGAGAATGCAGAGGAACTGTTAGATTACTATGTAAGAAATAGGAGCTTTTTAAGTAAGTACGAACCATTTAGAGATGAACCCTTTTTTACATTAGAGACGCAAAGACAGTCTTTAATAGAAAACTATAGAGAGTTTATTAAAGGGCAAGGAGCTCACTTTGGAATATACAAAGATAATATTATGATAGGAAGAATTAGAATTAACAACATTATTCAAGGTGTATTTAAGAGTGCATTTATAGGATATTCTATTGATGAAAAGTGCCAAGGTAAAGGATATATGAAAGAAGCTGTAAAGCTTGTATTAAAATATGCATATGAAGAATTTGGCCTTCACAGAATAGAAGCAACTACTTTATTAGATAATGAAAGATCTCAAAGGGTATTAGAGGCTTGTGGCTTTACAGAGTTAGGTGTTTGTAAGGAATATCTTCTTATTAACGGTAAATGGAGAGATCATAAGATTTTTTATAGGAATAATAAGTAGAAAAATAAATATTAATGTAATAGGAAGCTGTATTGGAATAAAAGAATAATGCCAATACAGCTTTTATACTATAGAGAAAAGAGAATATTTAAGAGATAAGATATGTTTAAGGTAATATGTACACAGTAGATAGGGTAATACAAGAAGCTTAAATGTGTAAATGAAAGTGTACATAATTTAATTATAGATTTGAATTATAATGTTAGGATTAAGATCTTATCATATTTGTTTAATAGTTATGAAAATATAATTATTAATACTTGTCCTAGTGTATCATCATAAGAAAAACATAGCAATTTAAAGGAACCATTAGAAAAATGATTACCAGTAGAGCAAATGGTTTTAAATAAGAATATATGGAGCTAAAATAATGATAATATATGTTTTGTCGCTGCAGTAAGCACTGACGAGAAACGACAACTTAACAAAACAAGTTTTAAAGAAATTAAAAAAACTTAAAAAGTTGTTGACAGATTTGAAAAAGTCTGGTAGAATAGTAAAAGTAGTCGAGATAAATCGACGAAGAAAAAGAATTGGTCTTTGAAAATTAAACAGAGAAATAAAGGTAAAACCAGTTAATTTCGATAGAGATAA
>OKWQ01000394.1_pt1 | contig 14312 bp, 23 predicted proteins | sample 1607071 | NCBI WGS metagenome assembly OKWQ01 (sample SAMN07501039, study PRJEB24779) | human gut metagenome
TTATTAGTTAGTTCTAATTTTTTTAGTTTTTAGGGAGTAGAAAATAGCCCTGTAATTCTTCCTACTCCCTAAAAATACAAAGTAGAAGTATATAGAGAGCTATCTAATATGGGATTTAAAGAAAAGTGTTATGAAGATGTAGATTTACTAGATAAAAGATTATTTTTAGAAGGCCTTACTAGAGATGAATTTGAACACTTTAAAGACCTTATTGATGATATTTTGAGAAATATAAGCATAAATGAAGAAGAAAGAAAAATAGTTGAAAAGTTTAAAAAGGATAATACATATAGAGATTTAAGTATTGCTGAATACAATACTATAAGAAATTTATTTGATTTAGATGAAATGGAGGAATAATTTATGAGCAGAGATTTATTTATAGAGTTTGAAAGTATAGATATAGAACTAAGCAGATTGAGTTTGAAAAACTTAAACAAGCAAGAAAGAGAATATAGAAATTACTTAGTAGCAAAGATAGAAAGGGTATCTAAGGAAATAATGATTGCTGGTAAAAAAGAAGAAATTTTAAAATTAGAAAATATTTTAAGAAACTTTCTTTTTAACTATGAAATTAAAGAATATTATAGATATTTTGATAGAGCTATGTAATTGAGGTATGTTTTATGGAAAGTGAATTAACAAAAAGAATAAATTGTGTAGTGAATATTTTAAAAGCTTATATTAGGAGTTAAAAAAGTGAGAAAAGGATTAATAATTTTAAGTATAATAGGAGCTATTTTAGTAGCATTATCATTATTTTTTGATTTTAAGGCTAAAAGTATTCAAGACAACTTAATTAAAGAATATGAGGAAAGAACTGAAGAAAAAAATGTAAATGAAATAGTTGAAGATAATGAGATTATAACAGATAAATCTCAAAAGTAAACTTTAAATACATATAAAAATAAAGGTAATAAAAATAATAATAGTGCTACTAATAATCCAGGAACAATTGCTATTTTAAAAATTAGTAGCATTAACTTAAAAGCTCCTATTGTAGATGGAGAAGAAAATTTAAACTATGTTGTTGCAAAGTATAAAAATAGTCCGAAATTCGGAGAAAACGGAAATACAATTCTAGCAGCACACAATAATATGAAAGGCTCAATATTTAAAAACTTATACAAGATTAAAATAGGGGATACGGTTGAGGTTCAAAAGGATAATGAGGTATTTAAATATAAAATAACTCAAAGAGAAATAGTAGAACCAAATGATCCTAGTTTATTGACACAAGATTTAAGTAAGAAAGAGATAACTTTAATAACTTGTACTAATAGAGCTAAACAAAGATTAATACTAAAAGGAGATATGTTTTAGATGGAAATACTAATAATTTTATGTACTATAATATCAGCAATGGCTATGATTATATCTATAATAGCAATGTCTACATTAAAATATTTATATAATTCTAAAGAAACAAGCAAAAATAGTAATCTTTATGATGAAGCTGTAGAAGATAATGAGGTGGATATAGTTCAAAAAGCTATTATAATGCTAGGAGATGAAAAGATAGAAGTTGAAGTTGATTGCTATGAGATAGACTATAACATTATCAAAATTACAGATAAATATGGAGAAGTATATTTAACATATACTAAAAATGTGTTATTGACGAGTGGATATATAATATAAGCAAATTTTGAGTGGAGTTGGTTTAAAGTGAATACTTTTATAATTTTAGGGTTAGATTTTCTAAGCCTTTTTTTATTGACAAAAATATTGGTGAAAATTGAAACATACGGGATTAGGGGGAATTATGTTAAGTAATAATCTAAAAAAATAAGAAATGAAAAAAATATAGGTATAAGGGAGGTGGTGAGAATTAGTTGCGTAAGCCATATTATTATAATGAATATTGAAAGTGGTAAATCTCGAAATCCTACAATTACCTCAATAATGAAATTAGCAAAATCATTATATATAACTATTGATAAATTAGTATATGGGGAGGAGTAAGCTATGGGAATAGGAATTACTGTAGTTATGTTTTTAATATTGATTATTATATATATAGTAAGTGAAGAATATAAGCGTCTAAAAGAAGAAAAAAGAATAGAAACTATAAGAAATTTGGAAAATAAAAGATATAAGTATGTGTTGAATATAATAATGAGAGATGATACGGAAACACAAATAGTAGCTTATAGTAATAAAGAATATGATTGTGAGCGTATTTTCAATATATTTTTAAATAGTGATTTAGATTGTATTGTAAATAGAGAAGATGATGGATTAGTTTTAATACCAAAGGAAGATATAAAAAGATATGAGTTTACATCTTTAGAGCTTGGAGGAAATTAGGTATGGGAATGTTCATTAATATATTTGAATTTTATACAATATTGTTTATACCAATTTATATTTTTATTAAATTTCCTAAGATAGTTGGAAGTTATTCAATAAGATATAAGATAGAGAAAGGGATAATAAGGTTATTAGATATAATATTATTGTTAGTTATAGGAACTCTAGCAACCATAGGATTAATAGAAATTACTGGGACAGATAATAATCTTTTTGCTAATATATGGAGCTTAATGATAGTATTATCTTTTTTTAGTTATGTATTAAAAAAGATATGGATAGATAATAGCTGGTTAAAAGGATTAAAGAGAGAAATAAAGAAATTATATAATAAGGTTATTCTGAAGAATGTATGATTATTAAAATGATTTATTAAATACTTAAAAAATAATTAGTTTGAAAGGGTGTTTTTATGGAGTCTTGGGAGTTTGTTCAAAATAATAAAGAGCTTATAAAGAAAAGACTAATAAAATACAACATAGAGCTTGGAGAGTATGAATTTAGTAAAAAAATAATACTTAGAAGTTGTTTTCAACCTAAAAAGAAAAAAGAGAAAATATATGTAGATAAAAAGAACACTAGTACATGGAAGAAAGAAAAGGATCAGCTAAAAGATAAAAATAGAAAATATGCAAAAACAAGAGAAAGACTTAAAAATCCATTAACATCTAAAACAAGTAAGAATAAGAAAAAGCAAAGTAATAAAAATCAAGTAGCAATGAAGATAGATGTACCTAATAATGTTTTAGATGACTTAGAAGTAAGTCTTAGAGTAGAAAAAGAGATTAAGGAAAAAATTAAAAGAAGTTATACAAGGAAGAATACATATCAGTATTCTTTTTTATTTGAAAAAATATAAATCTCATAAATTGAGGTGTATCAGATGATGGCTAAGTATAAGAATAAAAGAAAAGTAAAAATCCCAACAAATAATGTTGGTATTAAAAAAATAAGATTGCCTCATTATTTTTTATACGGGTTTTTAATGGCATACCGAATAAGTAGCTTTGTTGTAGAATGAATATTATAGTAAATATCACCCATGCAACATAAAATACTACTGGTAATTCACCATTAAGAACTAAAAAAGGTATGTAAAAGCATCCAATAACTTGACATGCTAACATAATCTTTTTAAATTCAAAATTTATTGAAAGAATTTTATTAATAAAACTCTTTAACTTAGCCATCAGCTGATATACCTCCTTTATTTAGGATATTAATAATTTTAAAGTGAGAATATTATCCTTGTCAAATATATGAAAATATAAATAAAAGTAGATTTGTTTTAATAAAGCAAGAAACATCTATATGCAGTGAATGTTTTGAAAAATTAAATATGAGATTAGTTATAAAGTTTGATGGACAAGATTATGATCCTGAAGAAATAACTTTTAAGTGAGGGACTATGTTAGGTGAAAATTTGAAAAAAATAAGAAATAATAAAAAAATACCAATAAGAGAGTTAGCAAGAAAATGTAATATGTGCAATTCAATAATAGCTAATATTGAAAGTGGAAAATCTAAAAATCCAATAATAGATACTGTAAAGAAATTAGCAAAAGCATTAGATGTTACTATAGATGAATTAGTCGAATAGTGATTTAATATTTGAAAATAAAACACTTTTAAAGTATTGAAATAATTAAGTTTAAAAGGATTTAAACTATTCGTATTATGGAAAAGTTAGGAGAGAAGATTATGGTGTTAAAATTAAGTGAACTAGAGAAGTTTTATGCAGAATATAATTATGTAAATGGTGATTTTAATCTACTTGATGAGATTGATGTCATTCTTAGTTCTTTAATAGATGAAAAGACTAAGATTTATAGTTATTTTAGAACTGGTATTTTACTACTTTTTTATGAGCAATGGAGAAAAGCTTCAAAAGTTGATTTCTATAGTGAAATAGCTCGTATTAATGAATTAAGAGGAGCATTTGATGCTACTAATGTTATGTGTAGACAAACTACCAATTTATTTGGAACTTTTAAAGAAGGATTTAAGCCTACAGAGTTTAAAGCTGGAAAGTATAAATTAAAATTTCATAATAGACCTGATTATTATTTTATTATGTATTCAATTCATAGAGAAATAATATCTAAAAACTACAAATATTTTAAGAAATAGAAAAGCGTATTAGTATGCTTTTATTTTTTTGCAAATATTTTATGTGTTCTAGGACACATAAAACTAAAAGGAGGATTTTATGAGTAAAAAGTTAAGTGAACTAAAAAATGAAGATATGCTTATTATTAAAAATACAGGTAATGGAGATATAGTATTAAGTAAAGAGGAGTTAGTAGAAAATTTAGACCATTATAGAAAAAGAAGTGATAATTTAGAAGAAAATATTTATACTACAGTTCAATATAAAGCTAATATAAAAGCTTGGGATATGCTAGAAATAGCAATAGATAATGAAAGTGAAAATATGTATGAATGTTGGGATTTTGATATTAAAAGAGCTATAACAGATGAAGATATAGAGGAAATTCAAAATGTTATAGATAGGATATTATCAAAAGGTTCTAACATTAGCTACATAGAAAATGAGAAAGTTGAATTTGATTTATAAAAAAATAGAGATTTTAAGGAGGAGAAAAAATTGATGATAAATTTATGATACTACTGGTAATGAAATATTATTTGAAAGTGAAAATTAGGAGTTTATAGAACATATGAATATATATAATATGAATTTAATAATAAGCATATTAAATTTACTTTTTATATTTGAGGGAACAATTTTATATAATTATTTGAAAAATAATATTGATGAAAAAAATTTTAATATTATAATCAAAAGTTCATTTTCAATAGCTATATTTTCTTCAATTTATAGTTATTGGACAGGGAGTTATATATTTATTTATGTATTTTGGTTATTAATGTTAAATTCATTGACAATATTATTAATAAAAAAAGAATGGAAAAGAGCAATATATTTTAGTATAAGAAATGCAATATATATGTTTATTTTATATGAAATATATATAACCAAGTATTTATAAAGGTGTCCCTAGGGGACATCTTTTTTATTGAAATTTTTTGCTTGAAGGGGGGTGATTATTATGGCTATTAGAGGAAATAATAGACAAAAGCCAAGTAATAGTATTAAAGATACTGCAAGTAAGATTTTAGCTGAAAAAGGTATATCTTATGAGGCGTGGTTAGATGAAGCTCATAAAAAGCTTATTTTTGAAAATTTAGATATTATAAACGAAGGCTTAGAGCTTAGAAAAGAATTTGTTAATGATAAAGAAATTAGTTAATAAAAAGCGTTAGAAATAAATCTAACGTTTTTTTATTTTATAAAAAAAATAAACATAATGGAGGACTTTATAATGGATGCAGTAGGAAGTATCAATCAACTTTTATATGAAATAGTTAAGTGGGGGCAGATGTTAGCCTTACCTATATCAGCTATAGCTTTTTTAGCTGGTGGTATATTGCAGATGACAGGCGGATCTGAAGGGGGAAGAAAAGCAAGACCGTGGTATATTGGTTCAGCAATAGGTTTAGTAGTATGTTTAGGATGTACGGCAATTGCTCAAACATTACAAAACAAAATAGTTTTTTAGAATAAAGTCCTCAATTTGAGGACTTTATTTTTTTAAAATTTGAAAGGAGTATTTTTATGAGAGTAATAAAAAATAAAGAAAACTTATTTAATATAATAAAAAATTCAAATAATTTAATTATTAGTTCAGATGGTTTAGGAACTGAAAAGTTAGATATAATTAGTTTATTTTTATCAGGCGAGGTTAAGCCTTCATTGGTAACACATGATCCTACAGGAAAGTTATTTGAAAAGTATAAAGATATTTTAGAAAAAAGTGGTTATATAGTTAAGACTATTAGTATTTCAGAGCAATCAAAATCATTTTTCTATAATACATTAAGCTTAGATACACTAATCAATAAATATAGAAATGGTGATATATTAGCAACTAAAATGTTATGTAACACATTAGTAAAAGTAATTTATAATTATCCATTAAATGAAAATAAGTTTTGGAAGGATATGTCTATGTCATTAGTTAGAGCTATTTTATTTTCAATGCTTGAAAATAAAAGCTTAACAGATTTGAAAAGCGTAAGAGATACTATTTTTAATCTTGTTTTTTTAGAAGATAAAAATGGAATAAAAAAATTAGATGAATATTTTGAAAGTATGCAGTTAATGACATTGGCAAGATTAGAATATAAAAAAGTAGGTTATTTAGATGAAGGTGTGAAAAAATCTATATGTTTAGATGCAATAGAACACTTAGATAAATTCAATGATAAAGTAATACCTAATAAAACTATTACTTTAAAAGAAATTGGATTTGAGAATAATCCAGTAGCATTATTTTTAATTACTCATGAAATTGAAGAAGTTTCAAGTATATTTATAAAAGAAATTTATTCTTATTTAGTAAAAATTCATTTAAAGTCAAAGCATAATAGAGAAGTTATTTTTAATTTAGATAATTTTGAGAGTATTAATGAGATAGAGAATTTTTATGATATTTTTTTATTATGTTTAGCAAGGGGAATTAAGTTTAATATTACAATTAAATCTTTACAACAACTTGAAAAAGTATATGGTGAAATCTACAAAACTATATTGGATAATTGTGGAAATTTAATTTATATTTCTTCAGATGATTATCTTACTAATTCATATGTATCAGGTGGTTTAGACTTAGATTTAAATAGCTTTAGAGCTAATAATGATATGATAATTATAAGTCATATCAATAGATGTATTTTTAGAGCAAAATTAGTATAGAAAAAGTAGACTGAAGTATTGAGGTTAGTAAATATAAGAAGAAATCCAAATGAATGTCTATGTAGGAAGAAAGGAGGAAAAGGCTAGGTATTATAATATCTAGTCTTTAGTTATATGATTATTAAGATTTTTGAAAAAATAAAGTCTGATATAATGAATGACCTAAAGAAAGCAGAGATTAAGAAATCTGAAAAGTTTAATCTAAAAGAATTTATTTCAAATAATAGAACTTTAACAGGCTTAATATTATTTATGTTTGCTTTAGCTACCATAATTTTAAATGTTTTTTTTAGTGCAATAGATTCAACCTTCAATACTATAAATGCCTTTACAAGTGGACAAGGAACTGAAACATTTAACATATTAACAAGTATTTTTAATTTAAAATATATGTTTAAATATCCTTTAATTTATCTTATAGGATACATAGTAATAACTATACCAGCTACAAAGCTTATATTTGACTTAAAAAAATCATTTGAAACATTAAACTTAGGTCAAAAAGGAAAAAGCCGTTTTACAACTTTAGAAGAGATACAAGAACAATATAAGGCGATTCCTGAAAAAGATGAGTTCTATAAAGGTGGGGGTGGCGTTCCAATATCAAGGTATAAAGATAAGATTTATATTGATACAAGTCCTGTTAATAACCTTATAATAGGTACAACAAGAAGTGGTAAAGGGGAAATGATAGTAGTTCCTATAAATGATATATATTCAAGAGCAGAATTTCAAGCCTCACTAATAATTAATGATCCAAAGGGAGAACTTGTAGCAATGTCTAAAGAAACTCTTGAAAAGCGTGGTTATAGAGTTGAATGTTTAAACTTACTAAATCCTTTAAAATCCCTATCTTATAATCCATTACAATTAATAATTGACGCATATCATAAGGGAGATACAGATGAAGCTCAAAGTTTATGTAAAACATTAACTTATTCTTTATATTACAATCCATCAGCAAAAGACCCTTTTTGGCAAAACTCAGCTATGAGTTTAGTTAATGGTCTTATACTAGCCGTTATTGATGAATGTGATAAGAAGTGCAAAATAATAGATAATGAGATTTTAAACTATGAAAAGAAAAATAAAGAATTGTCAGAAAAGGATAAAGAGCAAAATTTAGAAACCATAAAGAAAAATGAAAGAATGATAGAGCTATTAGAAAAAGAGAAGGAAAAAGAAAACTCAAAAATCACTCTATATACAGTTGCTAATATGCTTTCTGAACTTGGAGGAAAAGACATACAGGTTATGGAGGAAGGGGAAGACGGAAAGAAAAAAACTAAAACTGTTAATGCTTTAGATAACTTTTTTCAAAACCTACCAGCTAATTCAGTTGCTAAAATGCAATATGCTACAAGTAAATTCGCAGATGGAAGTGCTAGGGGAAGTATATTCGCCGTTGCTATGGCTGAACTTTCAAGATTTACAATGAATAGTGTTGCTAGGATGACATCAAAAAATAGTATAGACCTTAGAGATGTAGGATTTAATAAAAGACTTACTAAAATAGTAAGAGTATTAGTAAAAGAAAGACTAGAAGATGATAAAGACATTATAATAAGACCAGTAGAAAATACAGAAACCAAAAATTATTTCACTGGAATTGGTGATATTGAAATCAAACAAGGGTTTGATTTTAAAGATGAAATGTTCCTAAAAGATGTAAAAGCCTTTGGATATAAAGGGGAAGAAATAAAGGCAAAAATAGAAGTAGATAGCATAGATATAGACATTGATGAAGTTGGAGAATATGAACTTATATATAGTGTAACAGATGATACTTATGAAAATAAGCCTGTTGCACTATTTTTAGTTACTCCTGATTATGATGGTTCAAACCATGTATTATCTAGTATTTTTATAAGACAACTTTATTATGTTTTAGCAAAAGAAGCCTCATTATCTGAAATTGGTAAATGTGAAAGAGAAGTTATTTTTAACTTAGATGAGTTTGGTAATATGCCAGCCATAGAAGGCTTTGCGAATATAGTTACGGTATGTTTAGGTAGGGGAATAAGATTCAATATTGTAATACAAGCCTTATCACAACTTAAAAAGCTTTATGGAGAAGATGATAAAACCATAATAGGTAATTGTGGTAACTTAATCTACATTCTAACTAATGATAATGATACGGCAGAAGAAGTATCAAAGGCTTTAGGCGAGGAAACTATAGTAACCGAGTCTAGGTCAGGGGAAACTTTAGATGTTACAAAAAATAGAACAGAAAGTTTGGATAGTAAAAGATTACTCCTTCCATCTGATTTAAAAGCATTTAGAGAAGGAGAAATGGTGGTTATAAGGGTTATAAAAAGACAAGATTTAAATAGAAAAAGAATAGTTCCATATCCAATATATAATCATGATGAAACTGCAATGAAATTCAGATGGGAGTATTTAGGTGAAAGCTTTGATAATGAAAAAGCTTTTAAAAAAGTAAGAATAAAATCTAAGCATAGAAATGTAAATCTTGATGACTTGCTTATAAACTTTGATGAAAGTGAAGAAAATTATATAAAAAGATTACATTCTTTAGGAAATGAAGAAAAAGAGAATATCATTGAAAATAATGATATTCAAACAGCTAAAAATATAAGATTAGGAGATTTTTTAGGAAGAGAAGATATATCATCATTTTCAATGAGCCTTGCAAAGTATAGAAAAGAACTTGCTGCATTTAATTTGAAAAAGATAGATGAAAATATTCTCTTATCAGAAATAGAAGAGATACTTATAAAGGCAAAGATACCAATAGCAGAAGAAAGAATTAGATTTTTAAATGGTAAGTTAGAAGAAACAGAGAATGAGGTGGTGATATAGATGTCTTTGTTAGAGTTAACTAATTTAGGTATATTAACTATAACTGGAATAATTAATTATGCTTTTAGATGGATTGGCTGGGGATTAATAAAAGTATTAGCTAGTGTAGTTAATGGAATTGAAGAAGCAGTAAATAAAATCTATACACTAAATAGTTTTTTTCAAAGTAATGAAATAAATAGCCTAATACATAGATATAAGCCAATAATGTGGGCAATATTTGCTATATCAATATTAATTTTAGGTTATAAAATAATGCTAAATAAGAAAAGAGATAGGCAGAGCATACCGACTAATATATTATTTTCATTAATAGTAGTAATGGCACTACCAATGATGATGGTTCAAATGAATAAGATAACCGATATGGTAGTAAGGGATACAAAATCAGAGTATACAAGTTCAGCCAATCTTTTAGTAAAAGATGCTTTATACGATTTATATGCTTTAGATCAGAATGATTTTGATTTCTCAAACAAAAATAATATACCTGATTCAAATATATTCAATATTGATATTAATGAGGAATTTGATGTTGATAGTGATACAAAACATGATGATATATTTAAACACAAGATTGAAATGTTGCCAAGTGGTAAAACTGATGAGGTTAAGTTAGAGAAGAACTGGATAGCAATGGATGAAAATTATTATAGATACAATATAGATTTTATTCCAGTTATAATTTCTCTTTTAACTACTGGTATAACTCTTTTATGTGTTGGTTTTAAAGTTGCTAAGTTAATTTATGAGTTAGCCTTTAAAAAAATTTTTGCAATAATATTTGCTTTTGCAGATATTGAAGATGATAACAAAAGGCTCAAAGCTATTTTAAAAGATATTTTAGCAAGTTTTTTAATAATAATGTTAACGGCAGTATTATTAAAGCTTTATGTTTTATTTAATGCTTGGTTATCTACAGTTGTAACTTCAACTGATATCGGAATTGGCTTTACATCTGGAACTTTAGCAAAGCTTATTTTCCAAATAAGTGTTTCATTTGCAGTAATAGACGCTCCTAATTTAGTAGAGAGAATACTAGGTATAGACGCTGGATTAAAGAGTGGATTTAACACTATGATGGGAGCATATGCTGGTGCTAAAGGTATGTTAGGTGCTGGTAAATCAGCAGTGAAGATGGCTGGAGTTGGAATGAAAGGGTTAGATAAAACTATACAAGGTGGAGCTGGTCTTGCTGGTGGAGTTGCTGGAGTATTTGGTGGAGCTGGAAGTAATAAGACTTTAGCTCAAGAGCAACAAGAAGTTAGAAATCAACAAAATAATAATTCTAATGGAACTACATTACAAGAAGAAATGAATAAGGCTAAAGGTGAAAGTGTAGATAGTTCTACAGTGAAAAACAACTCTCAAAATGAAAATATTAATAAAAATTCATCAGAAGAACAAGCTAATCTTAAAACTAATCAAGAAAACAATGGAACTTCAACAGATACAAATAAAACTTTATCAGAAGAAATGAAAGATGTTAAAGGACAAGTTGGAGAAACTAATAAACCGTCTGAAACATTACAAGAAGAGATGAATAAAGTTAATGGAAATAGTGGAATCAACAATAAAGACGAAACCCTACAAGAAGAAATGAAAAAGAATAATCCAATGGCTCAATCATTGAATGGAAACAATCAAAATGAGAGCTTACAAAGTGAGATGAATAGAGTTAACGGAAATATAGACAAAGATATTAGCAATTTAAAAAATCCAAAAGCTAATTTAGGAAATTCAACTTTACAAGATGAAATGAAAGGAAATAAAGATAATATTCCTAACATGAATAACAATATCAATAATAATCTTGGAGTAAATCAACCTGAAAATATAGAAAATCAAGGCAGATCTATATTAAGAGATAATCCAATAACAAGAAAAGTTAATCAGTATGGAGATGCTTATAGACTAGGTAAGAGTGTTACTCAAAGATACAATATACCTAGAAGATTTACTGAAAAGAAAAACAATAAGAAGGGAGATAAAGAGTAATGTATAATATACCAAAAGAAATAGCTTCAGAAACTAAACTTAGTAATAAGTTTTATTTCTTTGATTTAGCAATGACATTACTTTCTTTAATGATTGCTTTTTCATTACAAAGTTTAATATATCCACCCCTTTTAGTTCCTTTTTATATTTTTGTAGCTGGATCAACAATATATTTAGTTAATAAGAGCATGGTTAACCCAAAGAAGAGAGTATATCAAAGTATTTATTTAGCTGTAATGAGAGATAAAACTACTTATATAGCAGAATAATATAGAACCACCACATAATTTATGTGGTGGTTTATTTTAATGAGGTGAGAGTATGAAAAATAAAAAAATTAAGGATATAGAAGTTGTTAAGAAGGAGCAAAAAGTTAAACTTTCAAAAGAAGAAAAGTTAAAAATAAAGCAAGAGAAAAAAGCAAAACGTCAAGAACAAAAAGAACTAAAAAAGGAAAGTAAAAATACATTACCTTCAACTAGAAAAGTTCTTCCTTTTATAGATATAGATGAAGATGATGTATTTATAACTAAGCAAGGGTACTTAGACATTTATCAAATAAATACTAGAGATACGACAAACCTTTCAGAAAGTGAAAGAAAGGTGTATGTATATAGTTTTATAGCTTTTTTAAGAAACTTTGTAGAAGATTTTAAGATAATCATAATGAACTTTCCAGTAAATACAGTAAGACAACAAGAGTATATAGAGGGTAGAATTGCTAGTTGTAAAAATAAAATATATCTGCCTCATTTACAGGAAGAATTAGAAAAATTAAAGTTCATGGAGAAACATAGAAATAATAAAGAATACTTCCTTATGGTCTTTATGAAGAATAAAAATGAAAGAGATAATATGATGAAAAAAATAGAGCTTGTTCAAAATGTAGCAGTTCCATTAAGACAAATAGATTTAGAGAAGAAAATAAAGATACTATTCAAACTTAATAATATGAATACCAAGCTGATGTAAAAAAGATATTTCTAAAAAGAAATATCTTTTAATTTTTAAAGTTTTTAAAATTAACTAATAGTGTTATGGCTGAAATAAAGAATGCACTGTAGTAAAGTTCAATAGCTTTATTAAATAAACCTAGATCTATTGATGGATCATTAGTTGCTACAGAGATTAAATAGTTTTTACTAATAAAAATAAAAGTAAGAACACTTAATAAGTAGCTAATCATAAAAACTTTTTTGAGAAAAGTAGTATTTTTGTATATAGGAATATACATTATTTTATATTCTTTTGGTATTAAGTTAAATTCAAAATTTGAAAATAATAAAATAAAAGATTTTATTCCTAAGGTAATATATTTCAAGATAATAGTTGAACAAATTATTAAAAAATATATAAAGAAGAATGCTATATAATGATATAAGCTGAATAAGAAAAAATAACTATTTGAAAATTTTTTAAATAAAATAGATGAAAATATGGTTAAAAAAGATGTGGTATATAAGAGTAACATTATCAAAGAGAAAAAGAAAAGATAACTGTTTTTAAATCCTTTATCAGAATAGATATGTGTTACATGAAAGACAGTATTTAAAATAGTTAGAAGTAACACTAAAAAAACTAAATTTTCCAAATTAAAATACCTCCATAATACTTTTGTTATATTTAAATAATATCAGAAAGGATTGAGTTTTAAAATGAATATGGTTAATGATTTTCTAGTTAAGTTAAGTTTAATTGGTGTGTTTTTAGGGACTACTTTATTAGGAGAATTGGTTTGGTTTAAATTAAAATTTAAAAATAAAATACCGTATAAATTTATCGAATTTACATTTTATATATTAACAACTTTATATACACTTGTATTCGTATATTTTAATTTATATAAAGATAAATTTCAAATTTGCTTTTATATATTTATATTATTCATTATCTTAGAGTTAATATTATTAATTAAATACAAATTATGGGGAGATATTAAATTTTTTATAATTAGATTTTTTGTATATATTGGAATTACTTTTATAATTATGAATATGTGAAAGGAAATGATCTAAAATGATAAGAAATAGAGTCAAAGAAATTGAAAATATAGATAATGGTCATACTTATTTAGAATGTCTAGTAGAATTTTATGATGATTACGTTTATACCAATATAGCAGTAAATAACAATAATGACATACTGGCTTTAGATGACAATAGAGTGGTTGGAAAGCTTAAAGATTTTATTATAGCCATTGGAAAAACAAGAAAAGGAATGGGAGAAATTAATGATTAAAAAGTTTATATTTTACTTAGTAATATTTATAAACACTACATTAGTATTAATATTAAGCTTGGATGAAAAGATTAATAATGTATCAATATTAACTAATATAAAACTTAGTATATATGCAATAATAATTTCATTGATTTTCCTAAGTATATATTATCTT
>OKWQ01000396.1_pt1 | contig 14265 bp, 17 predicted proteins | sample 1607071 | NCBI WGS metagenome assembly OKWQ01 (sample SAMN07501039, study PRJEB24779) | human gut metagenome
TTTAATTCTTAAAGAATTAATTTATTGTTAACCTACTGTTTAATTTTCAAAGTTCTTTGCTTGTTTCAGCTTCTTTATCTTACCAAAGCTGTTTTTATTTGTCAACTACTTTTTAATAAGAAGTTTTTCGTTGACGCTTTGTCCCTGTCTCAAGGACAAGTATTACTTTACCATTTTAAATAAAATACGTCAACACTTTTTACAAAAGTTTTTTTATACATTTTAATTTTATAAACATATTATATTCTCTTAACCTAGTAATACGCCAATTTTTTAACAATTTAACTTTTTTTATTTTTATATAATATTAAATATAAAAAGTTATAAAATCAAACAGATTTTATAACTTTTTATATGAGTATGTAGTTTAATTTTAATTATTTTCACTAAAATATTTTTGTATGCCAACATAAATAGCCCATGCTATCTGATCTTGATATTCTTCATCATTTAATAACTTTGCCTCTTTGTCATTAGAAAGAAACCCACATTCTATTAATGTAGAAGGTATCTGGTTGTCTTTTATTAGGTAAATATCGTTTCTAGGCTTTATTTCTCTATTATTAGTCTTATCTACTACCCTTTTTAGTTCGCTTTGAATATAAGTTGCTAGTTTTTTATCATCTTCTTTTCCTGATGAGTAAAAAGTTTGTGCACCGTAATACTTCGATTGTTGAAATTTATTAAGATGTATAGATACAAACATATCTGCTGAAGATTCATCAATTATTTTTTTTCTATTTCTCAGATTTTCATTATATTTTTGTCTAATAGTTTTTCCTGCTTCTTCAGTATATAAGCTTGTATCATCATTTCTTGTCAATATTACTACTGCACCACTAGCTTCTATTAATTCTTTAACTTTCTTAGCTATTTTTAGATTAACGTCTTTTTCTTTTATTGATTGGTCATCTGTCATTGCACCTGGGTCTATTCCGCCATGCCCTGCATCTACAATTATTGTTTTACTGGTTATTGGCGTTAGTTTAATTACATCTTCTGAAGCAGTTTTTATTTCTATTATTGATACTATTATCAATGCCAATGATATTATTCCAAATATTATTTTTTTACTTAATTTGCTCACATTATCACCCCATATATTTATATTGAGATTTGTCTTGATTTATTACTTTATTTCAATTAAAAAGGGACATACTATGAAAGTATGTCCCCTATATATTTAAACTAAAATTATCTCATTATATCAAACTCAACTATAGACTTAAACAAATCTCCATCTATATCTATAGAGAAAGTTCCTCCTTGTAAGTTAACTAGATCCCTGGCTATAGCAAGACCTAGTCCACTACCTTCTGTATTTCTAGAATCATCAGCCCTTTTAAATCTTTCCATTATTTCTTCAGGGTCAAAATTCAATTCATAAGAAGATATATTTTTCATTGTCAATTTAACCTTGTCATCTTCTTCAATTATATCTATATATACTCTTGTGTTTGGTAAAGAATACTTAGATATATTAATTAATAAGTTTTCAAGAACTCTATATAATCTTCGTCCATCTGCTTTTACATAAGTTTTAGCTTCTGGTATATTTATCTTTAAGTCTAAGTTAGCTTCTGATAATTTTTCTTCCATCTCTCCAATAGATTGTCTTAATAATTGAGTAAGATCTATTTTTTCCATATTTAATTCTATATTTCCACTACTAGCTTTACTAGCTTCAAATAAATCTTCTATTAATATCTTTAGTCTTTTTGATTTTGAATCTAATACATTTACGTAGTCTTTTAAATACTCCGGACTAATACTTTCTTCTTTTTTTATTAATTCTACATAGTTTATTATTGAAGTTAGCGGAGTTTTTAAATCATGGGATACATTTGTAATAAGCTCGGATTTCATTCTTTCACTTTTTAGTTGGTTATCTATCGCTTTGTCTAGACCATCTCTTATATTATTTATATTATCTGCTAAAGTTGTAAAATTATCTTCACCTATTAATTTTAGCTTATGATGAATATCTCCATTTTTTATTCTCTGAGTACCATCCATTATATAAGACAGGTACCACAGCTTTTTTAATATATAATAAGATAGTCCACCTATTGTTAAAATGGATGATATAATTACGACAAAAAAATTATAGCTATCCATTGCAATTATCATTAAAAATAAATTAGCTATTATGCATACTATAGTTAATCCTACTATTCTCTTTGATAGAGGCATACTTCTTGTAAGTTTTGATGTATCTACTAATAATTTTTTAGAAAAGTTAAATACTCTATAAACAAAAGTTGTCTTGAAGAAATCTAACTTGTTATCATAGCTATTTACTTGCTTGTTAAATATATAAAGCACAGTACAAATAAAACCTATACCTAAAAAACTAAATGTAAAGCTACTAACCAAGTCATAATAATAATCGATACTTTGTATTACAAATACTACTGCACATATTAACCCTACTATATATAATTCTAAAGGTATAAATTTACTAAGTTTCAACCAAAAACTATCTTTATCAAATAGTTCAGCTTTACTTTTTTTATATAAAAATGTGCATATTATTCCTAATACAAGTGAAAAAGCTAAAGTTGCTGATATTATTTGAACAAATACTACCTCTCTATTGAAATTACTTTTTGTTTCATATATTCTGTCATATACACCAGAATCACGTTCAAAGTTTTCAGGGATGGACATATATATTTCACCATTTTTTAATCGCATAACAGGTCCTAATTCATCATTTACATTTGAGTCTTTATATTCATTATTGTTGAATGTTTTAGAATAGCCAACATTATGACCTTTTGATGATATTATTACATCACATTCTCCTTTGTATTTATTTTTAAATTCTTTCGATGTCTTACTATCTGTATTTGTATAAATCTCATCTGTATCTTTATTTATAATAAAATAATTAAGATTTGATATTTGTTTCAATTCTTCCCTTGAATATATCCTTCGTTCTTTTGTATCATTTGCATCTTCATCAGATGAATTTTTATTTTCTTTTTCTACGCTTCCACTTGCAATGGATGTTAAATAGCTCATTAAGTTATTATCAAAAGCCCTACTCTTATAAAACTCATCTTCTATAGCAAATTGTCCTTTATGCATATAACTTGTGAATACGCCTGCACCTTTAACAAATAAATTAATTGTTGTAGGTATCATTGCTAAAAATGCTGACATACATATAAATATAATTACTAAGTTAATAAACTTAAATCCTTTATTTCCTTTCATATAGTCTCCTTTTTGTTTAAAATCTTAATGCTTTATATAACATGTAATTTAAAATAAATATAACTACTGTATCTATAAATATATTCATGCCACCATAATTGAAACATATTATAATTCCTATTATCTGAGTTATGGCAAACATTAGTAATACAAATATAAAATTAAACATTAAGCTTCTTTCTCTAAATACTTTCCTATTATAGTTTTTCAATTTTGTATCCCACTCCCCATACTACTTTTAAATATCTTGGTTCTTTTGGATTTATCTCAATTTTTTCTCTTATTCTTCTAATATGAACTGCTACCGTATTTTCCACATTAAAACTTTCTTCATTCCATACTTTTTCATATATTTCATCTATAGAAAACACCCTTCCTCTATTGGCAAGAAGTAAGTTTAATATTTTAAACTCTATAGGAGTTACCTTTACTATTTGTCCATCTACTTTTACTTCTTTTGTAGATGTATTTAACTCTAAACCACCACTACTTAATACTTCTTTATTATTTATGAGTTCATTATTATAAGTTCCTAATGCCACATATCTTCTTAAGTTGGATTTCACTCTAGCTATAAGTTCTAACAAATTAAACGGCTTTGTTATATAGTCATCTGCTCCTATATTAAGTCCCATTATTTTGTCTGTATCTTCACTCTTTGCTGAAACTAATATTATCGGTATATTTTTTTCTTCTCTTATTTTTATTGTTGCTTTTATTCCATCTAGTTTTGGCATCATTATATCCATAAGTATTAGATGCACATCTTTGTTCACTAATACATCTAAAGCTTCTACTCCGTTATATGCTTTATATACGTTGTAACCTTCATTTCGTAAAAATATCTCTATTGATTCAACTATTTCTTTATCATCATCAACTACTAATATATTGTACATTTGTATCATCTCCTTTATACAATTCATTATCACTTGTATTATACACTAGAATCACATTCTTTTATAACTTTCGGTTTTTTTAATATATATTTAGATTCATATGTATAAATTATAAAATCCACAAGTGTACATAATGAGTTTATTAAAAGGCAATCAATTCCCGCATACCTTCCACCTTTAATAATGCTATTGTGTATATGCTTAACAACACTTCATGAATAATTTGTTTTGCTTTAAATTTTCTTCTTTTATTAGTTAAATACAGGATTCCTAAAATTGTTAAATATATTATTGCTCCTACAATTAGGCTTTTATTTTCTATCAATTCACTTTCCCATATGTATTGATTAAGCATATTAATCTTCACCTCCTATATTTTTTACTATACTAATATAATAGAATACATTTCTTACATAATAGTCACTCTATTTCTTAAGGAATTCTTACAAAAAAACTCACAGCAAAATGCTATGAGTTTCTAATCAGTTAATATCTCTACGCTTCTATTTCTCTTATCAAATTAATCATTTCTATGGCGCCTACTGCACAATCAAATCCTTTATTTCCCGCTTTAGTTCCTGCACGCTCTATTGCTTGCTCTATATTTTCTGTAGTTATAACTCCAAACATTACTGGTATATCGCTGTTTAATGATACATGAGCAATTCCTTTTGATACTTCACTACATACATAATCATAGTGAGTTGTATTTCCGCGAATTACTGCTCCTAAGCATATTATTGCATCATATTTTTTACTTTTTGCCATTTTTGATGCTATTAAAGGTATTTCAAATGCTCCTGGCACCCATGCAACTTCTATATTCTCTTCATCTACATCATGTCGTTTTAGAGCATCTACCGCTCCACCTAATAACTTAGATGTTATAAACTCATTAAAACGAGCTGCTATTATACCTATTTTTACATCTTTTGATACTAACTTTCCTTCATATATTCTCATACTTTTTATCTCCTTTTATAATTCAAATTTTATCTTTACTTAAGCTACAGCTAAGGCATCTCCTTGGTGATATGATCAAAATAAATTTTAATAATTTAAAATATGACCCATTTTTTCTTGCTTTGTTTTTAAATAAAATACATCATTTGTAGTTGGATTCATTTGTATTGGTACTCTTTCTACAATTTCTATGCCAAATCCTGATAGGCCATATATTTTTTCAGGATTATTTGTAAGTAGTCTTAAAGTTTTCGCTCCTAGGTCTCTTAATATTTGAGCTCCTATAAAGTATTCTCTCATATCCCCTTCAAATCCAAGAGCCAAATTAGCTTCTAAAGTATCCATGCCTTGATCTTGTAATTCATAAGCACGAAGTTTATTTATAAGGCCTATACCACGTCCTTCTTGTCTCATATAAAGAAGTATTCCTCTTCCTTCCTTCTCTATTTGTCTCATCGCAACAGCAAATTGTTCTCCACAATCACATCTTTGTGAACCAAAAGCATCTCCCGTTAAGCACTCTGAGTGTACACGACACAATATATTTTTCCCATCACTTATATCTCCCTTTACTAAAGCTACGTGATGTTCTCCATTTAAATTATTTATATATCCATATGCTCTAAAATTTCCATAAGCTGTTGGCATTTTTGTATTGGCTACACATTCTACAAGTTTGTCATGCTTTTTTCTATAATCTTGTAGATCTTTTATGGTTATAAATTTTATGTCCCATCTTTTAGATAACTCTATTAATTCTGTTGTGCGCATCATAGTTCCATCATCTCTCATAATTTCGCAACATAACCCACATTCTTTAAGTCCTGCTAATTTCATTAAATCAACAGTAGCTTCTGTATGCCCGTTGCGCTCCAACACACCATTTTCTTTAGCCAAAAGCGGAAACATATGACCTGGTCTACGAAAATCTTCCGGCTTAGAATTTTCATCCACACATTTCATAGCTGTTATGCTTCTTTCTAGAGCAGATATTCCAGTAACTGTACCCACATGATCTATGGAAACTGTAAATGCAGTACTATGATTGTCTGTATTATTTGATACCATTTGAGTAAGTTGTAATTTATCACAAATTTCTTTACTCATAGGCATACATATAAGGCCTTTGGCATGAGTAGCCATAAAATTCACATTTTCTGTTGTCGCAAATTCAGCCGCACATATAAAATCACCTTCATTTTCTCTATCTTCATCATCAGTAACAATTATTATTTTTCCTTCTCGAAGATCTTGTAAAGCTTCTTCTACTTTATTAAACTCAAACATTCTTGCTCCTCCTAAAAACCATTATTTATTAAGAAATCCATTGTTATATTACTTTCATCTTTTTTATTTTTTTCAAAAGTTATTAACTTTTCCACATACTTCCCTATAATATCATTCTCGATATTCACAATATTCCCAACTAACCTGTGGGAAAGTATAGTTTCCTGTGATGTGTGAGGAATAATCGATACACTAAAACTATTTTCATTTACATTTGCAACAGTTAAACTTATTCCATCTATAGCAATAGATCCTTTTTCTACTATATATTTTATTAAGTTGTCTTCCACTGTCACTGTATACCAAATTGCATTATCATCTCTTTTAATTTTTATTATTTTTCCAGTTCCATCGATGTGACCTGATACAATGTGACCACCAAACCTACCACTCGCAGACATTGCTCTTTCTAAATTTACATAACTTCCATTTTGCAAACTACTCAATGAAGATCTACTCAGAGTTTCATTCATTACATCTGCTGTGAAAATTTCGTTGCTAAATGTAGTTACAGTAAGGCACACACCATTTACAGAAATACTATCCCCTATATTAATATCTTCAAATATTTTTTTACCTTGTATAGTAATAATTGAAGATTTATTATTTTTTTTTACATTTTTTATTATTCCTATTTCTTCTATTATTCCGGTGAACATTCATGTACCACCTCACTTTCTATCAATATATCTTCATCTAATTTTATTACTTTTGTATTTTTTAAATAAAATGAATTCTCAGGATTATCTACTCCTATGCCTGATACTGGAGATTTGGCATTTATGCCTCCAAATATTTTAGGTGCAATATAAGTATGAACTTTATTAACTATTCCACTTTTTAATGCTGACCAGTTTAAAGCTCCCCCACCTTCTAAAAGAATGCTATCTATTTGTTCTTCTCCTAATATAATCATTAATTCTCTTAAATCAATATGATCATCTTTTTTAGGTACAACTATAACCCTACATCCTTTATCTTTGTATATTTTTTGTTTATCCATATCACTTTCACTTGTTGCTATTATTGTTGGTATCTCATGAGCTGTACTTACTAATTTGCTCTCAATAGGCATTCTTAGATTAGTATCACATATTATTCTTGTAGGATTTTTTCTATTCTCTAATCTACAGTTAAGCATGGGATCATCTAATAATACAGTTCCTACTCCCACCATTATTCCACTATATTTATGTCTATCTTCATGTACTTTTTTTCTCGAAGCTTCTCCTGTTATCCATTTAGACTGTTTAGTATAAGTTGCAATTTTACCATCCATTGTCATTGCATACTTCATTACAACATAAGGTGTTTTTGTATTTATATAATGAAAAAAAACTTCATTTAGAGCATCACATTCTTCTTTTAAAATTCCATCTACAACTTCAACTGCATTATTACGAAGGTCCTTTATTCCTTTTCCTCTTACCAATGGATTGGAATCTAATGACCCTATAACAACTTTACTTATACCAGCTTCTATAATAGCCTGTGTACACGGTGGTGTTTTTCCATAATGACAACAAGGTTCTAATGTCACATATATAGTTGCTCCTTTAGGTGATTTTTTACAATTTTTAATTGCATTTCGTTCCCCATGAAACATTCCATAAGCTTGGTGATATCCCTCTCCTATTATTTCATTATCCTTTACAATAACAGCACCAACCATAGGATTGGGATTTACAAAGCCACAACCTTTTTTAGCAAGTTCTAAAGCCATTTGCATATATTTTTTATCAATCATACTTCACCTCCAATAGCATTCTTAAAAATAAAAAAGCCTTGAACAATATGTTCAAGGCAGAATTTATATAAATCAATTAATCTAATTGTATAGTTTTACTTTAAATCAAAAAACTCTGAAATGATAAATTCATTCCAGAGCATACAATTCCAATTAATAAAAATTAAATCAGATTAATTATTTCATCTTCTTTCATCCAGACTTTACTGTCGGCTTCGGAATCACACCGAATCATGCCATAATGGCTCGTGGGCTATAACCACCGGTAGGGAATTTCACCCTGCCCTGAAGATTTTATTCAATTAAGATAATGATAATTTAATATGCTTAATCTGTCAATTATATTTTTATTTTACTTAGAAATGAAATTTTAGAAAAAATACATTTTTATGTTTTATCTTTTCATTTTATGGTATAAATATAATGTGAACAAAAACAAATACTGATTTATATAGATTGAATTTACTAAATCAAAGAAGAAAGGATATAATCAAATAGCTGATATCTTCGAAGAAACTGAAAATAATGAAAAAGAACATGCTAAAATCTGGTTCAAGCTTTTACATGATGGAATTACATCAACTCCAGAAAACTTAAAAGATGCTGCTTCCGGAGAAAACTACGAATGGACTGATATGTACGCTACTTTTGCGAAAGAAGCTAAAGAAGAAGGATTCGATAAAATAGCATATTTATTTGAATCTGTTGGAGACATTGAAAAAGAACACGAAGAAAGATACCGTAAACTGCTTGAAAACCTGGAAAATGGAACTATATTTAAAAAAGACGGTGAAGTTTACTGGCATTGCCAAAATTGTAGTCACATACATAAAGGTAGCATTGCACCTGAGTTATGTCCTGTTTGTAATCATCCACAGTCATACTTCCAAGTTAGAGCAGAAAACTATAAATAAGTGAGTAATTAATCTCAAATAAATAATCCCAAAACCCAATATTAAGTTAGGCTAACAACTATTAGTTGTTAGCCATTTTTTTATAAACTTAAATTTTACAATCCCCCATTGTAATTTTATATTGTGTATTGATTAAACATATATTTAAATGATTTTTTTACTTTTTAATAAATGTTTCTTTATTTTATGAGAAATTGTTAGTTAAAGTTTATAATAAAAAAAGATGTATTCCAACAACTTTGTTGAAATACATCTTGTATATACAATTTGAAAAATTTCCAATATTGAATAAAAACTATCTTTTTGAGAACTGAGGCGCTCTTCTTGCAGCTTTTAAACCATATTTCTTTCTTTCTTTCATTCTTGCATCTCTTGTTAAGAATCCTTCTTTCTTTAGGTCTCCTCTTAACTCAGCATCAGCTTTTAATAAAGCTCTTGATATACCGTGTCTTATAGCTCCAGCTTGTCCAGTGAATCCTCCACCTTCAACCTTTACTATTACATCGTATTTATTTTCATTATTAGTTAAAACTAATGGTTGTTTAACATCTCTTATTAATGTTTCGTAGTTAAAATATTCATTAACATCTCTTCCATTAACTACTATATTTCCTTCACCTGCAACTAATCTAACTCTAGCTACAGAGCTTTTTCTTCTTCCTGTTCCGTAGAATTGAACTTTTTCCATGATAACTCCTCCTTTCACCTATTAATCCTATACGTTTAATTCAACTGGGTTTTGAGCTGCATGTGTATGTTCAGCACCTGCGAATACTCTTAATCTAGTCATCATTCTGCTTCTTAATTTATTTTTTGGCAACATTCCGCTAACAGCATGTGCTACTACTTCTTCTGGTTTCTTTTCCATCATTTCTCTGTAAGTTATTTCTTTTAATCCACCTACATAACCAGTGTGGTATCTATATAATTTTTGATCTAATTTCTTTCCTGTTAAAACTACTTTTGCAGCGTTTACAACAACAACAAAATCTCCACCGTCTACGTGTGGTGTAAATGTTGGTTTATGTTTTCCTCTTAATATAGTTGCTATTTCTGTAGCAAGACGACCTAATGTTTTTCCTTCAGCATCAACTACGTACCAGTTTCTTTGTACGTCAGCTGGTTTAGCTATATAACTTTTCATGGTTGTCCCTCCTTAATTTTTTAAATTTTTTATCTACCGTATATATAAAGTCCGGGGCAATGTGGACTTACTAGCACACTCTTATTCATTTTAATACAATGACCCTGGTGTGTCAAGTTTAATAATGAACTTTTTTAAGAAATAATCCGTGTGCAGGCGCGGTATGACCTGCTTCTCCCCTATCTTGCGAAGCAATTATTTCTTCCAGCGGTTTATCTATTCTTCCTCTGCCTATATCCACCAATGTTCCTACTATAATCCTCACCATATTATATAAAAATCCATTTCCTTCCACTTCTAAAACAATTAAGTCTCCACTTTCCTCAATTGAAATATTGTGTATGGTTCTAACTGTATCTTTTACTGATGATCCAGAACTCATAAATCCTTTAAATTCATGTGTTCCAAGTAGTGATTGAGCTTCTACGCGCATTTTTTCTATATCAAGGTTATATCTAACATGATATGATATATCCTTGTATAATGGGCTTCTATAAGGCTTATTATATATTAAATATCTATATATTTTCCCTGTTGCACTGTATCTAGAATGAAAATCATCAGATACTTCTTGGCAGTCAATTATAGATATATCCTTTGGCAACTTTGCATTTAAGGCATCAGGAATTCTAGCTGCGGGTATATTTGAGTTTGTCTTAAAGTTAGCAACTTGGCCTAAAGCATGAACACCTGCATCTGTTCTTCCAGATCCTATTATATTTACTTTTTCTTTTGTTATTTCATATATGGCATATTCTATTGTACCCTGTATACCAGAAGAGTTAGGCTGTTTTTGCCAACCACAATATTTTATGCCATCATATTGTATAGTAAGTTTTAAATTTCTCATTTACTTCCTCATTTATATGAATTTAGTTACTATTATGATTGCCAAAAATACAACTTGTAAAACGTAAGCTATATAATCAGCTTTTGTAATTTTAGCTTCTTTCATCTTAGTTCTATTATATCCACCTCTATAACACCTAGCCTCCATTGCCATTGCTAATTCATCAGCTCTTCTAAAAGCGCTAACAAATAATGGTACTAATAATGGTACTAAGTTTTTAGCTCTATTTATTATATTGCTACTTTCAAAGTCAGCACCTCTAGACATTTGTGCCTTCATAATTTTGTCAGTTTCATCTAATAATGTAGGTATAAATCTAAGAGCTATTGTCATCATCATAGCTAGCTCATGAACAGGCATTCCTATTTTCTTTAAAGGATTTAACATTCTTTCTATACCATCTGTAAGTTGTATAGGAGAAGTTGTTAAAGTAAGTAATGATGTTCCAACAACTAAAAATACTAATCTTATAGACATAAAAATAGCCTGTCTTATTCCCTCTTTAGTTAGAGTTAAGAAACCAAACTTCCAAATTACCTCACCAGGTAAAAAGAATATATTTATAACAAATGTAAATAGAATTATCCATCTAAGTGGTTTTATACCTTTTATAATGTATTTAAGAGGTATTTGAGACATTTTTATTACTGCAACTAATGCTGCAGTCACTAATAAATATGGCCAGAATTTATTTACTACAAATAAAGATACCATGAATACTATTGTTGCAACAAGCTTTGTTGTTGAATCTAACTTATGAATACAAGAATTTGCAGGATAATATTGACCTATTGTTATATCTTTTAACATTTCTTTCTTCCTTTCATAAAGTTTAGTATTTCTTCTTTTATTTCCTCTATTGTTAAGACATCAGTTTTTATATCAAAACCTTTATCCTTTAATTTTATAGCCAATTCTAAAACTTGAGGCACATCTAATCCTATTTCTTTAAGTCTTGATGCATGATTATTAAAGATTTGTCTAGGCGTTCCCATAAATTCAATTTTACCATGATTCATAACTATTATAGTCTTCGCTATCTTAGCCATATCATCCATACTATGAGAAGATAGTATTATAGTCATATCACTTTCTTCATGCAACCTTTTTATTAAAGCAAAGATTTCATCTCTTCCTCCTGGATCTAGTCCAGCAGTAGGTTCATCTAGTATTAATAATTCTGGATTCATGGCTATAACTCCAGCAATTGCCACTCTACGTTTTTGACCACCAGATAAATCAAAAGGAGATTTATCTTTATATTCATTATAATCAAGTCCTACAGCCCTCATAGACTCTTTTACCCTGATAGATATTTCTTCTTGGCTTAAATTCAAATTAGAAGGTCCAAAAGCTATATCTTTTTCAACTGTTTCTTCAAAAAGTTGATACTCAGGATATTGAAATACTATACCTACTCTTTTTCTAATTTCAGTTAGATTTTGATTTTCACCAGTTATATTAAAATCATTTATGAAAATTTCTCCTGATGATGGTTTAATAAGACCATTTAAGTGCTGTATAAGTGTAGATTTTCCTGACCCTGTATGACCAATTAAACCTACAAAATCTCTATCTTTTATTTCAAACGATATATTATCTATTGCTTTACTAGCAAAAGGCATACCCTCATCATATATATAAGTTAAGTTTTTTACAATAATTGACATAATTCCACCACCATCTCATCTACTGTTAATACATCATCGTTAATATCTATTCCCTCTTCTTTTAAAGAAGTGGCTAGTTCTGTCATATAAGGAACATCTAAACCTATTTTCTTAAGTTTTTCTATGTTTCTAAACACTTCTTTTGGTGTTCCTTCTAATACTTTTCGCCCTTTATCCATAACTATAACTCTATCGGCATCTACAGCCTCTTCCATATAGTGAGTTATATGCAATACTGTAATATTCTCTTCTTTATTAAGTTTTTTTATTACATTCATAACTTCTTTTCTACCTGATGGATCAAGCATTGCTGTAGCTTCATCAAAAATTATGCATTTAGGTCTCATAGCAATTATACCTGCTATGGCAACTCTCTGCTTTTGTCCCCCAGATAATAAATGTGGCTGTCTATCTTTTAATTCCGTAATACCTACACTTTCAAGAGCTTCTCTTACTCTTTCTCTAATTATCGGAGGTTCTATACCTAAGTTTTCCGGACCAAAAGCTACATCTTCTTCTACAATAGTTGCAACTATTTGGTTATCTGGATTTTGGAATACCATACCTGCAGTCTGTCTTATGTCCCATAGTTTTTCTTCATCTTTTGTATCATTTCCATCTATTAAGATATTACCTTTTGTTGGCATCAAAATAGCATTTAAGTTTTTAGATAAAGTTGATTTTCCCGAACCATTATGTCCAATGATTGCCACGAACTCACCTTGCTTAACATTCAAACTTAAATTATCTATAGCTTTAAAACTAGATTCTTCAGTTATATATTCATATGAAATATTGTTAACGTTTATAATATTGTTCATTTATTCTACTCCTTCTTTAAAGTAGTAATTTAAAATTTGTATCTTAATATTATATCACAGTTCTAATTAAAAAATAATTCCTTTGATTATATAATCTTTTTTAATTAATATTATTTGCATAAAAAAAAGATTAAGCCCATCAAACTTAATCTTTTTTCATATATTTTAACTATTTACTAAACTAATTCAATAAATGCCATTTCAGCTGCATCGCCTCTTCTTGGCCCTTTTTTTATTATTCTAGTATATCCACCATTTCTCTCAGCATATTTTGGAGCTATATCAGTGAATAAGTTGTTAACTACTGTTTCATCCATAACGTAAGCTAAAACTTGTCTTCTAGCATGAAGATCTCCTCTTTTAGCAAGAGTTATCATCTTTTCAGCCATTCTACGAGTTTCTTTTGCTCTTGTTACTGTAGTTTCTATTCTACCACATCTTAGTAAGTCAGTTACTAAGTTTCTTAACATAAGGTTTCTGTGTGATGTCACACGTCCTAATTTACGGTAATTAGCCACGCCAATCCCTCCTTTGCTCGCTTATTCTTCGCTAGGTTTAAGTCCTAATCCTAATTCTTCAAGTTTTTGAATAACTTCTTCAAGTGATTTTTTACCAAGGTTTCTAACCTTCATCATATCATCTTCTGATTTATTAGCTAATTCTTCAACTGTATTAATTCCCGCTCTCTTTAAACAGTTGTAAGATCTTACTGATAAATCAAGTTCTTCAATAGTCATTTCAAGAACTT
>OKWQ01000411.1_pt1 | contig 13550 bp, 7 predicted proteins | sample 1607071 | NCBI WGS metagenome assembly OKWQ01 (sample SAMN07501039, study PRJEB24779) | human gut metagenome
GACGAGCATGTAAACCAGATTCGTTAGTAATTTCTACTGTTAATTCTTTCATGATAACCTCTTTCTATCTCGATAGGCGGTGCCTATCCATACGTTCTAATAGATATATTGTATCAATATCAAGCATTTCAATTCAAGTATATTACATCCTATTTGCTATGTAATGATCCAATTTAACAAAAATAGATTTATAATAAACCTTTTTCAGCTAATACAGATTTAGCGTATTCTGTAATTTCTTCTGCTGTGTCCATAGTAAGTGCTTTGTTTGCCACCTCTTCACATTCTGTTTTGGAAACAGAACGTAAAATATTTTTAATAAGAGGAATCGAAGAAGCCGTCATGGAGAATTCGTCAAGACCAAGGCCTAATAGAATCATGGTCGCCACAGGGTCGCTAGCAAGCTCACCGCACATACCTGTAAATTTACCTTGTTCATGACTGGCATCAATAACGTGCTTAATAAGACGCAATACACCTGGATGCAACGGTTGATACAAGCTACCAATTGCTTCATTCATACGGTCTACTGCCAATGTGTATTGGCAAAGATCATTCGTACCGATACTAAAGAAGTCTACATATTTAGCAAGAATTGGAGATATAACAGCTGCCGCAGGTACTTCAATCATGATGCCAACCTTGATATCCTTGTTGAAATCCTTTCCTTCAGCCGCCAGCTCCGTCTTACATTCATCAAGCATTGCATTCGCTTGTTTCACTTCCTCAACGGAAGCAATCATAGGATACATGATGTGAATATCACCAAATGCACTAGCTCGTAACAAGGCACGCAATTGTACCTTAAAGATGTCTGGACGATTTAAGGATATACGAATAGCGCGGTACCCTAGGAATGGGTTCATTTCACTTGGTAAATCAAGGCATTTCAATTCCTTGTCTCCACCGATGTCCATGGTACGGATAATAACAGGCTGCCCCTTCATATCTTGGGCTACCTTTTTATACTCTTCGAATTGTATTTCTTCTGCAGGCAATTCGTCATTTTCCATGTAAAGGAATTCTGTACGGTACAAACCAATACCTTGTGCGCCCATAGTGAGCGCATGTTTAGCATCCTTCGCCTTACCAATGTTGCCAAATAGCTCTACATGATGACCATCAATGGTAGTAGCTTCAAGATTAGCGGATTCGCGCAACCGTTTTAACTCCTCTTGGAACGCCAACGCTTGATTTGTATACTCCGTCCAATCCGCATCAGATGGATTGATTTCCACGATACCATCCGTACCAAGAACGACTGCCTTATCGCCATCTGCAAAGCTTTCAATATCACCAACGCCCATAACTGCAGGAATTTCTAAGGTGCGAGCCATGATAGCCGCATGAGATGTAGGGCCACCTGCTGCCGTAACGATACCTTTTACTACCGCTTTATCAAGGGATGCCGTATCAGATGGTGCCAAATCATGAGCCACCAAGATAACCTCGCCAGAAATATGTGATAAACCGCGAGGGTTCATGCCTAGCATATTACGCATCAAACGATCGCCGATATCCTTAATATCTGCACCTCGTTCACGCATGTAAGCGTCTTCCATACCAAGGAAGATATTTGCAAAGGTTTCAATTGTTTGAGCCGTAGCCGCTACCACATTCATATGGCTAGACTCAACAAGGGATTTAATTCCGTCAGATAAGGATGGGTCTTGAGCAATTTGCATATGCGCTTCAAAAATAGCCGCCTCTTCTGGCCCCATTTCATCCAACGCTTTTTTACGAATAGTATCCAATTGTTTTAAGGTAGATGCCATAGCTGTTGCAAACTTGCCAATTTCTTCTTCTACCTTGTCTTCCGCTATAGTGTAATCAGGAATGACAATTTCCTCTTGAATATATCTATATACATTGCCTACCGCAACGCCACGAGATCCAGAAATCCCTTGAATTCGCATATGTGTTCCTCTTTCTATTACGATTAACTACATTACTCTTTATTTTATCATTTCTCTGTTAAACAATAAAGTAATCCAAATACCTATACTCCCTTAAATAACCATCCCATATGGGGCATTTTTTTGTTTTACTATAACTCTCAATAAACGCTGTAAGCTTTCCTTATTTTCCCTTTATTTAGCTATAAATTTATACGATTCCATGCCATGCTTAGGACCTATTTATGATATAATATTATAATATAGAATATATAATAATAAACATATGAGACTTTCACGGGCTTCATGGTGAAAGTCTTACTTATTGATAGGAGACTTTATGAAATTAACGAAAATGCACGGTCTCGGCAATGACTTCATCCTCTTTGCCGACCCACAAGGGACGTCTAAAGACTACACAGACCTCGCCATCCGCCTTTGCGATCGTCGCACGGGTATTGGTGCCGATGGTCTTGCTATCCTAGTACCTTCCGAAACCTGTGATGTGCGCATGCGCATCATCAACTCCGATGGTAGTGAAGCAGAAATGTGCGGCAACGCCATCCGTTGCTTTGCCAAATACGCTTATGAACACGGTGAAACAACGAAGGAGACTTTCACCATTGAAACCTTAGCTGGCGTAATGAAGCCTACATTGACTATCGAAAACGGTATAGTCACACAAGTTACTGTAGACATGGGCAAACCATTTTTTAAGGTCCAAGACATTCCTATGAATGTAAACCTGGACAAGGTTATCGACGTAGACCTCAATGTAAACGGTGAAACCGTAACAGTGAGTTCTGTATTGCTCGGTGTGCCTCATACGGAGGTATTCATCGACGACATTACAAAAGCCCCTGTTACAACACAAGGCCCTATCCTTGAAAAGCACGATGCCTTCCCTGCCAACACCAATGTAAACTACATTGAAGTGGTAAACGACAAACACATCAAGGTGCGCACATGGGAACGCGGCGCTGGCGCTACCTTAGCTTGTGGAACAGGATCTTGTGCCTCTGCCGTTATGTCCTTTGAAAAGGGCTTAACAGGCCGCGAAGTAGATGTGGAACTCTATTTAGGAACATTGCATATTTCATACTTGGAGGATGGCACGGTGCTCATGACAGGCCCGGCTGAGGAAGTCTTCGAAACAGAACTTCCTATCGGTTAAAATGAAGTGGTTACAACTTATATTAAATGCGTTCCTAAGGTACCAACAGGGCCGCACACTCATGCCACGGAATATAGAGCCCCTTTTGGGACTACTTGCATCCATTCTCGTCATCCTCATCGCCGTAGCCAATAGCATCGCTATTGGTTATGCCTTGATTGTCGTATGGAGCATCATGGCCTACGTGTTCTACCGCAAAGGATATGCACTAAAAGAATTATTAAACCTATCTTGGACAGGTGCGAAAACATCCATCGTAGTGATGCAAATCTTCCTCCTCATCGGTTGGCTCATCGCCATGTGGCAAGCAGCAGGCGTTATTCCTATGATTATCGCCACAGGTATCGATTTAATTGATCCATCCATCTTTATCGTCTGTGCCTTTTTAATAACAGCTATAGTGAGTATGCTGTTAGGTACTGCACTAGGCACTGTAGGAACGATAGGCATCGTACTCATCACCATGGCAAGAGCTGGGAGTATTCCAGAAAATATTGTGGCCGGTGCTATTATTGCAGGCGCTTACTTTGGTGATCGAAACGGTCCACTATCCTCTAGTGCATCTCTTGTAGCAGCCTTGACCCATACAAAGGTATCGACGAATATTCCCATCATGTTTAAAGATGGTATTCCAGCACTCATCATCTCTACAGTGCTGTATCTATTACTATCTCAGTGGTACCCACTCAATTACGAAAATAGTTTACTATCCGATACAATTCACTTTATTTTTAATATCGATTGGACTTTATGGATTCCAGTCATCATCGTCATTGGCCTATTGCCTTTGAAAGTATCTATCCGTTGGCCTATCGGACTCAGTGCATTAGCGGCGGCCATTCTAGCCTATACCAATCAGGATGCGAGCCTCTCAGAGTTGGGATGGTATACCTTAACAGGCTTTGAACTACCGCACTATAATCCACTAGCTAATATCATTCATGGCGGCGGTCTACAAACGATGTTTATCCCTACCCTTTCAATTTTTATGGCTACTGCCATTTCAGGCATGCTCGAAGGGGTTGGCTTCTGGAACGATATACGACAACTGTTAGAGCGAGCTAAAACACGGAGCGATGTATTTGCTGCCAATGTAGGTCTTGCTTTCTTAACAGGTGCAGTTGGATGCAGCCAAGCTATTGCGGTAGTTATGACGCACTCTATTATGCGTATTACCTACGCACAGCGAGGTATTCAAGACGAAGATGTAATGCTAGACTTTGAAAATAGTGGCATTCTCATCGCTCCATTACAACCATGGAATATCGCTGCCTACGTGCCCATTGTCATGATGGGTACAAGTTCAACAGGTTATGTACCATTTGCCTTCTTCCTATATCTAGTACCACTCATCTATTGGTTACGATTACGGAAGCAAGATCAACCAATCATACGCTAATTAGTATTATCTCAAAAGGGGAAATTGTATGATTTATACCATTACCTTTAATCCAGCTCTCGATTATATCGTGCGCCTTGATCACCTCAAGACGGGTACTATTAATCGCACCATCCAAGAATACGTTCTCGGTGGCGGCAAAGGTATCAACGTATCTATCGTGCTCAACAATCTTGGCATGGATACGACAGCACTCGGCTTCATCGCAGGGTTTACAGGCGAAGAAATCGTAACACAACTCAAGAAATTCGGAGTGAAAGAAGATTTCATCCGGCTTCGCGAAGGATTAACCCGCATCAATGTTAAGGTAAAAGCCTCTAATGAGGAAACAGAGATTAATGGCCGCGGCCCAATCATTACTACCGACGAATTAGAATCTCTATACAAACAGCTTGATGCGTTGACTGAAAAGGACACCTTAATCCTTGCTGGCAGCATTCCTTCTAGCCTACCAAGCGATATGTACGAACTCATTATGGATCGCTTACAACATAAAAATATTCGCATCGTAGTCGATGCTACAAAGGATCTACTCACAAAAGTCTTGCCTTATAAACCATTTTTAATTAAGCCAAATAACCACGAGCTCAGTGAAATTTTTGGTCGTACCTTATCTACAAAAGATCAGCTTGTAGAAGCAGCAAAAGCATTGCAAGAGAAAGGCGCACAACACGTGCTCATCTCCATGGCTGGTGATGGTGCTATTTTGGTGTCCGCTGACGGTACGGTATATACCAGTCCTGCTCCTAAAGGAACACTTGTGAATTCCGTAGGTGCTGGCGACTCAATGGTAGCCGGCTTTATTACGGGCTATGAAAAGACAGGTGCCTTACAAGAAGCACTCTACTGGGGTATCTCTAGTGGCTCTGCCTCCGCTTACTCTGAAAACCTCGCTACACTTGAAGAAGTAGAAGCACTGCTTTCACAAGTACGAGTTAAATAGTTTTATATTTTATGTGCATCAAGGAGTACACATATGAAAATCACTGATCTATTAAAACCTCAATCTATCCTGCTGAATGCAGATCCTGTCACAAAAGCTGACGCCATTTACACCTTAGGTGAATTGATGGACAAAGGCGGCCACTTGACAGACAAGGCAGAATATTTAAAAGCAGTGTTCGCTCGTGAAGAGTCTGGTTCTACAGGCCTTGGCGACGGTATTGCCACACCACACGCTAAATCTGTAGGCGTAAAAGAAGCAGGCCTAGCTGCTATGGTCGTGCCTAACGGTGTAGATTTTGAAGCGCTTGATGGTCTGCCTTCCCGCCTATTCTTCATGATTGCAGCTCCAGAGGGCGCCGCTGACACTCATGTAGAGGTATTGAGCCAATTAGCAACGATGGTGATTGACCCAGACTTCAAAGAAGCCCTAATTCAAGCGGCTACTGTTGATCGATTCTTAGAGCTCATTACAGCTAAAGAAGAAGGAAACTTTGACCCATCTGTAGACGGATATATCAAACCAGCAGAGGGTCAAAAAGCAACCAGCATTACCGATGCTATCGAAGCAAAGGCTACAGAAGCGATTGAAAAGGTAGCACCTAAAATTTCTGTAGATAACCCGCATTATGATGTACTTGCTGTTACTGGTTGCCCTACAGGCATTGCACATACCTATATGGCTGCTGAATCTTTAGAGCGCAAAGCTAAAGAAATGGGCATTGCTTTAAAGGTTGAGAAAAATGGTGCATCTGGCGTTAAAGACGCTCTTACAGCAGAAGAAATCGATCACGCTAAATGCATTATCGTAGCTTCCGACCGTCAAGTAGAGATGGCACGCTTTGATGGCAAACCTATGATTCAAACTAAGGTTGCGAACGGCATCAATAAAGCGGAAGAGTTATTGCGTGAAGCTATGGCTGGTACAGCACCTGTATACCATGCTTCCCCATCTGACAAAAATGGTGCAGTGGCTACATTCGATGCGGCAGATAACTTTGGTCGTCAAATCTACAAACATTTGATGAATGGTGTCTCCCACATGTTGCCATTCGTTATCGGTGGCGGTATCTTAATTGCCCTTGCCTTTTTATTCGATGTATTCGACCCAGCAAATCCTAAAAACTTTGGTTCCGGTACGCCTCTTGCGGCCTTCCTAATGCAAATCGGTGGCGCTTCCTTTGGTTTCATGTTACCCGTATTAGCGGGTTACATCGCTATGAGTATTGCGGACCGTCCAGGTCTTGTAGCTGGTTTTGTTGGAGGCTTATTAGCTAATCAAGGTGGCTCTGGTTTCCTAGGTGCATTGATTGCCGGTTTCGCAGCAGGTTATTTGGTATTATTAGTTAAAAAATTAGTATCTGGTTTGCCTCAAGCCTTAGAAGGTACAAAACCAGTTCTCTTCTACCCTGTGCTTGGCGTATTATTCATCGGTATCGCTATTACCTTTATCATCAATCCTCCTGTATCCGCACTTAACCACTGGTTGATGGACTCCTTGCAATCCATGGGCACAACGAGCCGCGTATTATTAGGTCTTATCTTTGGTGCTATGATGTCCGTTGACATGGGCGGTCCTGTAAACAAAGCAGCTTATGTTATCGGTACTGGTGCTCTTGCAACTGGCGAATACGGTATTATGGCGGCTGTCATGGCAGGCGGTATGGTTCCTCCATTGGCAATCGCTCTTTGTACTACATTCTTCCCTAGCCGCTTCACAGAGGCTGAACGTAAATCTGGTATCACAAACTACATCATGGGCCTTTCCTTCATCACAGAAGGTGCCATCCCATTTGCAGCAGCCGATCCAGTTCGCGTATTACCAGCTTGTATTATCGGTGCTGGTACAGCCGGTGCGTTATCCATGTTCTTCGAATGCACACTACGCGCTCCACACGGTGGCATCTTTGTAGTACCAACAATTGGTAATCCACTTCTATACCTTGCATCCATCGCAATCGGTTCCGTTGTGGCTTGCTTCATCTTAGCACTTGTAAAGCCAAGCTTAAAAAATAGTATCACAAAATAAATCATTAAAATTAACCATCAATTATAGCTTATATATGATTGATTGATGGCTGATAATTGTTGATTGTTTATGATGAGTTTCGACGATTAGCGGTTAGTAAATAATAGTTAACATTTAGCGACTAATTGATTAATGACTCTTATCGATGGTGAAAGCTGGTGTCACACCAGTAGATATAATAAAAGGACTAGAATATACGTATTCTGAACTGACATAAAATTGGACACAGTTTTGGAACAACAGTTCAGAAGTGTACGTGATCTAGTCCTTTTCTTATATTCAAAAATAATTAATATTATTTTATATTTTATAATCTAGACCACTTTCAAAAGTCGAAGCAAGTCCTCAAAATTGTACAATTACATCGATTTATGTTAAACTATATAAATATTAATAAACTTTAAAATTATAAATTATTATTAGAAATCTAGTTCGGAGAGCTAATTCATGAAATCATCCAAAAATTGTAAGGTTACTGCTGCATTTCTTGCTGCAGCTGCACTGGGTGGTGTTGCCCATGCAGAGCCTACACTTAACATGAATGATTTAGTAGGTACGAGTACCAGTGCTGAATCAACGACACAGAGTCCTACAAGTATAGCAACTCTAGTCGTGAAACCAATGGCAACTCAGCCAGTCTTACCAACTACACCACAACCAGCCACCGTTGTACAACAACAAGCACCACTGATGGAACAACCTCAACCATCCTACGTGATGCAACCAGCAACGGTTAGCCCTGTACAAACTCAACAAGTTACACCATTGCAATCAGTACCGCAACAAGTAGTACCAATGCAATCCCAACAACAGGTTCAAACTCAACCGCAGTATGTTATCAATAAAGATACAAAGGCTGTCATGGAGCCTACATTAGCAATGCACAGTTTGATAAATGTACAACGAAAAACTGAACCTGTTACTGTAGAGAAACCAGTGGATGGTAAGCAACAAGTACAAACTACACAAGTACAGCGTACGCCTGTTGTTATTCAACAAGAATCCATAGCTCCATTAACTGTATCAAATACTACAGTAACAAAAGCCGTAGTAGCAAAACAGAGGCTTACAATTCGAGATATTCAACGAGCTGAGCGTGAGCGTCTAGCCCAACTAGCCGCTGAAGAAGCATCCCAACAAGAAAATTTATCACAAGCTGATCAACAACAACTTGCTCAAAAACAAGCTGAAGCTCAACGTCAAGCAGCACTACAAGCACAACAACAAGCAGAAGCCCAACGGCAAGCAGCTTTGCGGTCAGAACAAGAACGTGTGGTGGCTCAACAAGCAGAGGCTCAACGCCAAGCTGCTTTACGTGCTGAACAGGAACGCATTGCGGCTCAACAAGCTGAGCAAGCCCGTATTGCAGAAGAACGCCGTCAAGCGGCAGAGCTGGAACGCATTCGTATCCAAGAGGAACAACGCCGTATTGCTGAGCAACAGGCGGAACAAGAGCGTATTGCGGCTCAACAAGCAGAGGTTCAACGCCAAGCGGCTATTAGAGCGGAACAAGAACGTATTGCGGCTCAACAAGCAGAGGCTCAACGTCAAGCAGCTATTAAAGCAGAACAAGAACGTATTGCAGCTCAACAAGCCGAGGCTCAACGCCAAATGGCTATTAGAGCAGAGCAAGAACGTATTGCGGCTCAACAAGCCGAAGCTCAACGCCAAGCAGCTATTAGAGCGGAGCAAGAGCGTATTGCCGCTCAACAAGCCGAAGCGCAACGTCAAGCAGCTATTAAAGCAGAACAAGAACGTATCGCCGCTCAGCAAGCTGAAGCGCAACGCCAAGCCGCTATAAAAGCAGAACAAGAACGTATCGCCGCTCAGCAAGCCGAAGCGCAACGCCAAGCAGCTATTAAAGCTGAACGTGAGCGTATCCTCGCTCAACAGGCTGAAGAAGAACGCTTAGCGGCTGAAGAAGCAGCTCGCCAACGTGCTGAAGCCGCCGCTAAAGCCGAAGCCGAACGACAAGCAGCTATTAGAGCAGAACAAGAACGTATTGCGGCTCAACAAGCTGAGGCTCAACGCCAAGCGGCTATTAGAGCAGAACAAGAGCGTATCGCCGCTCAACAAGCTGAAGCTCAACGCCAAGCGGCTTTAAAAGCTGAACAAGAGCGTATCACGGCCGAAAAAGCTAAAGCTGAACGCGAAGCTGCTATAAAAGCGGAACAAGAACGTATTGCTGCTAAACAAGCGGAACTTGCAAGACAAGCTGCGATTCAAGAAGAACAAAAACGTTTATCTGCTGAACAACTAGCAAAAGAAGAAGCGGCAGCTGCAGCTAAAGCTCGGGCTGAAGCAGAGGCAAAAGCTAAAGCAGAAGCGGACGCTGCTGCTAAAGCGCAAGCTGAAGCAAATGCTGCTGCTAAAGCTCAGGCTGAAGCAGAAGCTAAGGCTAAGGCTAAAGCAGAAGCAGACGCTGCTGCTAAGGCTCAAGCTGAAGCCGAAGCAAAAGCTAGATCTGACGCAGAGACTAAACAGGTTCAAGAAAGTAAATTACCGCAATCTTATGTAAACGCTCGTAATGAAGCTTCCACAAAGGGATCTACTGTTACAGAAGAGAAAAATATTCTCTCCCAACCAATTGAACCCCCATTGCAAGCTGATGCATCTGCAAAGATTAGTCTTGCTTTCGACGCGAAAAATTATGAATCCATATCTACCACAGTAGATAATAAGGAAATCAAATATCGCGCCTTCGAGTATATCCCTTACGTAGCTAATCCAATCGACATAGATCAGCAATACATGAACATTTATGTACCAGAGGAATATTTCAACAACGGCACAATCAACGGTTACAATACCCAAACAGCCCCTATCTTCATGCCAAATGCAGTAGGTGGTTACATGCCGAGCCAAGCTATGACGCCTAAGGTGGAAAATGGAAAACCTAACAGTGTTCTTTACGCATTATCCCGTGGTTATGTAGTAGCTTCCCCATCTACTCGTGGTCGTACCAATAAAGCTTCCGATGGCAACTTTATCGGTAAGGCCCCTGCTGTAATCGTTGACTTACAAGCGGCTACAGCTTACTTACACGCTAACGATTCCGCTATGCCAGGTAATGCAAATCGCATTATCACAAATGGTACAAGTGCAGGCGGTGGTGTATCCTTATTACAAGGTGCAACTGGTAACAGCTCCGACTTCCAACCATATTTACAAGCATTAGGTGCAGCTACAGCGGCAACTAATGTATACGCAGTATCTGCATATGCCCCTATCACTAACCTTGATGCGGCAGATATGGCTTACGAATGGAGCTATAACGGTATCACATCTTTTAACAAAGTAACTATGGTCCAAGGCGAATTACCACAAGCTAATGTAGGTGGCAACTCTGCTCCACCACAACGTACGACGCAACGTGTAAACTTGAATGCAGACGATTTAGCATACTCTAAAATGCTCAGCGAACACTTCCCTGATTACGTAAATAACTTACAATTACGTGACTCTCTAGGTCGTGTACTAAAACTCGACAAGAATGGTAACGGGACTTTCAAAAACTATGTAAAAGAGTTTATCGTTGCTGCCGCTAATAAAGCAGCAGCTAAAGGTACTGATTTATCCAAGCATACATACCTTGTACGAGATAATAAAACAGGAACTATCAAAGACATTAACTGGGAAGCATATAACCACTTTGTAAGTCGCTCAAAAGCGCCTGGTGCCTTTGACTCTCGTGCTAATGATACAGGTGAAAACAATCTATTTGGTACAAGTACTACAGATAATAATCACTTTACCATTACTGCTGCATTACACGATTCAACAGCTAACCAAGATGTATACGTAGAAAATGCTAAGATCGTTACTATGATGAACCCAATGAACTATCTTGGTTCTCCTGCTGCGACAAATGCACGATTCTATCGTATCCGTTATGGCACAGCCGACAGCAATACATCTGTTGCAATTCCTTTAATCGTAGGTACACGTGCTCAAAACCTTGGGTACAGAGTAGATATGGCAACACCATTTGATGTAGATAACTCTGGTGACTACGATTTAGAAGAATTATTCAACTGGATGGATAATATCGTTAAAAATGTTAGATAATTACAATTAAAAACATACCAAAATACTAAAGGAGCTACCTAGTAGCTCCTTTTTCATATACAATTATAAATTTTCTCGTGTATTCAATTATAAATGTTATTGTGAAAGTCCCGCTCCGACTATAAGTAATCTGCACCATTATTTAATCAGTACATCACCCTATTATATTATAAAAGAATTTAAACACATAGATGCCCCCTGTAAAATACAGGGGGCATCTATGTGTTTGAGCCAGTTAAAAGCAATTATTATGCTTTCACCATGATAGGCGATTAAACTTCAGGGAACAAAGCTGTAGATAAGTAGCGTTCGCCTGTATCAGGGAGAATTACTACAATATTTTTGCCTTTATTTTCAGGGCGTTTTGCCAATTCTTGAGCCGCCCAAAGCGCAGCACCAGAGGAAATACCTACCAATACGCCTTCTGTGTGACCGAAGGCTTGAGATGTAGCAAAAGCATCCTCGTTAGAAACTTGGATTACTTCATCGTAAATATTAGTATCCAATGTATCTGGAATGAAGCCAGCACCTAAGCCTTGGATTTTATGAGGGCCTGGTTTACCATTAGACAATACAGGAGAATCTGCTGGTTCTACGGCAACCACATGTACATCAGGGTTTTGTTCTTTCAAGTAGCGACCTGCACCTGTCAACGTACCGCCTGTACCAACACCAGATACGTAGATATCTACGGTACCATCAGTATCTTGCCAGATTTCAGGACCAGTTGTTCTGTAGTGAATTGCAGGATTAGCTTGATTTACGAACTGACCTGCTTCAATAGCGCCGGCTGTAGCCGTTACGATTTCCTTAGCTTTTGCAATAGCGCCTTTCATACCAAGAGAACCGTCAGTCAATACGAGCTGAGCACCATAACCAAGCATTAATTTACGGCGTTCAATGGACATCGTTTCAGGCATTACGATTACAACTTTATAGCCAAGCGCAGCACCTACAGCAGATAAGCCAATACCAGTATTACCAGATGTAGCTTCTACAATTGTACCGCCTGGTTGTAATTCACCAGATTCAACTGCAGCTTGAATGATTGCTGCTGCGATACGGTCTTTTACGGAACCGCCTGGGTTGAAGTATTCCAATTTTGCGAAAATATTAGCGTTTGCACCATATTTTTTACCAAAACGTGTAGCAGCTAATAATGGTGTTTTACCAATTAATTCAACAAAAGATTTTGCAATTTTAGACATAGTGGTCACTCCTTATTAAATAGAACCATCCCAGTTATCATATTTTGTATCAAGTTTTGCGTAAGTCCCATCGATTACATCTTGAAGGGTTACGTTTTCTAAATAATCATGGATATAGTTTTGTAATCCTGCCCAGAAACCAACGGTGCGTTCGTTGATCACTGTATCAGTACTCACCCCTTCATCAAGGGTAGAGATGATAGCCATAGATTCCTCTGTAGCAAGTAGAATTTCAATAATTGTATATTCTTTAGGGCTTTTAGATAAGCGATAGCCGCCATACTTACCGCGAATACTATCCACTAGTTTTGCAGCGCCTAAACGAGCTACGATACCTTCTAGGTATTTTTCAGATATGCCTTGTCGTTCTGCTACAGATCGCAAGGAGACAGGTTTATCTTGACCTTGCTCTGCCAAATCGATGAGGACCATCAATGCATACCGACCTTTTGTGGAAATCCTCATATATTTTGCCTTTCTTTGTAAACGTTAGTGTTAAACACACCCCATATTATAAAGTACTTATATTATATTTATAAAACCTTTCATATTAATAGGAATTAATTTCATTATAGACCACTCACTATAAAAATGCAAGAACTTATTTCCTACTTTTATAAAGGGATATCTACTTATCCTATATTTATTGAGTTTATCCTATATTTTAACTTAGTAACTGCCTCGTAGAAAGCTCAAGTTATTATACTTTTGTTAGCTCTCAACACAATGAAGTAAAAATCTTATAACACAAAAGGACCAGCCCGAAGGCCAGTCCTTTTGCGTATAGTTTGTAGTTTGTTATATGAGGTTTACCATGATGAATTGGAGAGGGTTC
>OKWQ01000412.1_pt1 | contig 13514 bp, 17 predicted proteins | sample 1607071 | NCBI WGS metagenome assembly OKWQ01 (sample SAMN07501039, study PRJEB24779) | human gut metagenome
GAGATAAAGAGCATACAAGAAGGAGATACAACAATAAACTTTAATACAAGTTCTACAAATATTAAATCTAAAGAAAGTATATTCAATAGTTATTTATCAACATTGAATGACTTTAGGGTTCTTAAATTCTAATGAATTTATCTAAATACAAAAAGTATAGTGAATTATTATATAGTGATAAATTTACTATACAAAGATATATTGATATAGAAAATAAAGATGGAAGTACAGGGGAGGGATTAGATCCTAATCCTGTATTAATAGATATACCTTGTAGAATTTCAAAAGTTAAACTTGATGAACATAACATTAATATTGAAGATTCAAATAATAAAAATATTAAGTTGAAAATATTTTGTTCTCCTGATGTTGAGGTTAAGAAAGGTGATTCTATAATTGCTAAAAGAATTATAAATGGAAAAGAAGTACAAATAATAAAAGCTATTGCTAGTGAACCATTTAAATATAATATAAATCAAGAATTTATATTAATAGAAAGCGGTGAAGCTTAGTGGGATTTGATTATAGTGAATTTGAAAAGTTTTGTACCAATATGAATAGAGCAGCTAATCAATTTAAAGATTTCTTAGAGGATTTTTTGTTAAAAAATGCATTAGAGGCATTAGCAAAAACTAAGAAAAGAACACCAACAGGAGAAACAGGGCATTTAAAACAAAGATGGGAAATTTCAAGTGTTGTTCGTAGAGGGGCTGATTTAGTGGTATATTTGTATAATCCACAAGAATATGCTTCTTATGTAGAGTATGGACATGCAACAAGGAATAGAGAAGGTTGGGTTGAAGGATATTTTATGTCTACTATATCAATAGAAGAAATTGAAAGAAAAATGCCTCAAAGATTTAATAGAGAATTTCTTAAGTTTATGGATAGTTTAGAGGTTGGATAATATGATAGAAATAACATCAAGTACAATAGTAAGTACGATAACACGAGCTTTAAAAAATAAGTTTCCAGAGTATTTAATATATAAAGATAAAAAGTTACAAGGTTTGAAGAAACCTTGTTTTTTTGTCTTTATTTTAAATGGAGAACAGGAAAAAGCTAATAGTAAGATATTTAATAGAGATTATCTTATAAATATTAGATTTCATAGTGATTGTACTAGGTCAGAAATTGATGAGGTTGCTTTTGAGTTATTAGATATTTTAAGTAATATACAAAATGGAGAACTCATATTAAGGCCTATAAGACCAATAAATTATGAGGTTATAGATGGAGTTTTACAGATGTTTATTCCTTACAAGCTAAGAGTGTTTAAGCAAGAAGAAACCAAAGTTACTATGAATAATTTAGATAGTAAAGGAGTGATTAAATAATGGCAGGTGGTACTTTTACAAGTCAAAATAAGATAAGACCAGGTGCATATATTAACTTTAAAAGTGTGGCTAAGCCAACTGGAAAGGTAGGTCAAAGAGGAATAACTACTATTCCTTTAGTGTTAGGTTGGGGATCAACTGATTCATTAATAGATATAAACAGTTCTGATATATCAGATGGAAAGCTTTTAGAAAAGTTAGGTTATTATGGTGATGAGACTGAAATTTCAATGTTAAAAGAAGCATTGAAGAATAGTTATAAGTGCTTATTATTTAGAATCGATAGTAATGGGCAAAAAGCTACAGCGACAATATCGCCTTTAAATATAGTTGCTAAATATCCAGGAAAAGTAGGAAATAGAATTTCTATTGTTATAAAAGAATTAAGTAATAGAAAAATGGAAGTAAAGACATTGTTAGATACAAAGGTTTTAGATACTCAAATTGCTACTAATGCAGAGGATTTAGTAAGTAATTCGTGGGTTGACTTTTCAGGTACTGGGAAACTCGTTGTCAATGCTGGAATAAATTTAACAGAAGGTTCTAATGGTACTGAAAATATAGATAATTATTCAAAATATTTAGAACTTATAGGAAATAAGATATTTAATACAATGGGTATCTATACAAGTAATAGCACTATAAAAGAAAAGGTAACATCTTTTATTAGACAATTAAGAGGAGATAAAGGTAAAAAGGTTCAAGCTGTAATAAATGATTATTCAGAGGCAAATTATGAAGGGATTATATCAGTAGATCAAGGATATAAAACACAAAATGAAATTGTAGGTGTAAATGGATTTGTTGGTTATGTAGCAGGATTAACAGCTGGTGCAGCAGTTAATAAATCAAATACGTACAATGTTATTCCTGGAGCAATAGGCATTATTAATCCTAAAACTGATGAAGAAATAAAAGAGGGTATAACACAAGGTAAATTTATTATTAGTTTCAGACAAGATGAAAGTGTTGTTGTTGAAACTGATATAAATACATTTACTAATTTTGATATGGATAAATCAAGAGATTTTTCTAAGAATAGAGTTATAAGAACCTTAGATGATATAAATAACAGTATAAAAGATACATTTGAAAGAACATATTTAGGTAAAGTTGATAATAATGAGAATGGTAGGATATCTTTTAAATCAGATATACTTTCATATCTTAAAGAATTAAATAAATTAGGTGCAATTGATGAAGTTAAAACTGAGGATATTAATATAGAAAAAGGTCAAGAAATTGACTCGGTTATTGTTAATGTAGGAGTAAAACCTATAGATGCTATGGAAAAACTTTATATGACCGTTTCTGTCGGATAGGAGGGATAATATATGGCTTTTTTAAAGGCGCAAGATACTGTTTGTGGTAAGGAAGGAATAGCACAAATAAATATAGATGGTGAAATTCATAAACTGTTTAATATAAAATCACTTGAAGCTAAGATGGAAAAAAACAAATCAGAGATTAAAACGGTTGGAGCAAGAGCTACTCAACATAAAACTACTGGTTGGAGTGGTACAGGATCCATGACCATACATTATATAAGTTCATTATTTAGAAAGTTAGCTGTTGATTATATAAAAACAGGAAAAGATATTTATTTTAATATGATTGTAACTAATGATGATCCAACAAGTGCAGTTGGTAAACAGGTAGTAGCACTTTATAATTGCAATGTTGATTCTACTATATTAGCTAAATTAGATATAGATGATGACGCTTTAGAAGAAGATATGGATTTTACTTTTGATGATGCAGAAATTCTTGAAGAATTTAAACCATTATCATATTTAAATTAAAAATATTATGTAGTAATTAAAGGCTTTTGAAAAGTCTTTTTTTATTGCTAAATTATAAAAAGAAAAAAAGAAAGAAGGAATTTTTTTATGTCAAAATTAATGGATTTTTTAATAAACAATACAATTGAAAATTTAACTGAGGAAGTAGTTATATCGGACAGATTTAAAGTTGATGGTGAGATATTAAAGTTTAAAATAAAGGCTGTAACTCCAGATGAGTTTTCAGATTTGCAAAAACAATGTACTAAAATAGGTAAAAAAGGAAAGATGAATTTTGATAGTAAAATGTTCAATGAACAACTTATAGTAAATTATACAGTTGAGCCTAATTTTAAAGATGCAGAGTCTATTAAAAGAGCAGGATGCATTACTCCAGAACAATTATTAAATAAAACTTTATTAGCTGGAGAAGTAGCAACACTTGTAGAACAAATATCAACTTTAAGTGGATTTGATAAAGATTTAGAGGAGCTTAGAGAAGAAGCAAAAAACTAATTAAAGAGGGGGATGGTGAAACTATGTATGCATATTATTGCTTGCATAAGTTTCATTGGCCACCGAGCCAATTTGCAGAGCTCTCTTTAAATGAAAAAGCTATGGTTATGGCAATGATAGATGAGAGATTAAAAGAAGAAAAGAAAGAACAGGCAAAAATTAAAAAAAGGAGATAATTCGGTATGGCAACTATAAATAATGCAATTACAATGCAAGATAAGATGTCTCCTGTATTTAATAAAATGGCTAAGGCTATGACTGCTAATTTAACTCTTATGGAAAAGATGAATGTTAGTGCTAACAAAGGAGTTCCAGCAAAAGAATTTAAAAATGCTAAAAGAGCAATAGACAAAGCTAATAATGCTGTTATTAAATTCAATAATAATTTATCACAAGCTGAAAGAGAAGCTTTAGGAGTAGCATCAGCTACTAGGAGAATTAATTCTGGTGGCGGTGGTATGGGATTGATGAATGCTTATGCTCTTGTAGGCTTAGTACAACAAGGAGCACAATTACTTAATTCAGCTACTGAGTATTTAGACGAAATGGCTCTTATGCAATCAAGAGTAAGTATGATAAATGATGGTATGCAAACTACTAATCAGCTTCAAGATAATATATTAGCTAGTGCTAATAGAGCGAGAGCATCTTATAAAGATACAGTTGCAGCCGTAACAAAGTTAAATATGCTTGCTAGTGATAGTTTTAAAAATAACCAAGAAGCTATAGATTTTGTTGAAACATTAAATAAGATGTTTACTATATCAGGAACAAGTGGACAAGAAGCCACGGCAGCAATGTACCAATTAACGCAAGCAATGGGAGCAGGAAAATTACAAGGTGATGAGTTTAGATCTATTATGGAAAATGCTCCAATGTTAGCTGATGCGATAGCTAAATCTATGGGAAAATCCAAAGGTGAATTAAAAGAGTTAGCTAAAGATGGCGAGATAACAGCAGAGATAATAAAGAAAGCGATGACAGAAGCTGCTGATGATGTAGAAACTAAGTTTGCTGCTATGCCTATGACCTTTGGGCAAAAGATGACCATATTGAAAAATAACTTTATGAATGAAATGGAACCAGTAGCTGCTCGGTTTAGTATGTGGTTAAATAGTTCGTCAGGAGAAGCTTTCTTTAATAGTCTTTCCAAAGGGTTAATTACTTTTGCTAGTATAGGAGTAGGAGTGCTTGAAACGATTGGGAATGGGATTATGTGGTTAAGGGAAAATTTTGTTTATCTAGAACCCATCTTAATAACTATAATAACATTGTTTGTAGCTTTGAAGATACAAGCGTTAATAGCGGCAACTCAAGCGGCATATGCATGGGCTATGGCTAATCTTCCTTTATTAGCTATTGTTGGAATTGTAGTACTTTTAATTTATATTTTTAATTGCTTTGGTATAAGTATAGTAGATATATTTAATTCAATAATAGATATTATAAGCTTTTTAATGCCTGTAATATTAGCAGTCGGAGCTGCTATAATAACATTTTGGCTTATCCCATATTTAATTACAGCATTTCAAATGTTAATGACATTACCACAAATAATAGCTGGTTTATGGGCTATGATACCTCCATTAATAAAAGCAGCTATCGTATGGTTAGGTTTAAATTGGCCAATACTTCTTGTTGCTGTAGCAGTTGGAATAGTTATATTCATTATGATGCAGTTCGGGGTAACAGTAGCAGATGTTATAGGATTTGTTGTTGGTTGTTTTTATGCATTATTAGCATGTGTCTATAATGTAGTAGTAGAAATATATAACTATTTTTCTGTATTAGCTAATTTCTTAGGAAATCTTTTTATAGATCCAATAGGAGCAATTCAAATGTTATTTTTAGATATGGCTACTTATATAGTTGATAAAGTTAGATGGGTAGCTCAAGCATTACAAGATTTGGTTAATATGATTCCTGGTGTTGAAGTTAATATTGTTGGTAATTTAGATAATATTAAAGCTGCAATAGATGCTGCTAAAGCTGATGTTTCAGCTAAAAGAGGAGTTAAGCAAACTGAATTTAAAGAGTATAAGAATGTTGGGCAAGCATTTAATAGTGGATTTTCCAAAGGACATAATTTTGTATCATCTTTAGGTAGTAAGGGGAGTGTCTTAGGTAATGCATTGAATTCGTTAAAAGGAAATTTTTCTATGCCATCTATGCCAAAGGGATATGGTATGGATAAAGGTATGGGAATGTTTAATCCTTCTAATGCACCAGGGATTAGTGATGGTGGAAAGGATAAAGACAAAAAACTTAAAGGTGGTAAACTTGATAAGGTTGGAAAAATCGAAGATAAAGTTGAGATAACAGATGAAGATATTAAAATGTTAAAAGATGTAGCTAAAGCAGAATTTATAAATAAATACACTACCTTAAGACCTGAAATGAAAGTTGAATTTTCAGGTCCAATTAAAGAAACGGCAGATATAAACAAATTAATGGAAGCTATGGAAGATATGGTTGAAGAAGCTCTATCTAATACGATTGTAGAGGGGGCGTAAAATTTATATGTCTATAGGTATATTTATGGAGTATAGGGGATTGTTAATTCAATTCCCTGTTAATCCAGAAGAATTAAAAGTTAAAACAGAGGGTAACAATGAAACTACAGAAGTTATAAAACTAGGAGAGGTTAATATTGCTAGAGATAAAAAATTATCTACTGTAGAGTTTGAAAGTTTTTTACCTGAAAAAAATATATATCCTTTTATAAGAACTAAAAACCAATTTGAAGGACCTAAATATTATATTGATTTTATAGAAAAGGTCAGAAATGAAAAAAAGCCAATAAGATTTTTAGTAAGTGATACAAATATAAACTTTATGGCTCTTATTGAAGAGTTTGAATATGGATATAAGTATGGCTCTAATGACGTTGAATTTAAAGTAAGTATAAAAGAATTTAGAGAAGTTAGAGTTAAAGAAGTTAAAATCAGTAACTATGCAAGCAATAGACCTAATAGAGAAACAAGCTCAAATAGAGGAAATTCCTCAGGGAATGTTACTCCAGGATGTACTGTTATTGTTAATGGTAGATTACATAGGGATAGTTGGGGAAAAGGCCCAGGAATGACTTTGAAAAATTACAAAGGAAAGATAAATTTTGTAAAAACTGATGGTAGACAATATCCATATCATGTTACCGATATGAGCGGTGGTTGGATGGGTTGGGTTACTAAAGATTCTGTAAGGGTGATATAGAACATGAATATAGAAATGATAGTACAAAATACTAACGATGGTAAAGCCTATGATGTATCAGAGTTAATTTCAGAGGTTGAATTTAGTCAAGAGATGACAGATAATCCAGGAAAGTTAACATTTACTTTAAAAGATATTTTAGGTGGAAATTACATTAGTGAAGGAAGTCCAGTTTCTTTTAAGGTTGATAATAATAAGGTATTCTTTGGTTATGTATTTAAAATAGGAAAAACTGAAAAAGCTGAAATAAAGATAACCGCATATGATCAATTAAGGTATTTAAAGTGCAAGGATACATACGTATTGAAAGGTCTTACTTGTAATCAAATTTTTATTTATTTATTCAATGACTATAATATAAAATCCAGTATAAAGTTTTCAAGCAATCATGTTTTACCATCTAGAATTGAAGATAATAAAACTTTAGCAGAAATCATACAGAGAGCATTCGACCAGACATTAATTGATACTGGAGATTGGTTTTTCATGCGTGATAATTTTGGAACTTTAGAACATTTAAATGTATGGGAAGATAGAACAAATTTAGCTATTGGGGATGAAAGTTTATTAACAGGTTTTAGTTATGAATCTAGTATAGATGATGATACTTATAATCAGGTGAAACTTGTTAAAGAGAATAAAGAAACTAAAAAAAGAGAAGTTTATATTGTTAAGGATAGTAACAATATAAACAAATGGGGAATATTACAATACTTTGATAAAGTAAATGAAAAAATGAATGAGGCTCAAATTAAAGAAAGAGCAGAAATGCTTTTAAAACACTACAATAAGCCTAAGAAATCTTTGAAACTTGAATGTATAGGAGATTTTAGAGTAAAGGCTGGTTGTGGTGTTGTTTTAGTTATAGAGGACTTAAAAAATGATGTTCCATTTAATAAGTACGCCATTGTTTTAAGTGTTTCTCATAAGATAGAAAACAGTAAACATATGATGAGTTTAGAAGTTGAGGTGGTGTAAATATGGCAGGAGAAAAATTAGTTAGGTTAATTAAACAAGGTGCTAGAAACGCAATTCCTGAAAATACTCTTACAGATCTTGTACCAGGAGAAGTAGTGAAAGAGAACCCATTAACTATTTTAGTAGAGAATAGGTTTCAAGTTGATGAGGATTTTTTTATATTATCACCTTTTTGTAGAGAGTTTAAAGATAAAAATGGAACTATTATCTTTGATAAGTTGAAAGAAGGGGATAAAGTTCTTCTTTTAAGAGTTTCTAATGGACAACAATTTTATGTGTTGGATAGAGGAGAGATGAAGAAATGATACCTAAGTTTAACTTTATTGTTAGTGAAGTAGAAGATACTGTTCAAAGTAGTAAAACTTATAAAATAGATACTTTTAATGGGAGAATAACAACTAAAGTTGATGATTTAGAAGCTATTAAACAAGCTGTATTTAAAATATTACAAACAGAAAGATTTGAAAATGTGATATACAATGCTAACTATGGCGTTGAGCTTAGAGGGCTTATAGGTAAGCCAAAAGAGTATGTTAAATCTGACATAGAAAGAATATTAAAAGAAGCGTTATTGGTAGATGAGAGAATTTTAGGAATAGAAAATTTTAATGTTATAGATGAAGAAAGCGATGTACTTAAAGTTGAATTTAAAGTTAATTCTATCTATGGAGAAATGAAGTTTGAAAGTGAGGTGAAAGTATGAGTTTAGGAGATTATTTAGATAAGTATAGTTTTGAAAATATACTGAGTAATGCTTTAGAAAAGGTACCTGATGATATTGATAAAAGACAAGGTTCAGTTATTTATGATGCATTGGCACCAGCTTGTTATCAGTTAGCAGAAATGTATATGGAACTTAAGGAAGTTTTATTAAATACTTTCGTAGAAACTAGCTATGGAGAATATTTAGATAAAAAGGTAATGGAACAAGGGTTGACAAGATATAAAGCTACTTATGCTAGAAAGAAAGGAAAATTCACTTTACTAGATGATACTCCAGCTAATATTCAAATAGGTTCAAGGTTTTCAACTATTAACATGGATACTCAATTAACTTATAAAATAGTTGATGTTTTTAAAAATGAACATAGTCAAATAGTTCCAGGAGAATATATTTTACAATGTGAAACTATAGGGACTATTGGAAATGGATATATTGGAGATTTACTTCCTATAACTTATATAAGTAACTTAAAAGAGTGCAAACTTACAACACTAATAACACCAGCTAGAGATGAGGAAAATGATGAAGAACTTAAAAATAGATTTATTTTAGAAGTTAATCAAAGGCCTTTTGGTGGTAATGTAGCTCAATACGATGTTGAAGTTCGTAAAATTGATGGTGTTGGAGAAGTTCAAGTTTATCCAACATGGAATGGTGGTGGAACTGTAAAGTGTAGTGTTGTTGATACCGAATTTAATGTTGTTTCTGAAGAACTATTAAAAGAAATAAAAAATTTAATAGATCCAGAAGAAAATGAAGGGAAGGGATTAGGTATAGCACCTATAGGGCATGTTGTTACAGTTACAACTCCAGAGGTAGTTAACATAAATATAGAGGCAAAAATATATTTAATGACAGGATATACAATAGAGCAAATTTCTGATCAAATAAAGAAATCTATTGATGAGTATTTGGAAGAATTAAAAAAGAATTGGGGTATAGCAGATGACATGAATAGATATGAATTATCTATTTATATAGCAAAATTAACTGTAGCCATTTTAAAAGTACCAGGAGTTGCAAATGCAACTAATATAAGAATAAATGGTCAACAGAATGACTTTCAATTAATTCAAAATGGAACAACACAACAAATACCTAAACTTAATGAGGTGATTTTATCATGATTGATATAAAGCCTTATTTTCCATTGCTATATGAAAATATCCTTGAAATAGATACTTTAGTTGAAGCTGAAAATTATATATTAGATGAATTAAACACTGAAATTAATAGAGTAAAAGATAATGAATATATAGTAACGGCTGACAAAGAAACTATAAAAAGATATGAAATATTATTAAGAATAACAGATGGTGATGATAAAGATTTAGAATTTAGACGTCAAAGGGTATTAAATAGATTATCTATGAATATGCCTTTTACCTTAAGAGCATTGAAACAGAAGTTAAATGAGCTTATTGGAAAAGGAAATTATGTAGTTTCTGTAGATAATGAAAATTATACTTTGGTTGTAGAATCTAAAATTTTAAATCAAGTTTGGTTTAATGAAACATATATAACAGTAAATAAAATGAAGCCAGCTAATATTGTATTTATTAATAAGCCATTTATTGATGAAAAAATTTTAGTTAATGAAGAAATTAGCTTATCTCAAAGAGAATATAATTATAGGCTTGGAACAACATGGAGGCTAGGGATAAAACCTTTCAAAACACTTAATGAGAAAGGAGTTATAAAATTGAAAGAAAACAAATCTATAACTAATTATTTTGTTGACGAAATGAGAAATTTCATAATAAGTAAAATAGGATATGTAAAGTTAAATAATATCAAAGTTGTAAATGAGTTTATTACAAAAGATGTTATAGGTGGAAGACCAACGATAGAATATGCAGTTTCAAAGGAGTGGGGATTAGGAGAAATAACCAAAGTTGATATTTACACATCAGATGATAATTTACTTACTACTGTAAATTTATATGTCCCTATAATTGAAGATCTAGAGCTTAAGCATGTAATAAATGTTGAAGAAGGAGTAAATCAATGAGTAAGTATAAAACTAACTGGAAATTAGATGAAAAAGTTCTTCCAGAGGACATGAATAGAATTGAAGAAAATATAAAAGAGAATAGTAATACATTCACTGAATTTAAAAAAGAATATGATACTAATTCAATTCAAAAAGATGAAAATATTAAATTAAAAGCTGAAAAAGAAGATGTTGTTCTTAAGGTAGAGCCACCAAAAGATAGAGATTGTAATTCTTTTAAAAAAGTCAATGTTTTTTGTGTTTTTGATACAGGAGCAGGAGATTTTAAAAATACTCCAGAAGGTACTCTTGCTTATGGAAGTGCAAGAGTATTTTTACTTGTAAATAGAGGTTTAAACAATAATAGAATACAACAGGAGTTTATTAATATATTTCCTGAAAACAATATAACTAGATGGGTAAGAAATTATAATGGTGATGGTGTTGTTAAGTGGGGAAATTGGTATAAAGTTTATGATGGAGCTAATAAACCAACACTGAGTGAATTAAATGCTGCAAGTCGGGATCATAATCATGATAATACTTATTTAGGTAAAAAGGCTAAAGCTGAAAGTGCTAAAATAGCCGATTCAGTAGAATGGAATAATGTAAATAGTAAACCTCAAAATTTCCCACCATCAGAACACAATCATGATGAAAGATATTTTGCTAGGAGAGGCGAGGTTAATTCTAGCAGTGATTGGAATTCAGTGATTGAACCTGGTTGTTATAAAGTGCAAATAACGAGTTGGAATGCAGAAAAACATGGACCAGTTGGCAGTTATTCATATGGCTTATTAATGGTATATAGAAGTAATGTTTTATCGGAAGATAGAATTTATCAGGAATATTTACCTCATAAAATAGATGAACCTAGATGGTTTAGATTGTGTAATTCTGGTGTATGGGATGAGTGGCAACCTATAGATGTACGAAAAAGTGCAGATTTAAGATATTTAGCTAAAAATGCCAAAGCTGTTGATAGTGATAAATTAAGAGGATGGTTACTAGCCGAATCAAACACTGATTATAGAGGAATCCCTTTTGTTGGATACGATGGAGTGATTGAATTAGGTCATATATTAGATCTTCATATACCTAACTCACAAGAGGATTATGACATAAGGATTGAAGCTATTATAGGTTGTTTAAAGTTTTGGCAAGACATATCAGGGTTAAATGTTTGGGCTAGAAAATACCTTAGAATTAATGATTGGTATGGAGGTACTCAAGATGGAAGAATGTATTATAAAGAATCAGATAAAGGTCTTTATACTGAAAATGTAGAGGAGTTATTTGTTCAAGGCGGAGCTGTAGCTAGAGGTAAGAATGAAAGAATTGGGAATGCTGATATATATCATATAGGTGGCGGAATAAGATTGGTTCGTCAAGTTATAACTACAGGTGCATCTAACTCAGGAGGCGGTGTAAGTTATACGATACATTTTCCTAAGGCATGGGGTTGGGTACAACCATTATCTTTAGTCAGTCATAACATTAATAATGCTTCGGCTAATACTTCTGGTTATTGTACTATAGATACATGGTCAACTAATTATTTAAATGGTGGATGTTATAACATGGTAGCAGGTAAACCAACTCAAATAATATTAACTTACCTAGCTGGTGAATAGCTTAAGGAGGTAGAAAAATGAATATAATAGGATTTAAGTATGATAAAGAAACCAAGATCATAAAAGAGTTGGTTTTCTTTAAAGAAAATATAGAAGATGGAACGATAGAGTATATTAATGACGAGATAGATGAAACTGAAAATATATTTAAAACTACTATAGATAAAGTTGACTTAATTAAAGAACTAATTGATTTTCTAAATGAACCAGAAGAGCTTGTATATTTGCCTAATAAAAAAATGGTAGCTGGTGTAGGCGATATAGTAGCTAAAAAAATATACTATGATGGCGAAGGACATTTAAGTAATTTAAATGACAGTGAAGTTATAGATCTAGAAGGATTAAAAAGTATAAATGTATATATTGGTTTGTTCAATAAAATAAAAAATAAACCACATAAAATAGATTTAAACAAAGTTAAATCTAAAAGAAGTAATTTCTATGATTTAAAGGATATAGATTCATTTATAGAATATGGCCCAAGAGAGATAGAAAACTTAGATGTGAATAAGGTATTAGATAAGACAAGTAAAGCTTTAGCTGATACTAAAATACAATTAATGCAACAACAAGAATTTAATAATACATTAATTTCTGAAATAGCAAATTTAAAAATAGAGTTGATGAAAATGAAGGGAGAGAACTAATATGAGTTTTTGGGAAATGGCTTATAAAAGAAAAGCAATAGATAAGAAAACTTTAAGGCAAGCTGTTAAGTGTGAAACTAATCCGTTTGGTGAGATAACTCCTAAGGAGTTTGAAAGAATTTGTGGAGAAAAGTTTTTTTGTGGAGAAAAGTTTTAATGATATGAGGTGATGATATGTCTAAAAAAGATTTGCCAATTCCACAAAGTAGAAATGAAGAATATTTAAATGCAATAGCAACAGGTGATCTGAATAATTTACCTGATGAACCAGCAAGTAGAGTTGAAAAATATCTTGCTTACATAGCTGAAAATACAAGTTTTGGTGAAAATCTCGAAAAAGCAGAAATTTTAAATATAAATTTAAATGAAAAGATTCCAGAAGCAACAGAGAAGATAGAAACATTAACAAATTTAAATACAGAAGCTATAGAGTTAGCAGATGTACTTTCTAACGGACTATCTTTAAATTCAGAACTTGTAAGAAATGTTGAAGAAGCTAAAGTTGCTAATAATAACCTTGAAGCTAGTAATCAAGAAGCGGTATCTAAAAATACAGAACTTCAAGCTTCTTTGAAAAAAACTAAAGAATTCATAGAAGGTTTGGATGGAAGTCAAAACATTCCACAGATTAGATTAGATGTAACGGAGCTACAGAATGGACTTAAAAGTAATCAGTCTCTAAGTTATGAAG
>OKWQ01000421.1_pt1 | contig 13247 bp, 13 predicted proteins | sample 1607071 | NCBI WGS metagenome assembly OKWQ01 (sample SAMN07501039, study PRJEB24779) | human gut metagenome
AAAGTTATATAGATATTTTCACCACTCATATCTAAATCTTTTAATTCAGCGTATTTATAGTGCCATTGACTATATCCTTTTTTATCTATTACACTCCTAGTTATCCAACCTTTACTATTACTGTGTACATTATCTATATAGTTTACCTTATTAACTTGTAATGCGTTCCACACTCATTCACCTTCCCCCTTTGTAAAAACTAAGAAAATTATATCATATTTTCAATAATTATTAACTATTCTTAATGAAATCTCATCAAGAAAATATAGACTTCACACCCTAAGAATATTTTCCTTATGAGAGCCCTAATACATCTATTTGATACTTACATTAAAAAGGGACTATTGCACTAAATAAATTACACAACAGTCCCTAAAATAAATCAAAACAATCTATCCCTACATATTATTTAAATATATATACTTCTATTTTTCTTCTTCTTTAATTATCGTAGCTGCTGATGATGAACATGAACATGAACATGAGCATGAGCATGAGCATGAGCATGAACCCGCTGCAAAATTAACATCTGAGAAATCATTATTAAACATTAAATCTAAATTATTTTGTTTTACTTCTAACATTTTTACTCCCCCTTAAAATATAAATCCTTATTATTTGATAGTGATAAATTATTTTGATATTATTACTTTTTTATTTTTAGAAATTATTAAAACTATACTTGTTAAAACTATATTAATAATAGTATATTTAAATAAAATATTTGCTATTTTGATATTTCCACCTAACCAAAACGTAGTTAAACCATTTGTTAAATCATATGTTGGTATCAAAAAATTTAAATACTTAAAGTATTCTGGTAAATTATTAATTTCACCAAAAGCTCCACTCAAAGCTAATAAAACAAACATAAGTGCCATTCCAATAACTTGTACCTTCGATACTTTTTTCAAAGTGTAAGCTAATATCCACCCAAATAAAAATAAAGTTAAACTAATGAACAAATACAATATGAAAAATATTATAATCACATCTATAGCTGGAAATTTGAATTTAAATATTAATGCAAATAAACATGTAATTACAAATTGTAATGCAATAAAAAATACATTTACTATAAATTTTGATAAAAAAACTTTGTTAACATTTATATTAAATAATAAAAATCTATCAATTACACCATATTCAAAATCAGAAGCTACTGAAATCGGAAATGATACTAATGTTAATGGAACTAGTCCTATTACAAAGCTTATCACTATATATTTATTAATTAAATAGTATTCATCTGTTATCATTGGATTTCCACTAGATAACATAATAATAACCATTAACATTAGAGGAAATATAAATGAGAAAAAAATAGAAATACCCATTTTATAAAATGTCCTTAATTCTATTTTTATTAACCTATTCAACTGCCTCATTCATTATCCCTCCTATACTTTCTGAAATCTTATCAGAATCACAAATGTCAATAATATGACCTTTATCTAATATAATGGTTTTAGTAGTTAATCTCTCAAGTTCTTCTTTATAATGTGAAATTATTAAAAATCCACAGTTAAATTCACTTATATAACTTTTTATATATTCAATAATCTTATTTCTAGATGAATAGTCTAATCCTGTAGTTACCTCATCTACAATTAATAATGTTGGTTTTAAACTTAAAACTAACACTAAATTTAACTTTTGATATTCCCCGGCAGATAAAACGCCTATCTCCTTTTCTAAACAAGTTTCAAAGTCTATATATTTAATAAAGTCCATAACTGAATCTAAAGTTTTTATATCTAATATTAATAAAATAACATCTTTTACCTTTGCATATGCTGGATAGTTGTTGCTTTGCATAATAACTTGGACATTGCTTTTATCAATATTAATATCTATAACACCTTCATAGTCTTCAATTCCAAGTATGCATTTTACTAAAGTACTCTTTCCAGCACCATTTTCTCCCCATATCCCAATTGATTTATTTTCTCCCAGGTATACTTTATCTATATCTAAAATTATATTGTCACCTTTTTTAACTTTAAGCTCTTTTATATTTAACATTAATTTATCCTCCCTGAATATTTACTAATCGTAGATATGTAAACAATCGCATTAAAGATAATATGAATTATTATGCATATATAAATATTATTAATTAGAATAAATATTATTGATGATATAATAGAAAATACTATTTTTATTATAGCTTTTATTTTTTGAGTACTTATATGAGCAATTGTAAATACTATTGCATTTATTACGATAAAAATAATGCCTTCTACATATACGTTCAAAATAAATATTTCCATTACATATTTAAGTAAATAATATTTGAATATAATTTCTTCTAAGATTGGTATTACTCCTATTATTAATAATCCTGTAAAAATATTTTTATTCAGCTTTTTATAGATTCTTTTCATATGAATTGATTTTTCTATATAATAAATTAAAATAGGTGTTATTATCATTATTAGTGTTAATACTAATAATTTATAGTCACTAAAGATTAGTATATTTAAAATTATAGGTATTGTTAGAGCATAACAATATGATTTCAAACTTCTATCTTTTATAAAAAACATTATAATTCCTGGAAATAACGTCAAGTATATTCCTATACTATGGCATAGGATGCGGAGCATAATTAATCACCTTGTACTCTGAAAATCTTGGATGTTTTATTGGTATTAATGATGGCATATATAATGGCAATAACTCTGGAATTATAACTCTTGCTACTGAAAACTTAGTTGCTTCAAAATCTTCTATTCCAATATCTAAATATCCGGCATATTCATACTTTCTAGAAACATATTTTATTAATTCATCTCCCTTAATTTCAGTATCATTGCTATCAAATTGATTTTCTACTGTTTCTAATTTGCATTTACCGTATTTAGAATAATAAATAACATTTTTATCTAGATCGTAGAAATATTTCTCATCTTTAGTTATATTTTTATATTTTTCCTCATTAAAGAACATATAGTTATATGCGTATTCTAAAATTGTTAACCCTTCCATAACGCCTCTATAAATAGCTTCTTTAGCTGATTTTCCACCTTGTATTCCTATTGCATACTTTGGTAAGTACTCATTATTTGCAAAAATTTCGCATGTATATATTTTTATTGGTTTATCAAATGATATATCATGTATTACTAGCTTAAAGTTTTCAAAAAATTCTTTACCTATTCCTAATTCATTAAGAATATCTTCAACAACTACATCATTAATTCTCTTTCCTTCTATTCCACACTGCCACCATAGGTTTGTTGAGTCTAATTGCATATATTCAATTATTGAATTAACCACTGCATTTTTAAAATCTTTATGACATGCTGTTCCTGTTGAAACTGATTTTATTTTCATTAACGCCTCTTCTTTTCCCAATAAATCCCAACCCATTACAACAAAAGCTGCCGGTATAAATGTATAATCTTTTTCTTTATTAAAACTATTCATCTTTACCCATGTAATTGCTGTGTCTTCATCTATATTAGTTTCAGGATATATATTAATATATTTTAATGGTAATATATTACTTTCCGGAAACTTTTTCACCATTTCATTATAGCTTCCTCTTATTAATCTTTCTTTCATTTTTTTATATATTGCAGTAAAACTATATCTTTCTGTACTTTCTCCTAAAAATCTTAAAAAAGCTTCATTCCTCTGAACGCCATAACCTGAAAGGTGATATCCAATCTGTGGATCAACACCAAATATATTTGTATCAAACTTTGTAAATGAAGCTGTATTACAATAAAAATTAGGCATATAGTTAGTTTTTATACGAGTGAAAACATTATTGTTTTTCCATATCCCTAAACTATTAGCGGCTAATCTTCCATGTATAGTCTTTAATGTTCCCATTGTATTTTTTAACACTAAATCACCCCACAATTTCTTTAATAACATTCATAGAAGCAATATTCTGTTCTTCAAAACTATTATAAAAATCGTTAATGCAATTATCACATTGTACAGTTCTTCTACTAAAATCAAAAGTATATTGATATAATCCTGGAATATAAGTTATCACATTTCCATAAATTATACTTTCTTTAAATACTTTTATGTTTTTAATTTCTGTATTAATTACCCCATTTAAAAAGCATTCAACACCTAAATCCATTTCTTGATTATTTGATTGGTATTTAGAATCTAGTATATTTTTTTTACTTAATAAATTGTTGGTAAAACATTCAAAACATCCTGTTCCTATCTTTGAGTTTACTCCTAAAACATAGCAACTATATAAATCATATGTAAAAAATATACTTGGAATATATGTTTTTGTAATTATATAATTTAACATTAGTAGTTTATTTAAATAGCACATTCCTCCAACAATCATTACACATTCATATTCTTTAAGTTTTCTTTCTGCTTCAAAGTAAACTTTTTGAAATTCTATTGTATCGGTTTTGCTAATTAATATATCACTCTCTTCTTCTGAAAACATATCAGAATAATTTACTAAATCTACTCCTTCCTTATTTTCAAGTTTATATTCAAACCTTTCATCAACATTCAATATTAGTATCTTTTTATCGCTTTTTTTATACTGAAAACTTAAAAATCCTAAATTATAGATTTTTAATAATTCGTTATAAATTTCTTCCTCCTCATCAATTTCTATAATCTTATTTTTTAAAAGTTCTCTAATATATCCCTCAAATTCATTTGATAACTCATTTTTAGAAAGTGTTATTATATTGTTTTCTAACACTCCAACTGATAAAGTTATTTCTTGATTATCTTCAAAAACTTTTACTGAATTTCTTAGTTTAAATGCCAACATAACTATCACCTCTCCCCAATAAAGTAATAAATATTACATGTCTATTTACTCCACATAAATTTATCTTTTTCTCTAAAATACTCTTGTTAAAACCTCCTATATCACAAGTTCCTATATCAAACGCTTGAGATAATAAATGTAAATTTTGATTCATTAATCCAATCTCTATAGCTGAATGCATTAAACTTATTTCTCCATATTTAACATAGTTTTTGTTCACTTCATATACGTAAATAACACCAAAGTTTATATTATTATATTTAATTACCTTTGATTGATTTTCTAAAAAATCATCTAATTTTAAATCATTACTTTCCATCCTTCTTAATGAATGTGAAAATGGTTGATATTTATATACGCCTTTTTCTAATCCTTCTACATTATTTATATACAGATACTGTTTAATTGAATATAAACCTCCACCTGATCCATAATATCTTTTAGGAATTTCAAACCCATTTATATTATTCTTTTCTTTCTTAATTCCAAAAGAATAATTCAATAACACTGACAGTACATCAATTTTCATACTTACATCCACATAATCTCTTACTGATTCCCTACTTTCTAATGAATCCATTAGAGTAAATTTTTTAAGAGCCCTTACCTTCTTTATTTCTGGTAACTTTATTGTTTTGTCATCAACTATTTCTTCCATCTCTAAAGACTCTGCTATTTGTAATGATATATTTCCATAATTATATTCACTTATAGATCTTACATCATTAATTCTTGTTGTTTGAAAATTCATAAGATAATCAAACATTGGAGTTGATGTTTTTCCACTAATTATTTTGTTATATATTACCTGATTATTAGTGTTAGTTATATTAGAATAATCTGATGTGTATGCCGCTGATGCATTAGCTATACCTTTACTAATTATAATAGACAACTAAACCCCTTCTTTCTTCTTTGAATAAATACTTAAGCCTAAATAAGATAATCCTCCTAATGCTATAGAGGTTAATGCTATTGGCATTGAATTAACAGTCTTCTCAACATTCGCACCACTTTTTTCAACTGTTAAGTAGTTAATTCCTACAAAGCTAAACTCCCTTGTTTCCTTAAAATTATCATAATCTATTGATGCCATATTAATAGTTATTAAGAGTGTAAATAAAACTGTTCCGCCTATCATTCCTAAAATCACACTTAATATTAACCTTTTATAACTCATCCCCATTCTCCTTATTTTATATCAAAAATTTATATATTTTTTATTATTCTAACATGAGTTTTATATCGATATTTGTCTAAATATGTCTTTAAAATGGTTTTTATTACAAATTAATACTTATTATTAAAATTTTATTTTACTTCTCATATTCCAATAATTATTTCTTTATTTTATACTCCAAATAGAAGATAAATATACTGATTATAGAATAATAAATAATTTTAAATCTTTTAGAGTTCTGTATACAGTTGCTCTACTTAATCCTGTTTGTTTTACTATATCAGCTATTTTATAGCCTTCTCTATATAATAATCCTACTGTATCAGCTTTATCATTACGTTTAGAAGGCCTTCCTCCATTCCTCCCCCTTGCTTTTGCACTTCTTAAACCTTCTTTAGTTCTTTGACTTATCAAATCCCTTTCTAATTGACTCAATCCACTCATAACAGTTAGTAAAAAGCTATTATATGGATTATCACTTGATGTATCTAACCAAGTATCTTTAATACTTTTTATACTAGCTCCTTTAGCTTTTATTCTATCTATAATATTAAGTAAATCCTTTGTACTTCTTGATATTCTGGTCAAATCAGTAATTATAACTGTATCTTCTTCTTGTAGTTCATCTATCATTTTATCTAGCTTCTCTCTATTAGATTTCATTCCACTTATTTTTTCTTGATATATATTTCTCTTATCTACCCCATAATCAACTAACATATCTATTTGTCTATTTAAACTTTGTTCTTCAGTACTAACCCTTGCATATCCAACTAACATAATTTTATCTCCATTTTTTCTAAATTTATTTCCTTTATTATACCAAAAAGGTATCATAATCTAAATAGATTATGATACCTTTTTTAATACATTTTTGCATAGAAAATTTGGCTTTTTTCTGTACAAAAAATAAAGTATCAAAAATCCTCGTTTATGATACTAATAATAAATAAAAAGCAAACTAAATTTATTAATATAGCTTTATATGGCTTTTTAAATTATTTGTTAGTATTATCAGCAATAAAAAAGCGACTAAGAGTTTTAATTCTTAATCGCTGATTTTCAATTATAAGCAGGTATCTTGTACCAATGCTAGTATCAGTTATTAGAAGATTTCATCTAAAGGTTTCCAGTTATCTCCACTCATAGCATCTGTATATTCCGTATTGCAATAGAACAAATCTTCATCTATATTTCTTACAAAAGCAAAGTTGTATTTATTCTTTTCTGCAAATCGTTTGAACTGGTCAAACTTATTAGCTGACTGAATATCTATATCATTAGAAGTTCCTCGTGTTTCTCCACCTTTTGTTTCTATAATCCATATACTTTCATCGTTTAGTTGTATAACATAGTCTGGATAAAAATTTCTCTGAATTCCGTTTCCCATAACATAAACAATAGATAAATAGTCTTGTCCACCATCACCATTTTTATAAAGATACTTTACATTATTGCTACGTTCACAATACTTCTCAAAAAGTCTTTCAGGCTTAGATTTCATTCCTCCTGAAAACAATGCATCTGTAAAATCTTTATATACATTCTTTTTCATCAACTTAGGATTTTTCTTATTTTCATCTATAAAATAATATTCTTCAACAGGTATCTTGAATTCTTCTTCACGCTGTAAATTTAAGGACTCTTGAATATATCGTTTACCTTGATACTCTCTTAGATCATTTCTTAAAAGCCCTACATTATTGATAATAAAAGAATAGAATTCTTTAAGTGATAAATTTAGCAACTTATAATTTTTATTACCTTCATTTCTTCTAAAAAGATTTTCTAAAATAGCTCTCGTTCTTTTATAATCAAGACCTAAAAAGTTTTTCATCATATCTATACTTTGTCTTAACTCAATACCATGCACATGAGTATTAACATCATATTCCATTTTCTTTGACGAAAGATTTGATATGTCCTCAAGATCTGATAATTTTATAACCTTACCATTATACACATAAGTTTTTATTGTTTCACTTATAAAATATTTATTGTTTTCAAATATTTTTCTATTATCTGCCTTAATAGTTCCTAATGAATATTTTTCTTTGAAAAATTTATATAAATTATTTCTTACCAGTCTTTCATCCGCATAACTTGAGTCTTTATGCTTTACTTCTCTTACAAGAGAAATATCTTTAGGTTCTTCCTTAAGAAATACCTTTGTAGTTTCATGTGCTCCTACATTTATTGCAGCATTTTTATATTCTTCATCAAAAGTATAAAGGAAAGAGCAATCTAAAATATCCTTTCCATAGTGTCTTGCCTTTGGCATACGTCTTAATCTTCCAAGTGTCTGTATTTCAAAACGTTCACTCATATTCTCTCTAAGTTTTACAAGAACTTTTGCTCGTGGACAATCCCAACCTGTAGCAAGTGCTTGCTTGAATAATAAGAAAACTGGTTCTGCGTCATGATTTATAATACTATCTTCTTCTCCAGCAGTTCCGATATTTATTTTCCCTAATTTTTTAGAATTTTTATCTTCTTTGTTTTCAGCACTAAACCAACTTGCAAGTAACTTATTCTCATAGGTATATCCCATAGAATTCAATTTATCCTCAACTCTCTGAATTAAATCATCATTCATATTAGGAAACTGAATAAGCACAAGAGGTCTGATGTCCTCTCCTTCATCTATATATGCCTGTGCAATTTGTTTTCTCACTTCATCTGCTTTATCTATCAGAATATCCGTTTCATTGAAAATATCTCCAATTTTATCTGTAATCAAATCATAATTAATATACATTGCTCTTGTAATAAGCTCTTCATTGATTACATCAATTTCATCAATTTTATAAAACTCTCCAATTGCTCTTTTTACTGGTGTTGCCGAAACTCTTATCTCATATTCAGCGGAAATAGCGGTAATAATATCATCAGCTTTTGCAGTATTATTTTCATGTTCCTCATCAATTATGAGTATAAATTTAACTCCTTTTCTATGAGCAACTTTAACTTGCTCAAATAGATTTTTTCTTTCTGTATCACTTATTGCTTTGTTGCCTTTTTTAGTTATTTTTTCCCAATTTATAAAATATGTGCATTCAGTATTAAAACCACTATTCAAGACGTCATCAAGCAATCCTGTTCTTAGTGTAGGAGCAACTCTTTCCATTTTCTCTTTTGATTGTTCTTCAAGTTCTCCTTTTCCTGGAGTTATCCAAACAAACACCGTATCATCATAGAGAGAACTATATTCTTCTATATATGAAATAAGAATTATTGTTTTCCCACTTCCTGTAGGACTTTGCATTATTATTTTTCTTTCTTGCTTATCATTAGAAGTTTTATCAAGTAGAAAGTCAACTGCCTTTTCTTGAAAATCTTTAAGTTCCAATCCTATCATATTTCTCCAACCTCCCTAAGTTCACTTCTAAAATAATATTCTGGTATTTCAATTATCTTTATACTTTTTTGTGCCGCTAAAGCTTTTTCTTCTTGAGAAAGCATAATATCAGATGTGATAAAGATATTAATATTATTTTTTGCTTTCTGCAATATACCTTTTACTTTTTCTTCATCTGTAATAATAATATTATGAATATTATCTATTTCTACCCCATATTCAAGTTCAATTAACGGTACTGTATTATCAGTCATAATCTGTTTTATACTAATATCATCATCTATTGAAACTTTAGGAATAAATTCAGTCCTATAATACTTTAAGTTATGTGGTAAATCATCTTGTATATTTTTAAGTCTTTTATATGTAATTTCTTCGCATATATTATTTTCATTGTTTGTACATAGAATATATTTTCGATTTCCACCTGTATCAACATTTAATTGTTCAACTGCATGACCTGTACTACCACTGCCAGCAAAAAAATCAAGAACAGTTGCATTCTCATTGTCACAAAGATTTATTAGCATCTTCAGCATCTTAGTAGGCTTTTTCCCACTATTAAATGTCACTTTTCCTTCATGTGTTATATTTCCAAAATCGGCAGCATAATCATAAAAAGTTTTTATTGGTCTCATCCTAAATGAAGTTCCATCATTTTCCATTTCGTTTATTCTGCTAAGTGGAATACCTGAATACATTTTTCCACGTTTAGCATTTTTTCTTTGTGGTCCAGTATAATATCTATAACCTAGACCATCTTCTCCGCGACCATGAACCTTATATAAACAACCTAATCCATCACTTTCTACTCTTGGCTCAACAATACTCTGAAATACTTGTCCATAACTCATTTTTGTATAAATAGTACCTGAAATCCAAGTTTCTTTTAAACCTGTTTTCGATCCTTTTTTTAAATCTTCTAGCTTCCATTCACCTTTTTTAAAAACTGTAACTTTTTGACTTCCTACAAAAAATTCTTTTCCCTCTTTTAATTCTGTTATTTTATAATGAAAATTCTCATCTGTATATTCTTCTTTTTCTCTTTTTGGCTTAAATTTATGATAATTTTTAGAATATACAAGAACATACTCTATAACCGGTTTAAATGGTTTTTCTTCTGTTAAACTTTTCTCTGAATACCTTACTTGTGTATGAATAGTTGATTGGTAATTTTCTTCCCCAAAAATTTCATCACATAATAACTTTAATTGAGCTTGTTCATTATCATCTATAGAAATAAATATAATCCCTTCATCTTTCAATAGTTTTCTTGCTATCTCAAGTCTCTTACTCATAAATGACAACCATTTAGAATGTGCATATCCATCTGTTTTATCAATTATTCTATCATCATACATAAAATCCTTATTTCCTGTATTATAAGGTGGATCAATATATATAACATCAACTTTACCTTTATGTGTTTTTTCTAAAAGCTTTAAAGAATGTAAGTTATCACCTTCAATTAAAAAGTTAAAATGTTTTTCTTCATTTGCTACTATTTTTTTATCTCCTATTTCTTTAAAAATTGGTATATTATCTACCAACATTTCATCAATATTTTCAGAATATTCTTCCCATACAAGTCCATATTTCTTTTCAGTAATCGCATTTTCTATTTCATTTAATGCTCGTATTGACTTATCATCTGTATGCTCTTGTCTTAAACTTTCAATAAAATCTATCATTTCTTGTCGTTTTTTATTTGATAAATTCAATATTTATTCCTCCGCTCTTTTCTTGTTCATAACTCAATCAGTATATCACACAGTGTAAATTTTATCATTTACTAATTCTATATATTCATGTTTACATTCATAAAGTTTGGAATAGTTCTGTTTTTCTGTATTTTTCATACTCCACTTTGTTGATTCATATTTCGATAGCTATAAAACTTAACACTTTAAATTATTCCCTTCTCTTGATAGCTCTAAAAGTATTTCTTTTAATCCATCTATTACTATTATTTTTTTATTTAATGCACTCTTTATTAAATATTCTTGTTGTTTTAATTTTGATTTTTTTATTGGGTGTGGTCTTGGAGGGCTTTGCCCTAACCCAAGCAAGATAGTAAAATTTATTTTACGGTCGTATTTGATATGCCCTTTTGGGTACTCAAACACTAATCTTGCAATGCTTACTTTAATTAAATTTTACTTATTAGGAAAAGAGTTTTCAAGCATAAAATAAAAAAGCTTTAATTTATTTGCAAAATTTTTTTCATTTTTTAATTTTCTTTTTTCTAAATTCAATTTAATTTCTTGAATTTTTTCTTCTGTAGCTGCAGATCTTTCGCACATTTTTTTATAATTTTTTTCTTGTTCTTCATAATTTTTTATCACATTTTTTGTAGCTACATTTAAAATTTCACTTATTGTAGTATTCTTTTCTTTAGCAATCTTTTTTAATTTTTCTTTCTGCTCTTTGCTCAATCTAACCCTTATAACATCATCTTTTATCACCTTTGTAGCCACAAAAAAATCATCACTTTAATTAATTACTTCTACTAATTTAATTCTGTAACTGCACAAATAAAACCTTTATTTTCGATAATACTTTTTTACATTCAAAACCACGCCAAAAAATAAAGGGGCACTCGAACAAAAGTTCCTTCGGAACTATCTAAAATAAAAACTTATCTCTAAAAACCCCATATAAAAAGAACAGGTACAAAGTACCCTATAATACAAGCCGAGAAAAAAAATGGGGGTATTTTTTTTCTTCTCCTAAAAATTGAAATTATTTTTATTTTGTTTTATAATCAAAAAAGAATTTGAAAACAATAAAAAATGAGCTTTTATAAAAGCCCATTTTTTTTCAAGTAAGATATATGTCTTTCAAATGTTGTTGTACTGGAGATACCCAACATTTGCATTATTTCTTTATTTTTAAAGCCTTTTAATCTAAGTGCTTTAATTTTATTTCTTACTATTTCTAATTCTTCTTTTTTCATTAATTTACCTTGAGCTTTTAATTGCTCTTGGTAATTTTTTTTCGCCTTTTCACTATCATAATTCTTTTTGTGATAAACTCTATCTCTCCTCTTATATTCTTCCTTGGAAATTATTATTGTCATATATCTTTCTTCTTCTTCATTAATTTCCAATAGCTCTATAAGAGTTTCATTCTTATACTTATATTGCTTATTTTTATCTAAATAACATCTCTCTGCACTCATAGTCGCTCTTGTAACCTCATTTTCTCTTAAAGGTTGTCTAAACATACTATTAAGTTCTAAAACATCATTTAAAGCCTTCTGAGTATCTTCTGTAAAGCTACAAAGGTAATATCTATATAAAAATAATATAATCTCTCTATGCCCTTTTAAATTATATTCTCTTAGTTCACAAAGTTTTATTATGTCTTGTATTCTTCCAAAATAAAGACTTCTTTCTCTGAAAATAAAATTTATTTGACTTGGTCTACCTTTTTTCTTTTCATATGGCTTTAACTCTGGTAAAAATCCATTTTGTATTTCTCTTAAATCATAAATATAATCATACTCATCTAAAATACTTACTACAGTCTTGGATTTAGAATTTATACTTCCTGGTACTCTTAATATTCTTGTTGCATCTAATGCTTGTCTATCTGCTCCAAATTCCTTTAATTGCTTATATAAATATTCTTGTACTGCTTTCCATAATGGTAATGCTTGACTAGGTACTGAATTTATTAGCCATATTAAATACATTCCTCTCCCACTATCTATTACATAGTTCGGTATAGGAATACTTTGATTAAAATAATTCTTTTCTAAGTCCATTAATACCTGACCCTTAGTTTTACCAGTTTTATAATAATCTAAGTCTATAAATAATGTATTTAATTCCTTTATGTTCTCTAGCCTTCTACAAGGCTTATAGAACGTATTTAAAGTTATATAGATATTTTCACCACTCATATCTAAATCTTTTAATTCAGCGTATTTA
>OKWQ01000435.1_pt1 | contig 12873 bp, 10 predicted proteins | sample 1607071 | NCBI WGS metagenome assembly OKWQ01 (sample SAMN07501039, study PRJEB24779) | human gut metagenome
ACCGTCCCTCTGAATCCTGACGCTGAAGACTCATAAGCACTATTACTAGCAGCCGATAATTGAGCCGTCTGCTGATTTCTCAAGGTCAGGCGCTCGTTGTTAACTGCTTGCTCAACTTGGAAAAAGTCAAAGTCAGGCAGTAAGTCAGCCACCTTAGAAATGTAAGAATTTTGCGCCGTCACAGATGGTGACTTGGCAATAATCTTTGCAATCTGCTCAACATAAGCAATCTCTGCTTGAAGATTATCTACATTAGCAGGTTTAAGTTGGCCAATCCAAAATTCCACATCTGAGATGCGAGACTCGACCAGCAGTTTACCCAAAGCCTCTTCAGATGTTTTTTGAAGGTACTCATCAGGATCCATATTGTCTGGTATTTTAACAATATCGACCTGGAAGTCCGACAAAAGCTCCAAAGACTTAGCAATAGCATTTTGCCCAGCCTTATCACCATCATAAGTCAAAACAATCTTCTTGGTTAATTTTCGAAGACGATTGACATGTTCAGGCGTCAGAGCCGTTCCCATAGAAGCTACCGCATTGACCTGCCCAGCCCTATAAGCAGCAATAACATCCATGAAGCCCTCCATCAAATAGACTTCATGAGTCTTCTGAATCACTGGCTTAGCCTGATCTAAGTGGTAGAGTTCATAGGATTTATTGAAAATGCGAGTAGCTCTGGTATTTTTGTACTTAGCTTGCCCTTGTTCAATAGCTTCCTTAGTCCAAACACGACCTGAAAAACCTATTGTCTTACCGAATTCATTTTTGAGCGGAAACATGATTCGATTTTTAAAGGTATCGAAAAGACGATTACTTTCAGAAAGATTAAAAAGACCTGATTCTGTCAGCACCTCTTCGTCGTATTTTTTGGAAACAGACTGATAGAGATAATCTGGTTCGTCAGGGGATAGACCAATCTGAAAGGCCTTAAGTAAATCGTCAGTCATGCCACGCTCATAAAGATAAGCACGCGCCGTCTCTCCTATCTTAGTCGTCATCAGGACTGCATGATAGAATTTGAGAGCATCCTCATGAAGATCATAAAAAGCTTGATTTGGAGAATGCTGCTGTTGGGATTGCCTTGGCGCATCTATCGTAACTGCGATACCTAAGCGATCTGCCAGAACCTTGACACTTTCTTGGAAAGAAATCTGACGGTATTCTTCTAAAAATTTAAAGACATCCCCAGACTTTCCACAACCAAAGCAATGGTAAAACTGCCTGTCCTCAATAACGTTAAAAGAGGGGGTTTTCTCCTTATGGAAGGGACAAAGTCCGAGGTAATTGCGACCTGCTCGATTTAGACTGACAACTTCACCAATCACGTCAACGATATTGGTACTGCTCTTAATATCTTCTATTAAAGCTTTGTCAATTGCCATCTACTCGCCCCCTATCTTACCATAATTGCATTACCCTTAATTATAGCATGATGAAAAATGAAAGTAAAATAAAAATGATTTTTCTGAGCAAATCCCTTGTAAAGATATATAAAATCAGATAAACTATTAAAAGTAAATAAAAGAAAGGAATCATTGTCAAAATGATTAAAGAGCTTAAAGACTTTTTGTTCAAGGGGAATGTCCTTGACCTTGCTGTAGCCGTTGTTATGGGGGCTGCTTTCAACGCTATCATTACTTCACTTGTTGGTGATATCATCACACCACTTATCCTTAACCCAGTTGTTAAGGCTGCTAACGTTGAAAACCTTTCTAAATTGTCATGGAACGGTATCGCATACGGTAGCTTCTTGAGCGCAGTCATCAACTTCATCATCGTTGGTACTACTCTCTTCTTCGTTGTTAAAGCTGCTGGTAAAGCAACTGCTCTTAGCAATAAAGCCGCTAAAGAAGCTGCTGAAAATGCTGGTCCATCACAAGAAGAATTGCTCGCTGAAATCCGCGACCTTCTTGCAAACAAATAATCTCTATTTGTTTAACTAAAAGCATATGAAACTAAGATGTCTGATAATTATTAGACATCTTTTTCGTTTTAGTAAAACCAACTGTCTTATCTATTCGCTAAAACAGAAAAAAACTTGAGAATATACTCAAGCTTTTTTGCTATAGAATCATTCTTAATTAGAATTTTTTACGTTTGCGAGCTGCCTCTGATTTACGTTTACGTTTTACAGAAGGTTTTTCGTAATGTTCACGTTTACGAGCCTCTTGAAGAGTACCAGCTTTAGTCACAGAACGTTTGAAACGACGAAGAGCGTCGTCAAGTGATTCGTTTTTACGAACAACTGTTTTTGACATTGAATTCACCTCCTCAAGATAATGTAACATTTTACACGTTCTATTCAAGTATACAAAACTCATCTTTGTCTGTCAAGAAATATCTTTTAGGTTTCCACCTTTTGAAATTCTAGATAGGTTTTTACTTCCTTAGGCATAATAAAAATTTCTCTTGTCAATACATATACAGAGCATTTTAAATAATGAGATGACCTAAGTATCACTTCAAAAGCCTTAGTGTATTCCTTTCTCCAATAAGGAGATTATTAACACAACTTTCTGCCACGATAAAACGCCTGAAACTTCTATAGTTTCAGGCGCTGGTAGTTTTGAGATTCTAGGTTTGAAACCTCCTTAGGAAAGGATAAGTTCCAACTTCACCTAAGGAAAGTCTCAAAAAGAAGACTTGGTCTTCAAGCTAACTAGAGAAATCATCTCCAGTTCCTATTTTAGTCAACTGCTGTGTATTTAGAAGCATCCTTGATGTACTCGTCGTAAGTACCATTATCTTTCAATTTCTTGATAACTTTATTAACAGCTTTTTTCAACTTATCATTACCTTTAGTCATGGCAACAGCTTTCGCATCGCCATCATTAACTTTAAGAGCAACGCTTGCCAAAGTTAAATCTGAATTTTGGGCAACATATCCTTCTGCTACTGGTTTTTCAAGGTCAACAGCATCAACTTGGCCAGATTTGACTTCGTTAATAGCTTCACCCATAGCTGTCAGTGATACGACTGTTGAATCTTTCAATTGTTTCTTAGAAAGTCCTTCTTCAATAGCTCCTTTTTGAACGGCTACTTTTTTACCCTTGAAAGCATCTAGACTTGAGTAATCAGAAGCTTGATCTTTACGTACGATGATAGCATTTTGTGTTTCGTAGTAAGGATCTGAGAAATCAAAGGTTTTCTTACGTTCAGCTGTCACTGAGATACCTGAAATGGCAATATCAGCCTTACCAGCTTGAAGACTAGAGAGGACATTGTCAAAACTCATTGTCGCCACTTCAAGTTTAACCCCGAGTTCATCGGCGATAGCTTGTGCCAATTTGATATCTGAACCAACCACTTGGTCCTTGCCATCAATCAAAGTTTTGAACTCAAATGGTGCGTAGTCTGGGCTCACAGCTACAACAAGCTTTTTATTTTCTTTAATGGATTCGTAAGCATCCTTTTTTGACCCACAAGCTACTAAAGTCACAGTAGCAAGGAGAGCCATAGCCCCAAGGAAAAGTTTTTTCATTTTCATAAGAAACTCCTGTATAAATATAATTTTTCGCTTGTTATTTTACTTGAAATTAGTGATAATGTCAACATTTATGCAAAAATTGCGAAAGTTTTTCCAAGCCCTTCTGGAGAACTTCCTTGTCACAACAATAGCCAATGCGGACATGGGATTCCTTGTCAAAACGGTTACCTGGAACAACGAGAACACCATAGTCCTGTAGGAGTTCAAGAGCAAAGTCTTCAATGGGACGAGGAACCTCTAACTTGACAAAGGAAGTCGACACACTAGCTGGGCGAATCCAAGAAGCCTTAGGCTCATCAGCAATCCAAGCATCCATAAGAGCTATATTTTCCGTCACAATCTTACGGTTACGCTCCAAGATGGCTTCCTTATTTTTGAGGACAAGGGTCGCTACCATGTCATCAAAAACACCGGCGCAAATCATTGTGTAATCACGATAATCTCGCAGAATAGAAGCCACCTCTGCATTAGAAGCTACCCAACCTACTCGGATGCCAGGTATTGAATAGGTTTTCGACAGACTATTGACGGTAATACCTTTGTCATACAAGTCAACGATGGATGGTGCAGGATGATCAAAACTGCGATAAACCTCATCTGAGAAAATATAGGCGCCCACTTCCTTAGCAATGGCCACCAACTCCTTGAGGTAGGAAGCATTCATAAGAGCACCGGTAGGATTATTAGCATTGTTAATACAAATCATCTTGGTATTAGGACGAATCAGCTGACGCAGTTGATCCAAATCAGGCAACCAGCCCTTATCTTCCTGAACTTCCCAGAAATCCACTTCTGCTCCTAGGGATTTAGGAATATCATAAAGTTGTTGATAGGTGGGATACATGGAGATAACGTGATCCTTTGTCTCAATCAGAGCATAGAGGGCAAGCATAGTCGCACCTGTAGCACCATTGGTTTGGAGGATATTGTCAACTGGCATATTCTTGTACAAACTTGACACCTGAGCCTTAAACTCTGGTGACCCTTCAATCCAGCCGTAATCCATCTTTTTCCTTAAAAGTTGGTTAAAAAAAGTGTCCTTATCAATACCTGAGAGGTCAAATAATTCCTCTAGGGTTAGGGCCTTAATCGAAACACCTGCAATATCATAAATGGCGGATTTTTCATGGACATTAAGCCATTCTTCAACACCAAAACGTGGTAGCTTCATTATCTCTCCTTGCTAATCTCAAGCTCTGCTTTACTACATTATTTATTGTCATTTATGACAGACTTACATTGATAATACCTGTTTTTAACATAGAATTCAATAAAAAATGGGGTATTCCCCATTTTAGATTTAAGAATATTTTTGAAAACTCTCTTAAGTTAGCAAAGTAAGCATCAAATGAGACTTTCCACCGTGATGAAAGCACCTGAAACGTGTTCGTTTCAGGTGCCTGGAATTTTGAGATCTTAGGTACAAAACCTAGTCATGGAACTTCAAAGAAGTTGGCTGACGTTCGGCATCACCTAAGGAAAGTTTCTAAAAGAACTTTTATTCAATTCATCATAGAAACTCTTTTCATTTTACTTACTTTGTTTGTAAGTCGATGCTTCTTTTAGCCATTGGTCAAATTTGCCTGAGTTTTTAGTCTCTTTGATGACGGCGTTAATTTCTTTAAGTAAGTCATCTGAGCCTTTACGTGTTGCAACTGCATAGGCATCTGAACCGTCTGACTTGAGGTTAAAGTTGGCAAGGGTCAAATCATCATTTTGAGAGATATACCCCTCAGCAATAGCCTTTTCAAGTACAACGGCCTGAATTTGTCCTGACTTGAGTTCATTAATCATTTCACCATTTGAAGCCAGTGAAACCACGCTAGCTTTCGGAATTTGTTTCTTAGCGACTGTTTCTTGAACGGATCCTTTTTGAGTACCGACGGTTTGTTTAGCTAGACTATCAGTGCTTGTAAAGTCATTGACCTTATCTTTCTTAACAATAACCACATTTTCAGCGGTGTAATAGCTATCAGAAAAATCATAGACTTTCTTACGCTCGTTTGTTACCGAGATTCCTGCAATGGCAATATCTGCTTTACCAGACTGAACGCTGGCTAGGACATTGTCAAAGGACATAACGGAAAATTCGACCTTGACACCTAATTTCTTTCCGATGGCCTTGGCCAACTCGATATCTGCTCCGACCAGAGTGTCCTTGCCATTAATGAGCGTTTTGAATTCAAAAGGCGCAAACTCTGATTCAGTGGCGACAACAATTTTCTTCTTGTCCTTAATCGTTTGAGGTTTCACCCCCTGACTTCCGCTACAGGCGACCAGGACGCAAGTTGCGACTAAGGCCGTGAGTACAAACCAAAATTTCTTCATTGTTTACTCCTTATTTAGTAGGACTCTTTAGCGAGAGAGCGTAGGCATCTTGTACAAAGCTATCAATTTTACCTTCTTTTTTGAGTTTAGTAATCACCTTGTTGACTTTAGCTTTTAGTTTATCGCTTCCCTTAGGCATGGCTACAGCATAAGCATCATTTGAATCTGACTTGAGCTTAATGTCTGACACAGCCAAGTCACTATTTTGTTCCACGTAACCTTGAGCGATAGCTTTTTCAAGAACGACACCATTAACTTGACCAGACTTCAATTCATTGATGGCTTCGCCAGGTTGTGACAAAGCGACGACATTAGCATCTGACAAATTAGATTTAGCAATTTTTTCTTGGATGGAACCTTTTTGAACAGCTACAGATTTCTTAGCAAAGTCGCTGGTTTGTTTATAAGCTCCTGCGTCGTCTTTTTTAACGACAAGAACTGTTTCAGACTCATAGTAAGTATCTGAGAAATCGAAGGTTTTCTGACGTTCTTTCGTTGCCGAAATACCAGAAATGGCAATATCTGCTTTACCAGACTGAACGCTGGCTAGGACATTGTCAAAGGACATTTCAGAGAATTTGACTTTCACACCAAGTTCATCAGCAATAGCCTTAGCAATTTCAACATCTGCCCCAACGACAGTATCTTTACCATCTTGGAGGGTTTTAAATTCAAAGGGAGCAAAGTGGGGATTAAGAGCAACTGTCAAAGTTCCCTTATCCTTGACCTTGTCCAAGGTATTATTTGATGACGAACAAGCAGCTAAAGCCGTCAAAGCAAAGACTCCAGTAAGTCCCAACAAAAGTTTTTTCCATGTTTTCATAATCAATCTCTTTTCTATATTTATTAACTATATAAGTATAATAATGTATTATTATTCATTTGTCAATGGGAAAATGGACTTTTATTGATTATAATTTTTATTTTTATTAATTTTTTGCTTGTTAATCACTAGGAATTTCCTTTATTTTAAAGCTCTCCATATCGTTTTAGAAATAATAAAAAAACTATTCATTCATTTGAATAAATAGTTAGTTCATTTTATTACCAAAATTCTCGGATGAAGTCATCTTCAAGGCGCTCCCGATAGAAGAGTTCTGAGAGCTGGTCTTCCTCAAAGACACGTAACAGATTGAGCATGTCATAGGCCAAGTCCATCTTAGGCACATCCTCCCTAGCAACCCAGCGAACTTCGCCCTCCTCTGTTGAATGGATTTCTCCTTCAAAGTCTGAAGTTTTATAGAGGAAAACCAGGTAACGCTCGTCATCTGTCGTGTACCAATGCTTCATACCAACTAATTTAGGATTTTTGATGGTCAGACCAGTTTCTTCCTTAACCTCACGGATAGCTGATTCTACCAGACCTTCGTGTGCTTCGATATGACCACCGGGCAGGGCTGCTCCCGACCAGGAATAACGTTTTGGATCACGGATTTGCATGACAATATTTCCATGACCATCTTCAATGAGGCACATATTGGTCAAAATAGTTGCTTGTGAACGTGACATAAATTTCCCTTTCTTTCATATACAGTAGATTGCTTAAATAATGGCTAAGTCTGAAATGTCAATTAATCCATACTCTTTAACTCTAGCACCATATCACGGATTTGAGCTGCCAATTCAAAGTCAAGCAATTCTGCTGCTTCGTGCATTTGTTTTTGAAGTTTCTTGACGGCTTCTTGGCGTTCTTTCTTATTCATGGCACTGTAGTCCACCGTATCCTCTGCCACTTCTGCTTCATTAGCCTTGGTAATCGAAATAAGATCTCGAATTTCTTTCTTGATGGTTTGTGGAACAATGCCGTGTTCCTTATTATAGGCCATTTGGATTTCACGACGACGAGCCGTTTCATCCATGGCTTTCTGCATAGACTCCGTAATCTTATCCGCATACATGATTACGTGTCCTTCGCTATTTCGGGCAGCACGTCCAATTGTTTGGATAAGTCCACGTTCGTTACGAAGGAAGCCTTCCTTATCCGCATCCAAAATAGCAACCAGACTAACTTCAGGAACGTCAATCCCCTCACGGAGAAGGTTAATTCCGATAAGGACATCAAAGACACCTAGACGCAGGTCACGGATAATCTCCGTACGCTCTAGAGTCTTAATGTCAGAGTGCATGTATTTGACCTTGACACCCATTTCCTTGAGGTAGTCCGTCAAGTCCTCAGCCATCTTCTTAGTCAAAGTTGTGACGAAGACACGCTCACCTTTTTCAGTACGGACATTAATTTCACCAAGAAGGTCATCCATTTGACCCATAGTTGGACGAACTTCGACTTCTGGATCAAGAAGCCCTGTTGGACGGATGATTTGCTCAACCACAGTCTCGGTCTGTTCCATCTCATAGTCGCCCGGTGTAGCAGACACATAGACAATCTGATGCACATGACTCTCGAATTCTTCACGTCGGAGGGGACGGTTATCAAGAGCCGATGGCAAACGGAAACCGTAATCAACCAACATCTTCTTACGGGCTTGGTCTCCGTTATACATTCCTTTAATCTGTCCCATTGTCATGTGGCTTTCATCAATCATAATGAGGAAATCTTCTGGGAAGAAATCAAGTAGAGTAAATGGTGGCTCGCCTTCTTTACGACCATCCATGTGGCGTGAGTAGTTTTCGACACCGTTGGTGTAACCCATCTCACGAAGCATTTCGACATCGTATTCTGTCCGTTGACGGATACGTTGAGCCTCGATGAGTTTCCCCTCGGCTTCAAATTGCTTAACCTGAGCCTCCATCTCTTCCATAATATTCTTGATGGCTTCTTCCATATGCTCTTCATTGGTCATAAAGTGAGTAGCCGGGAAAAGAACAAGGTGCTCAACTTCACCGAGATTACGTCCGGTCAGACTCTCAATCTCACAAATGCGGTCAATCTCATCACCGAAAAATTCCACTCGAAAAGCATGTTCGTCACGGCTGGCAGGAAAAATTTCGACCACATCGCCACGTACACGGAATTTCCCACGTTGAAAATCAATATCGTTTCGCTCAAATTGAATATCAACCAAGTCATTGAGCAACTTGTCTCGAGAAATCTCTTGGCCAGGACGCAGGCTGACAGCTGAATCCGCATATTCTTTGGGCGAACCCAAACCGTAAATACAAGAGACGGAAGCCACAACGATCACATCATTGCGCTCCAATAGGGCTGATGTTGCTGAGTGACGGAGCTTATCAATTTCGTCATTGACAGAGCTATCTTTTTCAATATAGGTATCTGATGATGGCACATAGGCCTCTGGCTGATAGAAATCGTAGTAGGAAACGAAGTATTCTACAGCATTGTCTGGGAAAAATTCTTTGAACTCACCATAAAGCTGACCTGCCAAAGTTTTATTGTGGGCGATAACCAAGGTTGGTTTATTCACGCGCTGGATGACCTGACTCATGGTATAAGTCTTACCTGTCCCAGTCGCACCCTTTAGGATTTGAGCCTTCTCACCACCTTCAATATTATCCACCAAGGCTTCGATGGCCTGAGGTTGATCCCCAGAAGGTTCATATTTAGAAACCAAATGGAATTGGTTGTCTTCTTTTCTATCTATCATTCTTTTTCCTTTCATTTATGTAATCATTCATCTCTTGGTCGGAGAAGATTTCTCCACTAGTGATGGGAATATGTATCATTCGTGTCTCAGCAACGTATTTGCGCTTTCTTCGTGTCTGATAACCGAGTTTTTTATCATATTTCAAGGCCGTTTTACTATCTTTGAAAAAAATGTATAAAACTCTATACCTCTTCCTTTCCCAAGACCTTATATTCCCGAAATCATAGATACGTTTTAGGATATAGTATATAGTTGATGAGTGTTTGGCATCATCCATTGGTGTTGACCAGTCCTTCATAACCAAGTCAATTTCAGACAGCGGAATCTCAAAGGTGACCCGTCCACATAATCTTCCATAATAAATAAAGGTATCATTGTTAATTTCCAAAATTTTTTTATGACCTTTAAGTCTCACAATACCATCAACTAAGTTAGTCAGAGCATGAAGAAATATTAGTAAAATGAGGAAGGCAACACAGTTATCCACAAAATTCCCAAAACGATAATCATCTATAAGAAACCAGCAGAATAAACCGGTGGAAGCGATAAGAAGTATAAGTCCATAGACAATCTGTACCCAAATCATACCTCGCTCAAGCTTAACTATCATCTCTTCCTCTTTTCCAAACTTTCTTCTATTTTAACACAGAAGTAAAAAGACCGAGTCTTTGAACTCAGCCTTAAAAGTTTTCTTTCTTCAATTGTAATCGGAGAATGACGATACCTACCAGGAGAACGAGACAGGTAACGATATTACCTTCTAGGCCAAAGGCTCCACCTGACAACCAATCAGGTACGCCTGACCTGGCCTGAAAGTGCAATAAGCTACCGCCTGCATCCCGTCCACTAACTGCCACGCCAACTAGATTTCCTTGCGCAAAGTTCCAAGCACCGTGAAGGGCAGCGACACCCCAGATATTATCTGTCTTGAGCATGTAAAGGGCCATGAGAACCCCTACTAAAACAATACTGATAAGAGACAAGGCGGTAACACCTTGATTTCCCATGTGCAGCATTGAAAAGAGGGAACTTGAAATAGCAATTCCCCAAGAAAGGTTCAATTTATTAGTAACTGTCTGAAGCAACCAACCACGAGTCACTAGCTCTTCGGTTCCACCTTGGATAAACCAGAAAGGTATTAGGGATAGTATATATAGGAGGGTTCTCTGAGAAAAATCTACTCTTACAAATTCTAAACCACCAAGTAAATAAGTCCCGAGGAAACTCACTAACAAGAGTAGAGTCCCAAATCCCCAGCCCTTGAGCATATGGCACCAAATAGAGCCTCTAAAGAATCCAAGGGAAAGAATGGAGCGCTTTTCAACAACTTTGACCCAGAAAAAGACGATCAGAGCAGTAAAGGCAAAAACACCCAGTTCAAAATACTCAGATGAGAATAACTTAAAGGCGATTGCATTAATATCCTGCGGTTGCACACTACCATTTAGCATCATGACAAAGAGGACAAGGGCTACCGGAATTCCTACAACAAAACCTGCTAACAGTCCACCTATAAGGACAAAACCAGTAGCAATAAGGCAAGAGAGCATAATCATCAGCCAACTTGGGACTTTATCATATAGTCTAGTATATTTCTCAAGCATACGTTTTTTCATTTAAATAACTCCTGTTACAAACCTTACTTGTGTTAGATTCCAGTGTAACGAATTGACATAGGCTTGTCAACTTCTTCTTAAATAGCTCTAATAATTGACGAATCTTGTTATATTTTCTAACATCAAACTTCTCAAAGTTTGATAACAAAGGCTTTTTTTGATAAAATAGGAAGGTATTTTATAAAGGAGAACTTTTTATAATGAAGAAAAAACTTCTGACACTCTTTTTGAGTGCCATGTCAGTTTTCTTTGTTTTCGGAGCTAAAGCATCTGCTAGCACGATTTCAGTTGTTTCAGATACAGCCTATGCCCCATTTGAATTCAAAGACTCTGATCAGACCTACAAGGGTATCGACGTTGATATTATCAACGAAGTTGCCAAACGTGAAAAATGGGATGTTAACCAAACCTACCCTGGTTTTGATGCAGCCGTTAATGCGGTACAAGCAGGACAGGCCGATGCTCTTATGGCTGGTACGACTGTTACCGATGCCCGTAAGAAGGTCTTCACTTTCTCAGACACTTATTACGACACATCCATTGTTATCTACACACGTAGTAGTGATAAAATCAGTGACTACAAACAATTGAAGGGTAAAACAGTCGGTGTTAAAAACGGTACTGCTGCCCAATCATGGCTTGATAAAAACGCAAGCAAGTATGGCTTCACTGTTAAAACGTTTGACACCAGTGATTTGATGAACAATAGTTTGGATTCTGGTTCCGTTGATGCAGCCATGGACGACACACCTGTTGTTCAATACGCTATTGGTCAAGGTAAAGACTATGCCATCAATATTAAGCCTGAATCTATCGGTAGCTTTGCCTTCGCTGTGAAAAAAGGGGGCAAATACGAATACCTCATCAAGGAATTCAACGAAGCTCTTAAAGCTATGAAGAAAGATGGTACCTACGACAAAATCATGAAAAAATGGTTGGGTAACTCATCAAAATCTTCTTCAAAACCTTCAGCAGATCTTAAATTGACTGGTGATGCTAATGCAAAAGCAACTCCTGCCAAGGAAACTTACACCATCTCAATGGACTCATCATTTGCACCATTTGAATATCAAAATGGTTCTGGTAAGTATGTTGGTATTGACGTTGACATCATCAATGCTATTGCTAAAAACCAAGGTTTCAATGTCAAATTAACCAACCCTGGTTTCGATGCATCCCTTAATGCCGTTCAATCTAGCCAAGCCGATGCGGTATTGGCTGGTATGACCATCACGGATGCCCGTAAACAAATCTTTGATTTCTCAGATCCTTACTACACTTCAAACATTCGTTTGGCTGTGAAAAAAGGCTCTAACGTTAAGAAATACGAAGATCTCAAAGGTAAGACTATTGGTGCCAAAAACGGAACATCTTCTTACTCTTGGTTAGAAGAAAATGCCGATAAGTATGGCTTCACGCTTCGTGCATACGATGAAGCTTCTACTATGTATGACAGCTTGAACTCTGGTTCAATCGATGCCCTTATGGATGACGAAGCTGTTCTTCTTTACGCTATCCAACAAGGACGTAACTTTGAAACACCTATTAAGGGAATCTCTACTGGTGAAGTTGGGTTTGCTGTTAAAAAAGGGACTAACCCTGAATTGATTACAATGTTCAACAATGGTTTGGCTGCTATTGTTAAAGACGGTACTTACGATAAGATTATCAATAAATACCTCGATAACAACAAATCAAAAGAAGGAAGCTCAAAAAAAGCTACCGATGAAACAACCATCGTAGGATTGATTAAAAACAACTACAAACAACTTCTCCAAGGTCTTGGAATTACCCTTGGATTGACCCTTCTTTCATTTGCTATTGCCATGATTATCGGTGTTATCTTCGGTATGATGGCAGTTGCACCAAACAAGAC
>OKWQ01000436.1_pt1 | contig 12862 bp, 6 predicted proteins | sample 1607071 | NCBI WGS metagenome assembly OKWQ01 (sample SAMN07501039, study PRJEB24779) | human gut metagenome
CTCAGAGTCAGCAAGTGCTTCAACTAGCATTTCAGCTTCAGTCTCACTCAGCGAATCAACATCACTCAGTGAGTCAGCAAGTACCAGTACCTCTGTTTCAGCGAGTCAATCCGTCTCAACGTCAGTTTCTGAATCACAAAGCACAAGCGCTTCAATCTCAACGAGCCAATCAATTTCCGGTTCATTGAGCGTCTCAGAATCAGAAAGTGCAAGCACAAGCGCCTCAGTTTCAATGAGCCAATCGGTTTCAGATTCAATGAGTGCCTCAGAGTCAGCAAGTGCTTCAACTAGCATTTCAGCTTCAGTCTCACTCAGCGAATCAACATCACTCAGTGAGTCAGTAAGTACCAGTGCCTCTTTTTCAGCGAGTCAATCCGTCTCAACGTCAGTCTCTGAATCACAAAGCACGAGCGCCTCAGTTTCAACGAGCCAATCGGTTTCTAATTCATTGAGCATCTCAGAGTCAGCAAGTACTTCAAGCAGCGTTTCAGCTTCAGTCTCAATCAGTGAATCCACATCACTAAGTGAGTCAGTAAGTACCAGTGCTTCAGTTTCATTGAGTCAGTCCGTCTCAACGTCAGTCTCTGACTCGCAAAGCACAAGCGCTTCAATCTCAACGAGCCAATCAGTTTCTGGTTCATTGAGCGTATCGGAATCAGAAAGTGCAAGTACCAGTGCCTCAGTTTCAGCGAGTCAATCAGTCTCAACGTCAGTCTCTGAATCGCAAAGCACGAGCGCCTCAATCTCGACGAGCCAATCAGTTTCTGATTCAATGAGCGTCTCAGAGTCAGCAAGCGCTTCAACCAGCGTTTCAGCTTCAGTCTCACTCAGTGAATCAATGTCACTTAGTGAGTCATCAAGTACCAGTGCTTCTGTTTCAACGAGTCAATCAGTCTCAACATCAGTCTCTGAATCACAAAGCACAAGCGCTTCAATTTCAATGAGCCAATCGGTTTCTGATTCAATGAGCGTCTCAGAATCAGCAAGCACTTCAAGCAGCGTTTCAGCTTCAGTAAGTGTCTCAACTTCAATGAGTGAATCAGCAAGCACTTCATTGTCTGCTTCAATGAGTACTTCAGTATCTTCTTCTGAAGTTAAAGATCCTAAGCATAAGCACGGTAGCCAAGCTCTTCCTAAGACTGGTGAGGAAGACTCATCGGCAGCTCTTGCTTTAGGTGCTTTGGCAACGGCAACAGGTCTTGCCTTTCTTGCCAAACGTAAGAAAGAAGAAGAGGGTGAAGACTTCTAATCGTCAGCAAGTCTCATTCTTACCTTCTCATTAAGATTTATAATATCCCTCATCATTTGAGCTTTTCTCAATGGTGGGGGATTTTTGCTTATCTAAAAAGACTAATAGTTTTAATATATCCAGATTTCTTATTTGTTGGGGTGCATTTGAATAGATTTGGGAATGTATAAGTTCAGGGAAAGCAAGTTTGAAATGAGATTTTTTGCTCAATTTTATGATAAAATTAGAAGGAGTATTTTAATCAAAAAATTAATGGAGTAAGTATGTTTTTTAGAAGGAATGAAGGTCAATATCGTGAAACGGACCGTGTGACACGTTTTAAACTGGTAAAGTCAGGTAAGCACTGGCTTCGTGCAGCGACTTCAAACTTTGGTCTTTTTAAGGTGCTAAGAGGAGGAGTGGATTTACCTTCGATCAGTACCCAGCAGGTGGAAGTGGATTCATCTGCTTTCTCAGGACACTCGCTCCTTAAGGGAGTGCTTGCTACGGGGGCTTTGCTAGGTGGGGCTGTTGTGACTCACGTGACTCATGCGGAAGAAGTGACAGATGAGCCAGTTTTGGAAAGCCAAGCTGGAGCTAAGGCTGATCTTTTAGTTGCATCAGAATCAGCTGTTATTGGCAATATTGGTTCTGTGTCTGGTGTCCAAGAGAGTCAGGTAAATAGTCAAGAGTCATCTGAAGCTGCGTCAAGTCAGACTTCCGAGACTTCTTTAAATGAGTCCTTGTCAAGCAGTCAATCTATTTCAGCTTCTGAACAGGCTTCAAAATCTGCCTCTCTGTCACTAAGTGCTTCGATTTCGACTTCCTTGTCAGCTTCTCTAGCTTCTCAATCGGAATCAGCGAGTCAGACGGCTTCTCATAGTTTGTCTGAGAGTAGGCTTACAGGCTCTTCAGAGCGTGATGACAGCATATCTAATCAATCATTTAGCAAGAGTGATAGTGTTGCCTCTCAAGAGGGTGTGAATCTTGTCAGCTCGGATTCGGCCATGTTACATGCTTCTTTGGCATCCGAAGCTCTTGTTAATCGTCAATTGTCTGACACTGCAAACGGTCTGTTGGCTGTTTCGCTTGTGTCTAATACTGAGCGTTCAGATCAAGAAAAGCGTCTCAAAGATTTGGCCTTAGAGATTTATACTTATAAAGCTCAAGCACTTGATTTGCCAAATACGGATTCGGCTATTCTGAAGGGAAATCAAGCCTTGGATGCTATTCGTGTCAGTCTGGCTGATAGTGGCGTTGACATAGTCCCTACACTTACACAAGCAAGACAGGCTAGAAATAGTCTTGCTAATGCGGTGCTGCGTGCGACATCTGGTCAGCGTGACCCTCGAAATGGTGCTATCATTGGTACTGATAATAGCTTGCGTAATCCTTATTATAACTTAGGTCCTAACAATGGCTTGATTTCTGCTTATAACTCTGACTACATCAATCAGGCCTATCAAGTTGTTGAATCAAAACCAACACAATACAGTATTCGTAGTATTGGTTACACCTCATATAGTGATCGTGTCAATGGTATCAATATTCCCCAAACAACTGCTTTGAGAAATAGCTCCGTTGCTTTTAATGTTATGGGGACAGTTGGGGCTGATCAGGTCGTAACTCCGGGAAGAACGTACACACTTTCTTTTGTGGTTGCCAATAATGCGAATCAAACAGTGACACGCTCTTTGCGTATCCAGGTCTTACCTCAAAATGACGGGATTCGCAACCCGATTAAGGCAGTGACAACGGGTACTTTTGTCAATGACACGAGCAATCTCGCTCAGGCTGAAAAAGATAAGGTTTGGGAAACTTTTAAGGCGACAAATCCAAATATTGCGACCTCTAAGGACTTTAAGTCTTATTCCGTCTCAGCGACAGGTGTAGTGACCATTACCTATAAGGATAATACCTCTAACGATGTGACTGCTCCTGTCAAACGCCTGCCTGCCCCAACGGTGGCGACAAGGCTGTTGGATAAAGCCTATACACAGACAGCTGTAACGGTAACAGGAGCTGAACCAGGGTCAACCGTTGTTTTATACAATAATGATGATGAGGTCGGAACAGCAGTGGCAAATGCTTCTGGCCAAGCGATTGTGACGCCAACGGTTAAGTTACAAACTGGTGGTGTAACGGCTAAAGCTCGCATCATGTATGGTAATTACCCTGTTTATTCAGATGCTAGTAACTCGGTTGCAGTCACAGATAGCACACGGCCTGAAGTGGCTGCCAAGTTGACTGTCAATGGTGTCGAACCCAAGTCTACACCCCTTGAAGGTGGTGGAAAAAACTACATTATCTATGCGGGTGATGATGCAGTTTTGACCTTTACCGCTACTGATGATAGTGGCAAGCTCAAAGAAATGAAGATTGTTGCCATAGCTAATTTGGATGACAATGCTTTGAACGGTAATTTCTTTGGTGGTACCCAATACGGTACGGGGAATATAGCGCCAATTACAGGTGATATTACGGCAACAAGTGCTAATCCGGCAACCATTACGACAACTATTCATTTGAAGGATGATTTGACCTATTCTGCCCGTAACACATGGCAGCGCAATGTTGCTGCTATTGACAATGCGTCGAATATGAACCGTCCAAATGGTTTGGGTGAAATTCGGATGACGCAAGGACGTCTTGCAGATCGTACGCCAGGTGTTGCGCCAACGACGACCATTCAGGTGACAAGCCTGACTGCTCTGACAGAGGCAGATAAGAATAAGATTATTGCGGCTGTGTCGGCCTTGAATCCTGAAGCAGCTAATCGTATTAAGTCTTATACAGTCAATAACGATGGCACGGTGACAATTACTTATAAGGATGATACGACAAATACCGTAACGGTGCCCTTGTCTAATAGTGACTATAGCAAGTCTCTTTCTAATAGTACGAGTGAATCTGTGAAACAGTCAGCATCTACAAGTACGTCCGTGAGTACAGTAGTGTCAAGGAATGTTTCAAATTCACTAAAACAATCTCTCTCAGTGAGTGCCTCTTTGAGCACAGTCAAGTCTCGCAGTTTATCACAATCTTTGAGCACATCGGTACGAACCAGCCAGTCCGTTTCTACAAGTGCTTCCTTGAGTACAGTCAAGTCTCGTAGTTTATCACAATCTTTGAGCACATCGGTACGAACCAGTCAGTCCGTTTCCACAAGTGCGTCCTTGAGTACCGTTAAATCACAGAGTCTGTCTCAATCCTTGAGCGAATCAGTCAAAACGAGTGTTTCTCGCAGTGAATCTGCCTCCACGAGTGCGTCTTTGAGTACAGTTAAGTCTCGTAGTTTATCACAGTCATTGAGCACATCGGTACGAACCAGCCAGTCCGTTTCCACAAGTGCGTCCTTGAGTACATCGAAGTCACAAAGCTTGTCCCAGTCCTTGAGCGAGTCAGTCAAGACGAGTGTTTCTCGCAGTGAATCTGCGTCAACGAGTGCGTCCTTGAGTACCGAGAAGTCACAAAGCTTGTCTCAATCCTTGAGCGAATCAGTTAAGACCAGTGTTTCTCGCAGAGAATCTGCGTCAACGAGTGCATCTTTGAGTACAGTTAAGTCTCGTAGTTTATCACAATCTTTGAGCACATCGGTACGAACTAGCCAGTCCGCTTCCACAAGTGCGTCCTTAAGTACATCGAAATCACAAAGCTTGTCCCAGTCCTTGAGCGAATCAGTCAAGACTAGCGTTTCTCGCAGTGAGTCCGCCTCAGCGAGTGCGTCCTTGAGTACCGTTAAGTCACAAAGCTTATCACAATCCTTGAGCGAATCAGTCAAGACGAGTGTCTCTCGCAGTGAGTCTGCGTCAACGAGTGCGTCGTTGAGTACCGAGAAGTCACAAAGCTTGTCTCAATCCTTGAGCGACTCAGTTAAGACCAGTGTTTCTCGCAGTGAATCTGCCTCAACGAGTGCGTCCTTGAGTACAGTCAAGTCTCGTAGTTTATCACAGTCATTGAGCACATCGGTACGAACCAGCCAGTCCGTTTCCACAAGTGCATCCTTGAGTACCGTTAAATCACAAAGCTTATCCCAGTCTTTGAGCGATTCAGTCAAGACCAGTGTTTCTCGCAGTGAGTCCGCCTCCACGAGTGCGTCTTTGAGTACCGAGAAGTCACAAAGCTTGTCTCAATCCTTGAGCGATTCAGTCAAGACCAGTGTTTCTCGCAGTGAATCTGCCTCAACGAGTGCGTCCTTGAGTACATCGAAGTCACAAAGCTTGTCCCAGTCTTTGAGCGCATCGGTATCAGCTAGTCAGTCTGCTTCGAATTCCTTGAGTTCATCGTTGAGTGCATCGGTATCAGCTAGTCAGTTCGTGTCAAACTCGTTAAGTAGCTCCTTGAGTACTTCGGTTTCAACGAGCCAGTCCGTATCGAATTCTTTGAGTACCTCCTTGAGCTCATCGGTTTCAACGAGTCAGTCCGTATCGAACTCGTTAAGTTCATCATTGAGTTCTTCAGTTTCAACGAGTGAATCCGTATCGAATTCTTTGAGTTCATCCTTGAGTTCTTCGGTTTCAACAAGTCAATCCGTATCGAACTCGTTAAGCACATCATTGAGTTCTTCAGTTTCAACAAGTGAGTCTATATCGAATTCTTTGAGTACATCTTTGAGTTCTTCAGTCTCAACAAGTCAATCAGCTTCAAATTCTTTGAGTACATCGCTGAGCGCTTCAGTCTCAACAAGCCAATCTGTATCGAATTCTTTGAGTTCATCATTGAGTTCTTCAGTTTCAACAAGTGAATCCGTATCGAACTCGTTAAGTTCATCTTTGAGCGCCTCAATCTCAGTGAGTCAATCTACTTCGAATTCTTTGAGTACATCTTTGAGCGCTTCAGTCTCAACAAGTCAATCAGCTTCAAATTCTTTGAGTACATCGCTGAGCACTTCGGTTTCAACGAGTGAATCCGTATCGAATTCGTTGAGTTCATCTTTGAGTTCTTCAGTCTCAACGAGTGAATCCGTATCAAACTCGTTAAGTACATCATTGAGTACTTCAGTTTCAACGAGTCAGTCCGTATCGAACTCGTTAAGTTCATCGTTGAGTTCCTCAGTTTCAGCTAGTCAGTCCGTATCGAACTCATTAAGTAGCTCCTTGAGTACTTCAGTTTCAACGAGTCAGTCCGTATCGAACTCGTTAAGCACATCATTGAGTACTTCGGTTTCAACAAGTGAATCCGTATCGAATTCTTTGAGTTCATCTTTGAGTACTTCGGTTTCAACAAGTGAATCCGTATCAAACTCGTTAAGCACATCATTGAGTTCTTCGGTGTCAGCTAGTCAGTCCGTATCGAATTCTTTGAGTACCTCCTTGAGCGCTTCGGTTTCAACGAGCCAATCAGCTTCAAATTCGTTGAGTACATCGCTGGGCGCTTCAGTCTCAACGAGTCAGTCTGTATCAAACTCGTTAAGTACATCGTTGAGCGGTTCAGTCTCAACAAGCCAGTCAGTATTGAATTCTTTGAGTTCATCATTGAGCGCTTCGGTTTCAATAAGTCAGTCCGTATCGAATTCATTGAGCACATCATTGAGTTCTTCAGTCTCAACAAGTCAATCAGCTTCAAATTCATTGAGTGCATCGTTAAGTTCTTCGGTTTCAACGAGCCAGTCCGTATCGAATTCGTTAAGTAGCTCCTTGAGTACTTCGGTGTCAGCTAGTCAGTCCGTATCGAACTCGTTGGGTAGCTCCTTGAGTACTTCGGTATCAACGAGTGAATCCGTATCGAACTCGTTGAGTAGCTCCTTGAGTTTTTCGGTTTCAACAAGTCAATCCGTATCGAACTCGTTAAGCACATCACTGAGTGCTTCAGTGTCTGAATCACAATCAGAGTCAAATTCTATTTCGGCATCAGAAAGTGCTTCAGTAAGTCAGTCTCAATCCGAGTCAAACTCGCTTTCAGCATCAGAAAGTGCTTCAGTATCTGAGTCCCAATCGGAATCCAACTCGCTTTCAGCGTCAGAGAGTGCTTCAGTGTCTGAATCTCAGTCAGAATCCAACTCAATTTCGGCTTTAGAGAGTGCGTCAGTATCTGAATCTCAATCAGAATCTAACTCGCTTTCAGCATCAGAGAGTGCTTCAGTGTCTGAATCTCAGTCAGAATCCAACTCAATTTCGGCTTTAGAGAGTTCTTCAGTTTCAGCAAGTCAATCTGTTTCAAATTCAGTAGTTTCTTCATTAAGTGTTTCGGCTTTTGAAAGCTTATCGCAAGCATTTAGTGCGTCAATTTCGACCATCCTTTCGACAGTTGATTCTATTTCGAAATCAGCATCAAGCTTTATTTCTACAAGTGAGTCACTCTCAATGTTTGCTTCAACATCATTGAGTACATTCGGATCATTAAGTGCGTCAGTTTCGTCAAGTGAATCAATGTCACTAAGCGAGTCAGCAAGTATAAGTGCCTCAGCATCAACGAGTCAGTCAGTATCTAACTCATTGTCATCGTCATTAAGTGCGTCAGTTTCGTCAAGTGAATCAACGTCACTAAGCGAGTCAGCAAGTACCAGTGCTTCTGTTTCAACGAGCCAGTCAGTATCTAACTCATTATCATCGTCATTAAGTGCGTCAGTCTCAACCAGTGAATCAACGTCACTCAGTGAGTCATCAAGTACGAGCGCTTCAGTTTCAATGAGTCAATCAGTTTCTGATTCAATGAGTGTCTCAGAGTCAGCAAGTGCTTCAAGTAGAGTTTCCGCTTCATTAAGTGCTTCAGTCTCACTCAGCGAATCCACATCACTAAGTGAGTCAGTAAGTATCAGTGCCTCTGTTTCAGCGAGTCAATCAGTCTCAACGTCAGTCTCTGAATCGCAAAGCGCAAGCACCTCAGTTTCAACGAGCCAATCGGTTTCTAATTCATTGAGCGTCTCAGAGTCAGCAAGTACTTCAACCAGCGTTTCAGCTTCAGTCTCACTAAGTGAGTCAGTAAGTACCAGTGCCTCAGTTTCAACGAGTCAATCAATTTCCGGTTCATTGAGCGTCTCAGAATCAGAAAGTGCAAGTACAAGCGCCTCAGTTTCAATGAGCCAATCGGTTTCAGATTCAATGAGTGCTTCAGAGTCAACCAGTGCTTCAGTATCGCTCAGCGAGTCAGCAAGTACAAGCACATCAGTTTCAGCGAGTCAATCAGTCTCTGACTCGCAAAGCACAAGCGCCTCTGTCTCAATGAGCCAATCAGTTTCTAATTCATTGAGCGTATCGGAATCAGCAAGTGCAAGTACCAGTGCCTCAGTTTCAGCGAGTCAATCCGTCTCAACGTCCGTCTCTGAATCACAAAGCACAAGCGCTTCAACCAGCGTTTCCGCTTCAGTCTCAATCAGTGAATCAACGTCACTCAGTGAGTCGTCAAGTACCAGTGCCTCAGTTTCAGCGAGTCAGTCCGTCTCAACGTCAGTTTCTGAATCGCAAAGCGCAAGCGCCTCAATCTCGACGAGCCAATCGGTTTCAGGTTCATTGAGCGTATCGGAATCAGCAAGTGCAAGTACCAGTGCCTCAGTTTCAGCGAGTCAATCCGTCTCAACGTCAGTCTCTGAATCGCAAAGCGCAAGTGCCTCAATTTCAGATTCAATGAGTGCTTCAGAATCAGCAAGTGCTTCAACTAGCATTTCAGCTTCAGTAAGTGTCTCAACCTCAATGAGTGAGTCATTAAGCACATCCTTGTCTGCTTCAATGACTACTTCAGCATCATCTTCTGAAGTTAAAGATTCTAAGATCAAACGTGGTAGCCAAACTCTTCCTAAGACTGGTGAGGAAGACTCATCGGTAGCTCTTGCTTTAGGTGCTTTGGCAACGGCAACAGGTCTTGCCTTTCTTGCCAAACGTAAGAAAGATGACGAAGAGAGTGAAGATTATTAATTTGTAGTTTTCTAAATAAGTCATTGAATACTTAGTTAAGTGAAAAACACCTCAAGCGTGGATGTCAAAGACAAGTCACTAGTGGACAAAGACACGATTATCAAAAAATACGAAGCACTTGATTTTGCGGAAAATGGTATGCAAATGCAGTCCATTTACGGTGCTTATGCCAATGTTTTAAAAATGGAAATTCAAGATATTTTAGGTTTAGAGGAATAGCTATGACACATAACATCTTATGTGTGACGGATTTAGATGGAACTTTTGTCAAAAATTCCATTCAAATTCATCCAGAAGATTTGAAGGCTTATGAAAAATTGTCTGCCTATAGTGATTTTGCCATTGCGACAGGACGCTCTGTTAAGGAAATTACTTATATTGCCGAACGTAATCACCTTAATGTGGTCTGTGCTATTGGCTATAACGGTGCAGTCGTTACTGAGAAGGATCAGGTTGTATTTTCGAAAACGTTACCTCCAACGGATGTTGATAACTTATTGAAATATCTCAAGGAAGAATCAATTACTTTCGATGCTCTAGATAATCAGGAAAGAGTTGGGAATTTTAATCATGAGGATAAGCGTCGTTTATGGAATATGCCCATCCTCTGTATGGACAATCTTTATGAAAATGTTCGCCAACGTTGTCTTTACAAATTTAACCTTCGACCAGAGGCAGACAAGGCTGCGACCTATGTCCAAGAACTTAAAGCTCGTTTTCCTAATTTAGAATTTTTCCAATCAGGGAGCACGCGTATAGAAGTGACTGCCAAAGGGGTTTCTAAGGGAAGCGGATTAGAGCTTTTAAAAAGGCATTATCAACCAGTTGTAGCATTTGGTGATTCAGGTAATGACATCTCCATGTTTGAGGTGGCAGACATCTCTTACTGTATGTCACATGCCCCAGAGGTCGTCAAAGAAGCAGCAACTTACGTCGTAGATAACTTTGCAGATGCCGTTACGCATTTGGAAAACTTATTAGACTTATGAGCTTAACATTCAATATCTAAAATAAAAGTAGATTAGGACCTGACCCTAATCTACTTTTTGTTATGTCTTGTTTGGGATTGGATAGCTTAAAATGAAAAGAAGATACGGCGGAAAACCATATCCTCTCTCTTTATTTCTCTACTTTTTTATACATCACTGTGCCCACTGTTACAAGAAGGGTTAAGAGAATCGGTATGATTCGAAACACTCCCCAGTCAGGGTCATAAGCCAAAAGGACTGAGGCTAGGTAAAAACCAACACTAGTGTATAAAAAGTATTTATTACCTTTTTACGGCCTATTCCTATTAAGATGGTTGCAATGACAAAACTAATCAAGCTATAACCTAAAAAAATGATTACAAGCATTCCCAAAGGATTTGACAGCCCCAAAAGTAAAAACAAGGCAAGATAAACCAAAGCGATATAAAATGCGACTGACAGGAGAACAGTGGCAAATCTGTTTTCTTGAGAATTTTGCTTAAGACTGCCTGGATTAGTGACCTCTTGACCACTATTTCTCTTATCTTGGTTTGTCTTGGAGTTTGTATTTTTTACTGGCATTTTTCTCACCTACCCCTCTATTTGTTGCTAAATAGACTAACTTTTTCACTTTAATTATACTCTTTTTTCCTTGGTTTCAGCAGGTTGTATAAGATTTTGAGAGATTTTTTTGTGATGAATTGTGGCCCTATAATCTGGTTTGTATTCCCCTTCATTTTTGAAGGAAAGTGTCTTTTTCTGACACTAAAGTGACCGAACTTGAATCTCATAAACCTCAGAAAGTAGAGAATAGCTTAGATAGTTAGAATTTACTCTTTCTATGAGAAGCTCCCCTAAAAAAGACACCATCTTTAGTGACCTAAGGGGTCGACTAGGGTGGTGTTTTTTGTGTTTTGAGGAGAAAGAGCCTTAAGGATTTGGTCTTTTTCCATTAGATTTCCTTGCCTTAGTATTAAAATTGATGGTTTGTCAATAGTCATTCTAAATAGCAGTAGTATCATCCTTTATTTCTCTTTAAGTACAAACAAAATGGCTGATTTTCTATTTCAAAATACTCATCTCTAACTAATTGTCTTAAAAAATTGAAGTGACTTTTCTAAAAATTATGAAAATTCATCAGATTTTATTGAAAAAATGCTTTCAATGTTTTAGAATTAAGCTATTAATGGGAAAAAGGAGTCTTTTTATATGGACAAAAAAGTACATTATAAAATGCACAAAGTTAAGAAACAATGGGTAACCATTGCCGTGACAGGATTGTCAGTAGGTGCGGTCTCAGCTGTTTCTTTAGGGACTAACGACGGTGTCGTTCAGGCCGACGAACACACGGATGCTAACGTAGCCATCCCCGATATTACTGTTGACACGGGTACTGTATCTAATGATACAGCAACAACTCAAGATCCAACAGCAGTAGTTGCAACAACAAACGATGTCACTACTGACCAAGCAGCACCGGTAGCAACATTTGCTTTGACAACGGATACAACTAACACAGCAGCAACCAATGCAGTAGATACAACTGCACCAGCTGTTACGGACCGTGCGGTTGATACAGCTACCCCAGTTGGTACGGATCGTGCAGTAGATACAACAACACCAGCTGCTACGACAGACCGTGCAGCCAATACAGCAACTGACACAAGAGCAGTTACGGATCGAGCAGCGACACGTGAACGTCGTGCGGCAACGGGGACTCGTCGTGGTCCTTCAGGAGGCCGCCGTGCCACACCAGTTAATGGCAACACAAACACTGCCAATAACGGCAATAATACTGTTACAGTTGTCAATAATGATCTTCCAGCAACAAATAATGTTGTTGCTGACGGTCCAAGCCACATCAAGACCATTAATGGTAAAGAATACTATGTTGAAGATGACGGTACTGTTCGTAAGAACTATGTCCTTGAACGTAACGGCGGTAGCCAATACTTTAATGCCGAAACTGGTGAATTGTCTAACCAAAAAGACTATCGTTTCGATAAAAATGGTGGTACTGGTTCAGCAGCTGATAGCACAACCAACACAAATGTTACTGTAAATGGTGATAAGAACGCCTTTTATGGTACAACTGAAAAAGATATTGAACTCGTTGATGGTTACTTCACTGCCAACACATGGTACCGTCCTAAAGAAATTTTGAAAGACGGTAAAGAGTGGACAGCCTCAACTGAAAATGACAAACGTCCATTACTGACTGTTTGGTGGCCAAGCAAGGCTATCCAAGCCAGCTACCTCAACTACATGAGAGAAGAAGGGTTGGGAACAAACCAAACCTTTACCTCATATAGTTCACAAACACAGATGGATCAAGCAGCCCTTGAAGTGCAAAAACGTATTGAAGAACGTATTGCGCGTGAAGGAAACACGGACTGGTTGCGCACTACCATCAAAAATTTTGTCAAAACACAACCAGGTTGGAACTCAACTTCTGAGAACCTTGATAATAGCGACCACTTGCAAGGCGGTGCCCTTCTTTACAACAATAGTAATCGCACAAGTTATGCTAATTCAGCTTATCGCCTCTTGAACCGCACACCGACGCAACAAGATGGCACACGTCGCTACTTTAAAGATAATTCATCAGGTGGTTTTGAATTTCTTCTAGCAAACGATATTGACAATTCGAACCCAGCCGTTCAAGCTGAACAATTAAACTGGCTTCACTATATCATGAACATTGGTAGCCTCACAGGTGGCTCTGAAGATGAAAACTTTGATGGTGTTCGTGTCGATGCTGTGGATAATGTCAATGCCGACCTTCTTCAAATTGCTTCAGATTATTTCAAAGCTAA
>OKWQ01000437.1_pt1 | contig 12837 bp, 15 predicted proteins | sample 1607071 | NCBI WGS metagenome assembly OKWQ01 (sample SAMN07501039, study PRJEB24779) | human gut metagenome
GAAAAATTTGAGTCTGGTGGATTTTGTGTTTTATTATTAAGGAAGGATTTAAAAACATATGTTTTTCAGTGCCCTCGTTGCAGATGCCATGTAGGCACCTATGGTATTCAAAACCTCTTTACCTTTTTCATTCTGCCGGCTCACACGTAAATTACTTGTTGCAATCACAAAACAGCAGAGGCTTACCGTAGCCATACACATAATAAATGCTCCGTGCCATATGGAGCGTTTATCTGATTGGCTTAAATGCTTCATCGAATTGTCAAATTCATCCTCTCTCCAATATTCCAACCATGCACGTTTGATTCTACTCCACAGCCTCATACTCCACACCTCATACCTTTTCTATGCATTTTAATGTTAATTAACCACCTTTAAAATATAAAGTGCATCACCTAGCTGTCAAGTGACTGTATATATTTCATATAAGATGATTTACCATAAAGCCATACTAAAGATGGAGGATAGAAATATGGCTACAGATAAACGTGTATTCACCTTACGTTTAACAGATGAAGTTTTTGATAAAATCGGCATATTAGCATCAGATAATCACCGCTCTATGACCAATTATATTGAATATGTGCTTATGCAACATTTGGAGAAAATGGAGATGGAACATGGGGTAATTGAAATCAATCAGGCAGAATAGACATATTATTTTACTGTTTTAAGCCATCTTACATGTACAAAGTGCCATCACTAGACAGTCTTATGAACGTATAAAACCCTGACTAGTTGGGTTACCATATATTCATACTCGAAATGGTGGAAAAATTATGGCAACCAATAAGCGTGTATTTACCTTGCGTGAATACGTCCTAATGCAAAATTTAGAACAAATAGAAAGAGAACATGGGATAATCAAGATTGAAGAATCCGAATAGCCAACTTATTCTCGGGCTGTTTGAATGCTTAACATTCTCTTTCTATACAATAACGGGTGCGCCAAAAGTCGCACCCGTTACCCATATTAGCAATATACAATCTCAGCCAGTATAACCTCTTCTGCTGCACTTCTAATATTGTTCTTATCATATAAGTGCTTTTTCATATCATTTTCCTACCTTTCCATTCCTCTGCTTTTTGGCTTTTTCTTTGGCTGCCCAAACATTGGTACTGCCGCATCTTGCTTCGCCTTTTCAAGACGTTCTCTTATACTTTTTTCTTTTTCCAATTGCTCCACCTGCTTTTGTTCCGCTTCTTGCCATTCCCGGACTTCATCTTGCCTGACAGCGGCAAAAACCTTACCTTCTCCTAACACACGCACCACCCGCTCAAACATGGTAGAGAACTGTTTTAGGCTGCTATTTTCTTTAACGAGACTGTCATACCCTGAAATTAGCAGATTGTTCTTTGCCTTTAGCTCCCTGTTTCCTGCTCTAACCCGCTTTAATTCCTGCATGATTTCCGCTAGTCTTGCTGCTAATGCCGCTATCGTATTCTTCATCTTTATAAATAATGGCTTTGCTTTGTTTTCCCGGTAATTGACAGCCCGTTCCAATGCCTTTGCCGGGGGAAGTATCTCTTCCACCTTCCCCCTGAATTCCCTTAATTCCCTGTCAACACTCTCCATCACAGGCTTAAGTATTTCCAATTCCCGTTCATACATGTGGGTCTGCTTTAGAGCCAGTTCTGCCCTGCTTCTTGCTTATTCTGCGGCTTTTTCTGCCTTTTCCCTATTCTCCTCCAACGATTCTACGCTTGCCATGTTCTCTGTAATTTTCTCTACTAATCCGGCACTTTATTCGAACCGTGCCTCCGTCTGGACAAATCGGTCTTTTCAACCTATACAACTATGTTTGATATGTTCCGTGCATGGCAGCAAGAAGCCGCCAACCTGGAACAGGGCAACATCACAAAAGAAGAATATGACCAGTGGCGTTACAACTACCCCAAACTAGATACCTCAAAGCATTGGGTGCATCTTCCTTCTCAAGAGCTAAGTGATATGCTCGCAGAAGAATTGGAAAAGGAAAGCAAAAGGAAAAAGAAAAAATAGACACAAAAAACCTTACCGAAATTCAGTTATATATCTGAAAATCAGTAAGGTTTTTCTATGTTATTGAAGTATTTTATTCAATCGGTGATAACATAAATGTTGCCAAATCGTTGCCACGTACTAAACAAATTAGTTTGGAATCCGCATAAACACTGGGTTTGTAAATTCCATTTTATTACTCAAACTCAATCGTAGCCGGCGGTTTCCCCGTACAATCATAAAGCACCCTATTCACATGCTTCACCTCATTCACGATCCTGCTGGTCACTTTCCCCAGCACTTCCCAAGGCAGTTCTGCCGACTCCGCCGTCATGAAGTCTGATGTAGTAACCGCACGCAATGCCACAGCATAGTCATACGTTCTCTCATCCCCCATAACTCCAACAGATCTCATATTCGTAAGTGCTGCAAAGTACTGTCCGATCTGTTTATCAACACCAGCTTTTGCAATTTCCTCACGATAAATAAAGTCTGCTTCCTGTAATATCTCAATCTTTTCTGCCGTTACTTCTCCAATGATACGGATAGCAAGTCCCGGACCCGGGAATGGCTGTCTGAATACGAGATATTCCGGGATACCCAGCTCTAAGCCGGCCTTACGTACTTCATCTTTAAATAAGAGGCGCAGAGGCTCAATAATTTCTTTGAAATCAACATAGTCGGGGAGTCCTCCCACATTGTGGTGTGATTTGATCACTGCTGATTTTCCTAAGCCGCTTTCGATTACGTCCGGATAAATTGTTCCCTGTACTAGGTAATCAACCTTTCCGATTTTCTGAGCTTCTTCTTCGAATACACGGATGAATTCTTCACCAATGATTTTTCTCTTTTCTTCCGGTTCTTCTGCACCTGCCAGTTTTTCATAGAATCTGTCCTGTACGTTTACGCGGATGAAGTTCAGATCATAATGGCCTTCCGGACCGAATACAGCTTCTACTTCATCTCCTTCGTCTTTACGGAGAAGACCGTGATCTACGAATACGCAGGTCAGCTGTTTTCCTACTGCCTTTGCAAGCATTACAGCTGCCACAGAGGAATCCACTCCGCCGGAAAGGGCGCAAAGCACTTTTCCATTGCCGACTTTTTCGCGGATCTGCTGGATGGATGTCTCTACGAAGGAATCCATTTTCCAGTCACCTGCACAGCCGCAGACATTATATACGAAGTTAGACAGCATTTTTGTTCCCTGCTGTGTGTGTACGACTTCCGGGTGGAACTGTACCGCATAGAGGTTCTTTTCTGGCATTTCCATTGCTGCTACCGGACAAACTGGCGTATGGGCTTTGATACTGAAGCCTTCCGGTGCATTTTCAATATAGTCTGTGTGGCTCATCCAGCAGATTGTCTTGCCGTCTATGCCCTCAAATAATTTGGAATCAGTATCTACATCTACTTCCGTTTTTCCATATTCACTTACAGGAGCAGTTGTAACTTTTCCTCCAAGTAAATGTGCCATCAATTGTGATCCGTAGCAGATACCCAGGATTGGGATGCCCAGCTCAAATATTTCTTTTGTGCAGGTTGGTGAATCTTCTCCATAGACACTGTTTGGTCCGCCGGTGAAAATAATTCCTTTTGGATTCATTTCTTTTATGGTTTCAAGATCCATGTCATAAGGATGCACCTCACAGTAAACATTGCATTCTCGTACACGTCTTGCTATTAACTGATTATATTGTCCGCCAAAATCCAGTACTATAACCATTTCTCTTTTCACGGTTTGTCCTCCTACGTTTTCTTTCATTCCTTAGTCTTTATGATGCATTCTCTCCATTATAATGGAAGAAATACAGTTTTACAAGTAATTTACTTTATTTTTTTCATCCTATTTTTAAATAAAATACCAAATTTTTATATAAATGATTAAATTTAACCAATACAAGGGGCTGTTGGATCATTGAATTCTGCCCACTGCACACACTCATTTATATCTTCTGATACTGCCACTTTCCTCTGGCATAACGGATCATGAAGCAGATTCCACGGAACAGCCAGTCTATGGTCATGGCTACCCATACGCCAAATACGCCCCAGCCCAGGTATTTTCCCAGCACATAACTGAAAGCAATGCGGAAAATCCACATGGATAATATGGATATTATCATGGTCAGCCTCACATCATTTGAAGCCCGCAGAGTATTGGGCAATGAGAATGACATGGGCCAGATCGTACAGCAGCAAATGGCATGGTAGGTTAATATCTGTGTTGTCATCTGCGCGGTTACATCGGAAAGATTATAGACTTTCATAATCAAAGGCAACAACAGGAATATAATAATGTTCATGCCCCACATGGCAACATAGACGATTTTCATCAGCTTCTTGGTATAATGCTTTGCCTGGTCGTAATCCCCGGCGCCCACACACTGAGATACAACCGTCAGGATCGCAAATCCGATCGCCATTCCCGGTAAAATCTGGAACATTGCTATGGTATTGGACACGGCATTTGCTGCGATGGATGCCGTGCCAAAACCGGCTACCAGACTGAGTACCAGGATTTTACCCAGCTGGAACATACTGTTTTCCAGACCGTTTGGTATTCCAATATGTAAAATTTTACGTACCATATGTCTGTCGAATTTGATAGAAAATGGCCGTGGAAGATGGATTTCCTGATTGGCTCTTGCAAGCAGCAGTATCATGATGACTGCTGCTACGATTCTGGAAATCAGAGTGGGTATAGCCGCTCCTGCAACTCCCATCTTCAAACCGAAGATCAAGATAGCATTTCCTGTTATATTTATGGCATTCATAAGCAGTGATGTTTTCATAGAAACTTTGGAATTGCCCATTGCACGAAATAGCGCAGCACCGCTGTTATACAGGGCAATAAACGGGATGGATGCCGTTACAATTACTAGATATGTCTCTGCATGTCCCATGACATCTGCTTCTATCTGCCCAAATACACCGTGCAGGATCAATCCCTGCCCCAGATAGACCACCGCAGTAATAATAATAGAAAGTACAGTAGTAAACAGGACCAGCTGCTCTGCGGCCTTACAAGAGCGCTCTGCACGCTTCTGGCCTATATACTGCCCCGCTACGACTGCACCTCCGGTCGCCAATGCCGCAAAAATATTGATCAGCAGGACCATTACGGTATCTACCAGCGATACACCCGATACTGCTGACTCTCCTACGCTGGCGATCATTACCGAATCCGCCATTCCTACGGTTACCGACAACAGCTGTTCAATAATCAAAGGTACAATTAATTGCTTCAGCTGTTTATTTGTGAACATCATTGTTCTCTCCCCCAATTCTTCTCTTCCTGTACATTTACTTGCTGATTTGCAGTTTAGCAGCGTAATCTTCTTCTGCTATCTAATATATTCCTTTATCTGTTTCCACTCTTGCAGCAGCCGTTCCATATTGAATGCAGCATTTGCCGGACTGCTGCTTGGAAGACGAGTAATTTCACGCTTTGTCTCTGGAAAAGAATACTTTTGATAAAGCTCATATGCTTTTCCACCGTTGGCGTATATTTTTCCGATATCAGCCTGTCCCAGAATCAATGGAAGATCTGCCGGAATGACATTTTTAATGGAACTGTCACTGGAACCAATGATATCACAACTTGCTATTACATCCCAGATCGCAATGTGGTTATTCAACAGAAGGGTCTTCTTTTCCTCAATTGTCACAGGAACTTCGCCTTCAGTCAGCGCAGCTATGATTTTCCAGAACCGATTCTGTTTGTGCCCATAATAAAATTGATTTTCTCTGGATTTTACGGAAGGAAATGTTCCAAGTATCAGTATTTTAGAATCTTTGTCAAATACCGGATCAAAGGTATGGGACAAATGGGTATACTGTTGATTATCTTTTAATTTCATATCTTACTCCTGTCTGAACGAAAGCCCGGCTTAAGTGCCTGGCTTTTACAAGAAACTATAATATTATATCCCCTATACATATGGAATACAATAGAGATATTATATGAAATTTGCAGCATTTTGACGTTTATCTGATATTATTTGCCGGATCTTAGAAAAAAACGGGGAACATCCATTTTCGTGTCCCCGCTTTTCATAACTCCCTCTGTGAATCCCTGACTATTGGTTTGTCTGATGAAGATATTTTTCCCGTGTAGCAAGCCCACCTCTTATATGACGCTCGGACTTGTTGACATCCAATACCTTCCTGGCACATTTCGCCAGAGTTGGATTAATCTGAAGCAGTCTTTCGGTGACATCCTTATGTACCGTACTTTTGCTTATCCCAAATTTCTTCGCTGTTTGTCTTACTGTGGCATTTTGTTCTATGATATAATTCGCAATGTCTATTGCCCTTTCCTCAATATAACCTTTCAAGGAAATCCCCCTGCAATCACTGTGTTTTTAACATTGTATGCAGGGGGGTGTGGGATTAGAATATAGGATATGCCAAATTCTATTTCAGCTGTCCTCTTCCGGCTCCCATCAGCAATTTCTCCTCATTTCCTAATTTTACAGTACAAAAATCATTGTACCGCCCGCCTCCATCATAGTGCTTTACTTTCACCAGCTGAACCGTTTTTCCATCTAAAATCAGGCGTTCCTCAATTAATTTTTGAGAAAATAAGCGTTTCTGAACCTGTCTTTGTATAAAAAAGCCTTCTTCATCTAATATTACTTCAAACCGCTCCCGCAGAAGCTTTTCTGGTGCTTTCTGTTCCGTTGTATATCCTCCGTCCCGCACCAGAGCACAGAGATTAAGCTTACCTTCAGAGTAATATAAATAGCTGCTTTCTGAGACCAGGCATCCAAAATAAAAACCATCCAGACTATCTAAATCCCCGTCTATTATTCTATTTAGACCCGTTTTTCTCTTTTCTTCTTTTTCCTCTTTACCTTTTTGTAAAAAATCATTATACACTCCGACATATGTGGACCAATCCTTAGATATTTTTTCTGAAATCAAATCCGGAGCCAGTTTGATTGCTTTTTTTGCACATTCCTGAGCTTCCAGAACGTCCTCCGAAAGCAGCACACCGATCATATATTCATTTAAATTATTAGTAACATGTAAAACATATTCCCAAAGAATCTCATATTCAGTCGGATATTTTTTAATTAGCTTTTTAAACCTTTTATCACATTCCTTATATTCACCAACTGTTTGCAATTGTTTTATATTTTGCAGTTCCCGTTGGTTTTCCGAAATCTCTGGAGATTCACCAAGCATAAATGCCGCTTTGCAGTAGTCACAGACAGCTATTTTTGTTGTCAAATCAACCTTTAAATTCCCATTACAATTCTGACATACAAGTTCTTCCATCATAATACCTCCCGATGCAAACATATTTATACAAGCGTTTACCAGATCAGAGTTCATTCGTCCTGTCATCCCATCAACCAGTATTTTTACTCCAATCCCATATGGCTTTTCGAAACATCCCTTTCTCTCATTATAACTTTCTTTTATCCCATAAGCAATATCATCCATTTGCATATATGAGCATATTAGAAAAATTATGTTACTGCTCACAGGCATGCTGTAAACAGTGTTGCCGACCGTTCATTTTAACCATTTTGACCGCATAATCCGCCCTGGTAATCTCCCTTCCGATATGCTAAAATAAAGTAACTTTAAATTTGGCACATTATGCAAAATGGGTAACTATTTTATATATGGCAAAAGGGGGCGAAAAATGAAACAACAATTAAATGAAAAGATTCGTGTGGAAATCAATAATATGAAGCAAGGTATGTTTTTGCAAAGCGAGGACACTGATAATCCGGTATTGTTATTCCTTCATGGGGGTCCTGGATCACCGGAGATTGCATTTACCCAGAAACATCCAACCGGACTGGAAAAAATATTTACGGTATGCTGGTGGGAACAAAGAGGCAGCGGAATTTCTTACAATCGCAGTATTCCAAAAGAAATGATGACAATCGATCAGATGATTTCTGACACTGTAGCGGTAGTCAACTATCTGCGCAGACGTTTTAGGAAAAATAAAATATACATAATGGGGCATTCCTGGGGAACTGTCCTGGGGATCCTTACGGTGCAGCAGGCACCGGAGCTTTTTCATGCCTATATCGGCATAGGGCAGGTTGCCCGACAGGCAGAGTCAGAAAGGCTTGCATATACCTTTATGGTCAAAAAATTCCAAAGCGCCGGCAAGAAAAAAATGGTCCGTAAATTTAAAAAGTTTCCCATCGATAAAGGCGCCGAAATCGATATAAAATACCTCTCTCTACGTAGTGACGGCATGCAAAAACTTGGTATTGGCACCATGCACCGCAGCAACTCTATGATGGATTGTGTAAAAATGGTACTTGGTTATAAAGGTTATACATGGAGTGAAAAAATGAAGTACCCATTGGGCAACAGTTTTTCTCTGAACTGCCTCTGGGATTTTGTACTGCAAAGTGATTTTTGTAAAAAAGTTCCCCAGCTGGAAGTACCGGTCTACGTGCTCCATGGAAAGTTTGATTACCAGGTTTCTTACGTGTTAGCGAAACAATTCGTTCAGAACATAGACGCTCCGGTAAAAGGTTTCTATACCTTTGAACGTTCCGCTCATAGCCCATGTTTTGAGGAGCCTAAAAAAATGTGTCATATTTTACTTAAAGATGTGCTGCACGGAAAAGCCGATCTGGCTGATAAGTAAAATATAATTAAACTTTACTATGAAAATGCTGCAACTAAAAATAGGTGCAGCTTTTTTCATTGGTTCTTCAGAATTCTGCATACATACCTGCATACTGTTTATACATCTGCAAAATATTTTTTTAGGGAATGTAGTCTTTCTAAAATTACCGCTTTCAATGATGCCGTTTGTATGAATATTATGGATTCCCCATAAGCAATAAAGTAATCTGCAATAAATTTCTCCTCGCCCTTGTTATAAAAACCACGAATGAAATATCGACCATTTTCTATACAAAGCTCCATGGACGGATAGTGTTCTTTATAATACAAGTCTACTCCTCTTTCGGATATTTCCACCTTAAAATCCACTGCATCCTGCATTTTATACAATTTGTCGGCTGATTTCTCAAATACTTCAAGTGGTTTGGATTTGTAATGACTGCATTCCCTAACATCCATAATCTTGTCACAGCGAAACACTTTCGGGCTGTCTGTCTCAAAGTCGTAGCCCGTTGCATACCATTGTCCATATGCAGAGGAAATATTAAAAAATTGAATGGGATAATCTATTTTATGACCATTTTTTCGATAGGTTATTATGCAGACTTTTTCCTCTATGGCTGATTGTAAAATTGCACTTAGATATTCGCAATGATTTCTATGTTGTATCCCAGCCAGACTAAATACTCTTTCAACTCTGCGAAGCATATCAATTTTTTCTGGGGATAAACAAAGTTCAAATTTCTTTTTTAGTTTTTCAGCACACAAATGAAAGGGGGTGCTTTCATAATCCCGCAATGTAAGCAATGAAAAATATAATGCATATACTTCATCGATGTTAAATACAATAGGCGACAACAATCGATTGCGTAATATACCATAATAACCGTTTCTGCCGCTTTGTGAATATATTGGCATGCCGATACGTTCTAAAGCCTCCACGTCTCTCAGCGCTGTGCTTTTTGAAATACTATACTTTTCCATCAAATCTTTCAGATTGAAAATATTATTATCATTTAGAAATAACATCATATCATTTATTCTTTCAGACTTATTCATTCTCCACCACCTAATATAAATTCCTCTAAAAGGTATCATCAGTTGAAACCTTTTTATATTATACTTCAATTATCCAATACAAAAAAGAAGGAAGAGTGTAAAACATGAAAAGAATTTTCTTAGCCGCTTCATTTAAAGATGTATGCCCCCTATTCGCTGACTTTGAGCGAAACATAAAGGGGAAAATTGTGACTTTTATTCCTACGGCCAGTATGGTTGAAAACGTTGTTTTCTATGTGGAAGCCGGGAAGAAAGCACTTGAAAAGTTAGGTGCTATTGTAGACGAACTGGAACTATCCACAGCAACGGCTGAAGAAATACGCACAAAATTAAAATACAATGATATCATCTATGTAACTGGGGGAAACACGTTTTTTCTATTGAAAGAGTTAAAAAGAACCGGAGCAGATAAAATTATTATAGAAGAGGTAAATGCGGGTAAATTATACATTGGAGAGTCTGCCGGAGCTATGGTTACTGCTGCTAATATTGAATATGCCAAAGGAATGGACAGTCTCAAAAAAGCTCCAGGTCTGCTTAATTTTGATGCTCTAAATTTGGTGGATTTCTATACAGTGCCCCATTATACCAATTTTCCATTTAAGAAAGCAGCACATAAAATTATGAGTCAATACTCATCTGAATTAAAATTACTTCCTATCAGCAACCATGAGGCAATTATAATGGATGATGATGAGATTCGGCACTGCACCGATAATCCAATGGAGACATATAGCAAAACCGTTTAAAAACTGTTGCAAAATACTGGCTGGAAGAGAACCCATACTCGTATGCAATCTCGGTAACCGTCCTGTCACTGCTCCATAGTTCATTTTTTGCTGATTCTATTTTCCGGCGCAATATATATTCCCTGGGCGGGATCCCTGTTGCTTTCACAAAATTAAAATGGAAGCGCGAAACAGACAGCGCCATCTGTTTCGCCAGCTCTTCTATTTTTATATCATCTTTGATATGATTTTCTATATATTGTAAAACTTCTTTCATCTGCTTTTCTTCTTTTTTATCCTTTTTCTCTTTTTTATCCTTCCTCTCTTTTTTCTCCTCTGTCTCCTCCTTCTTATCATCTATATTATCTTCTATATTATCTTCTATATTATCTTCTATTTGTTCCTGTATATTTCCCATAATATTTTCTTCATATTTTGCCGGGCAGGCAGTCATTAACAGCATCAGAGATGACAGCGCGTTTCGAATTCTTGTACGATAAAATTTATCCGGACTCAGCATGATTTCCATAATCTCTTTGCACAGCCCGATCATTTGGTCATTTCCCTGATAAATCCTTCCGGTTTCTATTTCAAAATGTGAGATAAAACCCTGTGCTTCAGATTTATCACAAATAACCCCTGATTGTATTACATTTTTCAAGTCGATAATTAAATAATACAAAGATGCTTTATCTTCCGGATTCCCTCCGGTACTATGCCATTCTCCCGGCCTGGCAACAAAAATATCCCCGCTGTTAACCTTATAGGATTTTTCCTCCACACTGTAAATTTGACAGCCTTTTATCAAAAATACAAATTCTGTCATATCTTCATGGGTGTGTACTGTCAGCGGTCTGTGGGCTTTAGTATAATTTACTTTCCCCAACCGGAACAGCATACGTTCATCCTGGTAATACTCCACGATCTTTTTATCTTTTTTCACCGTTGTTATCCTCCATAAGGCTCCCAGCCGAAATCTATGTTTCATTTTCAACTGCAATAAAAACTCAAAAGCCAAACTGTCAATTTTGATTTACAATAATCTTAACAAAAATCAGCAAGAAAGGAAACACATTATGACACCAAAAGAAAATATGTTAAAAGCCATCCGGTTTGAATCGCCCGATTATATCCCCATGACATTTAAAATCAATGACTCCTGCTGGAATTCCTACCCTCAGGATTTTCTATTTGAACAAATGGAGCGCCATCCGCTGTTATTTCCGGATTTTCATAGACCGACTATCCCCTATATACCCAAATACGCCGCAGTCGCAAAGAAAGATGTCCCCTTTAAGGATGATTGGGGTTGCATCTGGCATACAAGTATGGATGGCATTACTGGAACGGTAACGGAACATGCTCTGTCATCCTGGGACTCATTTGAAAGCTATAAAGGTCCTGACCCGGCATGCTGCATGGGTATCGGACCTGTGGACTGGACTGTGGAAGCAAAACGCATCAGAGACCTGCAAAGTCAGGGAAAACTTGCAAAAGCCGGACTCAGACACGGACATACCTTCCTCCAGCTGTGTGATATCAGAGGATATGAAAATCTCATATTTGATATGGCTGACGAAGAACCAAACCTTACACAGCTTATAGACATGATTGAATCCTTTAACCTGCACATTATACATAGATATCTGGATATGGATGTGGATATCATTACCTATCCGGAAGATCTTGGCATGCAGACAGGTCCTATGCTGTCTCCCCACCATTTCAGGAAATTCATCAGTCCAAGCTATAAACGCCTGATGAAACCTGCCTTAGACAAAGGCACCATCGTGCATATGCACTCTGACGGTGATATACGATTGCTGCTTGATGAGCTTTTGGTAAGTGGTGTCGGCATCATCAACCTCCAGGATCTCGTAAATGGAATCGACTGGATTAGGGATCGTCTGGCGGGGCGTGTCTGCCTGGAACTTGACATCGACCGTCAGACTATCACTTCAAAGGGATCACCCGACCAGATCCATAGCCTCATAAAGGAAGAAGTTCATAAGCTGGCATCTCCCAAAGGCGGACTAATGATGATTTATGGACTATATCCGGGGATTCCGTTAGAAAATATCGTGGCTGTTATGGATGCTATGGAGGAATACGCTGTATATTATTCATAACTAATATTTGAAATCTGCCATTAGATCTGGGTTTAGATGTATTACTAGATATACTAATACATTCAGAGCTACATCTGCTAATACATTCAATACTATATCCACTAATAAATCTATCAGCATATGCACTTCGGGCAGATTCAGTGTCCGATAGTGCATATGCTTTATAAATTCAAATTTCATCTGCTAAAGCGTGCTAGAGCGAAGGTTTTATAGGGTTCTATTAGGTGACTTATATTGGGGTTTAGCTGATTAAGACGCTTTGTAGATGTAGGTAGTGTACGGAAAGATGGGTGTGGGAAACTGGCATGGGCTCCGTCAGCTGGCCGCA
>OKWQ01000441.1_pt1 | contig 12706 bp, 4 predicted proteins | sample 1607071 | NCBI WGS metagenome assembly OKWQ01 (sample SAMN07501039, study PRJEB24779) | human gut metagenome
GCCCTTTACCATTCCTTATCCACCACTATATGGTAAATTCTACCACAATTCCCCACCAATCACAATAAAAAATCCATTTTTATCCCACTTTTTTATATTTTTCTTTCATAATCTCTATTTTTCTCTTCTTTTCTTAGATACATATGTTCGAAATTAAATAATAATCGAATCATAAAAACCACTACCCACCACCAGGTGCCAAATTTTAGTTTTATCTATATCCAATCCCCACCACAATATCCCCATAAGTTCTGTAACACTTAAATCAAACGATATATTGGAATACAATCACCACAAATCCACACAAAAAGAAAACCGCGTAGCATTTCTGCTACGCGGTTTCTATACCTACGATAGATTATAGTGTAACCCATCGGTTGGGAGGCATATTATTTAGTTGTTTTTACAGCTGCTTTTGGAGCTTGTTGTGGTTGTTGTGCAATCACTTTATCAAGAAGTTCACGAATTTCTTTGTTTTGTGCTTGCAAATCAGCCACTTGATCCTCAAGAACTTTTACAGTTGCAGGGGATGCTTTAGGAGCTGTAGGAGCATTGCCAATACCGATTGTTACACCAGCATTTGCCATTACGCTATGGTCACCACCATAAGCGGCACCAGCATGGATTAATAAATCAGGATTTGCATAATGTGCTACACCCAATGCAGTAGATGTTTTACCTTTGTAAGTACCAACAGCCGCCATAATTTGGGCTTTTTGACCTTCGTGGTATTCGATAGGTTTCAATGCTGCTAATGCTGCTGCATTAGCACCTACAACTTTAACATCGCGTTCTACGCTGCTAATGCGGCGAGAGTTTTCTGCGATTTGTGCATCATGTTGAACAAGTGTTGCGTGATCTTGTAATGCAATGTTGGAAGCTTTCAAGCTATAATTTGCAGCTTCTGCTAATGTACTGATATCTTGAGTATTTTTATTTACTTGCAAGCCCAATACATTAACTTTTTCATTGTTTTCTAATGCAATCGCACCAATGTTCTTAGTTAATGTAACATTTTCATCAACTTTAGTGTTTACATCAGCAATGTCTTGAGTATTTTTATTTACTTGTAAACCTAATACACTAACCTTTTCATGATTTTCTAATGCTAGAGTACCAACAGCTTTAGTTAATTGTGCATTTTCATTAACTTGTTTAGCTACTTCAGTTACACGATTATCTACTTTAGTAATATTTGTAACATTAGTATCTACTTTAGCATTTAGAGTGTTGATGTTTGTAGTATTTGTATTAACTTGGTTAGTTACTTTGCTAATATTGCTTGTGTTTGTATTAACTTGGTTAGTTACATTTGTAATATTAGTTGTATTTTGGTTAACAACATTATTGATATTAGCAATATTAGTTGTATTAGTATTAACTTGTTTAGATACGTCGTTAATAACTTTGCTATGTTCATCAACTTTGTTGATTACTTTTTGTACAGTTACATTAGTATTTTGAATTGCTTCAGCATTTTGTTTGATCGCTGCTTTGTTAATATTGATGTTTTCAGTATTATGTTTGATTGCTTCAGTATTAACAGAAACTTGGCTTTGAACATTTTTAATGCGTTCTTCGTTAGCATTTGCTTTTTGAGTATTAGCATTAACTTGTTCTTTCACTTTGTTTACATCAGCGCTTACATTTTGTAAGTTCTTAATTGCTTCAGTATTTTTGCCAACTTGATCTTTCAAGCCAGATACATCAGTTTTGATATTGTTGATTACAGTATTTTGGTTATTAACTTTTACGTCAATATCATTAACTTTAGTATCAATATTAGTTACTTTATTGTTAATATTAGTAACTTTGTTATCAATATTTGTAACTTTGTTATCAATATTTGTAACTTTAGCATCAATATTCTTCACATCGTTTTTAACGTTAGTAATATTGTTGTTCACAATATTGATTTTTTGATCAACTTTAGCATTGATGTTTGTGATATCAGCTTTTACTACTGTTACATCAGCTTTAATATTGTTTACATTCTTTTCAACGTTAACAACATTAGCTTTAATGTTATTAATATTGGAAGTATTATTTTGAATGTTTACAGTATTAGCTTGGATGTTGCTATTTTGAGCGTTAATGTTTTGAGTAATATTTTCTACTTTTTGAGCTACATTAACAATTGTAGTATTGCCTTTACCAACTTGACCTTTCAAGGATTCGATAGCTTGAGAGTTAGCATCAACTTTACCAGTTAAGTTGTTAATAGCAGTTGTATTAGATTCAATACGACCAGTATTAGCATTTACTTTAGCAGTTACATCAGTTATGTTAGCTGTGTTACCAGCAACTTGTTTACTAATGTTTGCAATAGCTGTTGCATTGTTAGAAATGTTAGTTGTGTTATTTTTAACTTGTTTGCTTACATTAGCAATAGCTGCTGTGTTATTAGCAATGTTAGTAGTATTGTTAGTTACATCTGTGCGGATAGCTTTGATATCTGCAGTGTTAACATCTACTTTATTGCTGATATTTGTCACATTAGCTTTAATGTCAGTAATAGCTTTGCTATTATCAACAATTGCTTTTGCGTTAGCATCAACCTTAACATTTACTTCATTAACTTTGCTGTTAATTGTGTTGTTAATTACTGTATTGTTTTCAGCAATCTTAGCATCAATATTTTGATCTACTTTGTTAATGATTGTTTTATTGTTTTCGTTGATTGCAGTTGCAATGTTATTGTTAATAACAGTGTTGTTATTAGTAATTGCAGTGTTGATATCGTTTCTAATTACTGTGTTGTTTGCTTCAATCTTAGCGTTGATTGTATTTTCAACATTAGTAACTGTTGTACCAACTTGGCCCTTTAATGCTTTAATAGCATCTTCATTAGCGCTAATACGTGTAGAGTTATCTACAATGTTACCTTGTAAGTAATCTAAGCGTTGATCATGACGATCTACACGTGCAGTAAGACCAGCTACATCACCTTTAACGCCATCAATCTTAACATTAACATCACCAATCTTAGTATTGATTGTGTTGTTGATTTGCTTATTGTTTTCATTGATTTTCACATCAATGTTTTTATCAACTTTGTTAATGATTGTTGTATTATTTTCATTGATTGCATTAGCAATGTTTTGGTTAATTACAGTGTTATTAGCAGTAATCTTAGCATCAATATTTTGATCTACTTTATTAAGGATTGTAGTGTTGTTAGCTTCAATCTTGTTATTAATAGTAGATTCGATATTAGTGATAGTAGTACCAACTTGACCTTTTAATTCATCGATAGCTTTTTTATTGTCGCCAATGAATTTACGGTTTTCAATTGCAATTGTACCAGCTACGTTGATGTCTTTTTCGTTTTGTTCTACACGTTTAGTAAGACCATTCAAGTCACCTTTAACACCATCAACTTTAACGTTTACATTGTTAATTGCTGTTGTATTGTTAGCAATGTTAGTAGTATTAACATCTACTTTTACATTAGTTGCATCAATACGTTTGCTATTATCTACGATAGCGTTTGCATTAGCATCAACTTTAACGTTTACGTTATTAATTGCTGTAGTATTTTTAGCAATATTAGTTGTGTTATTAGCAATGTTTGTAGTGTTATTTTCTACTTTACCGTTGATATTAGTAATTTGTTTCTTAATATCGTTGATAACTGTAGAGGATTGACCTACTTGACCTTTTAACTCATCGATAGCTTTAGCATTGATGTTGATGTTTTTAGTGTTGTTAGCAATAGCAACTTTATTATCGCCAATGAATTGACGGTTTTCCATTGCAATTGTACCTACTACATTAATATCTTTTGCATTAGCTTTCACACCATCTTCAACTACAGAGATACGTGTAGAGTTATCAGCAATATTATCTTGTAAGTAGTCTAAACGTTGGTCATGACGATCTACACGACCTTTAAGGCCATCTAAATCACCTTTAAGACCATTCAAGTCACCTTTAACGCCATCAATCTTAACATTTACATCACCAATCTTAGTATTGATTGTGTTGTTGATTTGTTTGTTATTTTCATTGATTTTTACATCGATGTTTTTATCAACTTTGTTAAGAATTGTAGTGTTATTAGCATTGATTTTAGCATCAATGTTTTGATCTACTTTATTAATGATTGTTGTATTATTGCTGTTGATTTTATTATCAATATTTTGGTTGATAACAGTGTTGTTAGCTTCAATCTTAGTATCGATATTTTTATTAATAGTTACATTATTTTCTGTAATCTTGTTATTAATTGTAGTTTCGATATTTTTAATTGTAGTACCAACTTGACCTTTTAATGCTTTGATAGCATCTTCATTAGCACTAATACGTGTAGAGTTATCTACAATGTTGCCTTGTAAGTAATCTAAACGTTGATCATGACGATCTACACGTGCAGTAAGACCAGCTACATCACCTTTAACGCCATCAATCTTAACATTTACATCGCCAACTTTTTTGTTGATTGTATTGTTGATTTGAGTGTTATTTTCATTGATCTTTACATCAATATTTTTATCAACTTTGTTAATGATTGTAGTGTTATTAGCATTGATTTTAGCGTCAATGTTTTGATCTACTTTATTAATGATTGTTGTGTTATTGCTATTGATTTTATTATCAATATTTTGGTTGATAACAGTGTTGTTAGCTTCAATCTTATTATCGATAGTTTTATTAATTACTGTATTGTTTTCGTTGATTTTATTAGTAATTGTATTTTCGATATTTGTGATTTGATTGCCAACATGACCTTTTAATTCATCAATAGCTTTTTTATTAGCACCGATAAGTGTACGGTTTTCAATAGCAATTGTGCCAGCTACGTTGATGTCTTTTTCGTTTTGAGCAACGCGTTTAGTAAGACCATCTAAATCGCCTTTAACACCATCAATTTTTTGATCAACTTTAATGTTATTAGCATTAATCTTAACATCGATGTTATTGTCTACTTTATTAAGAATTGTAGTATTATTAGCTTCAATCTTAGCATCGATATTTTTGTTGATTACTGTGTTGTTTTCATTGATCTTATTAGTAATTGTATTTTCGATGTTAGTGATTTGTGTACCAACATGGCCTTTTAACTCGTTGATTGCTTTTTCATTATTGGAAATACGAGCAGAATTAGCATCAATACGTTTACTATTATCTGTAATAGCTTTAGCATTAACTTCAGTCTTAGCATTTACATTGTTAATGTTATTGTTAATAACTGTGTTATTTTTTTCAATCTTAGCATCAATATTACCATCTACTTTGTTGATAATTGTAGTATTATTAGCTTCAATCTTCTTATTGATTGTAGTTTCAATATTGGTAATTTGTGTGCCAACATGACCTTTTAACTCATCGATAGCTTTTTGGTTTGCACCGATAAGTGTGCGGTTTTCCATTGCAATTGTGCCAACTACATTAATGTCTTTTGTATTAGCTTTTACACCATCTTCTACAATAGAGATTCGTGTAGAGTTATCTGCAATGTTGTCTTGCAAGTAGTCCAAACGTTGGTCATGGCGATCAACACGACCTTTAAGGCCATCCAAATCACCTTTAACACCATTAACTTTTACATCAACCTTGTTAATTGCAACTGTGTTTGCTTCAACTTTATTGTTGATATTAGTGATGTTGTTTTTAATATCTTTAATATCTACTTGAACATTACCAATATTTTGACCAACTTTACCTTTCAAATCAGCAATATCTTTAGTATTGATATTAACTTGATTTTGAGTGTTAGCTACATCAGTTTTAATAGTTTTATTGTCTTGTTCAAGCTCCTGGATGCGACCTTCATGATTAACTAAAACTTTACCTTGATTATCAACTTTAGTGTTTAATTCAGTAATTGCAGTCGCATTTTTGTTGATATTTGTAGTGTTATTAGTAATGTTAGTAGTATTAGAATCAACTTTTGCACTTACATTATTAACTGTATTGTTGATATTTGTGATATCAGTTTTAACAGCATTGATCTTAGTATCAACATCATTATTTACTTTATTAATAATAGTTGTGTTGTTAGCTTCAATTTTAGAATTAATTGTTTTGTTAACTTCACTAATAATGTTAGTTTTGCTATCGTTGATTTTAACATCTACATTGTGATTAACTTCGTTGATAATCTTAGTGTTATTTTCATTAATCTTATTATCAATTGTAGTGTTAATATTATTGATTGTTGTGCCAACTTTACCTTTCAATTCATCGATGGCTTTTTTGTTCTCGTTGATAGCTTTTTTGTTATCACCGATAAATTTACGGTTTTCCATGATGAAAGTATTATTAGCATCAATATTTTGGGTGTTATTTTCAACTTTAGCAGTTAAATCAGCAATAGATTTACTATTATTGTTAACATTAACAGTTAAATTATCAATTGCTTTTTTATTGTTGTTAACTTTAATATCAACGTTGTTGATATTTTGATTGAGTTCATTTTTAACATTAGAAATGTTAGTATTCAACTCATTTTTCGTATTATTGATATTTGTTTTAATATCATTAATCTTAACATCTACATCTTTATTAACATTATTAATAATAGTAGTGTTGTTATTTTCAATCTTCTCATCAACTTTGTTCAAAATTGTAGTGTTATTATTTTGAACTGCAGTATTAATATTTTGATTTACTTGATTAATAATATTGGTATTATTAGCTTCAATATGTTTTTTTACACTAGCATCAATGTTAGTATTTACATTATTAACAACATTATTTGTAATGTTAGTAATTTTATTATCGATTTTTACATCAATATCGTTGTTAATTTTAGTAAATTTAGCGTCAATATTATTGTTAATATTTGTGATATCTTGTTGAATGTTAGTGATTTGAGTGCCGACTTTGCCTTTTAATCCTTCAATATCTTTGCTATTTTTATCAACTTTAGCGTTGATATTTGTAATATTAGCATTGATTTTATTAATGTCAGTTTTTACACTCTCAACCTTATTATTAACAGTATTAATATTAGTAGTATTGATATCTACCTTTTTATTTACAACGTTAATGTTATGTGTATTTTTCTTAACATTTTCAACATCAGTAGTTACAACTGTATAGTAGTTATTAATTACGGTATTACCAGTGGAACCGCCTTTTTTAGGGATTTGTTGTTGCTGCTGTTGTTGTGGCACTTGTTGTTGCCATTGTTGTTGCTGTTGTTGCTGTTGTGGCACTTGTTGTTGCCATTGTTGTTGCTGTGGCTCTTGTTGTTGCCATTGTTGTTGCTGCTGTTGTTGTTGCTGTTGCTGTTGGTCTAATTGTTGTGAATCAACTTGATGTTGATCTTGCATATGACCCCAAGCATTTTGATCAGGTGTTAACCATCTTTGGCTACCAATAAGATCAGCTCTAGCCCAATCCTCAGGGCTGGATGCATTAGCAACACCTCCAGAAAAGCTAGCCGCCAAAATAACTGCAGCTACAATTGTAGTTGCAGATTTTTGATGTGACTTAGCCAACTCAGACGTTACGACGTAAGCGTGCTTAGTTGCACTCCAAACAACTTTGAATACCTTATTCATATTAAGTTCCCTCCCAACATTTGTGGCTCTCACCCCACGATGAAGAAATAAATCAAATATTGCACTCTTTTTCACTAAATATTCACAATATTTAACATAATACTACCATATATTATTTTAAACTTCCATAAAAAAATTAATAAGTTAAACTAATGTTTCATTTTTTCCTCATTTAAAAATACATAAAAATCCGCTTGAATACTAAGTTATTAATAATATTGAATTATGTAAAATGAAATTTTATATTTTAATCTAATTTTATATTTATACGATACTTTTTATTTGCTTCTATAGAAAATATGAAAAAAACCTCATCAATGTATTGGACATACATTGATGAGGTCTTTTTTACTCTATCTATATAGAATTATTCAGATTATTAGAATTTAGATTCAATAGCACCTTGAAGATCGCCTTTTGGCAAGAAACCAATTTTACGATCTACTACTTCGCCATCTTTTAAGATAACAAATGTAGGCAATACTTCAACTTGTAAGTTACGTGCTAATTCTGGTTCTTCATCAGCGTTTACTTTTACAAAGTTAGCTTTACCTTCAAGCTCACCTGCAATTTCTTCGATGATCGGCATCATACGTACGCAATAACCGCACCATGGAGCCCAGAAATCAATAACAGTTACGCCACCTTGATTTACTAAATCTTGATATTCAGCAGTTTTTAATTCTTTTAATTCGCTCATTATACCCTCCTACGGTAATTGAACTAATACACAATCTTGAATGACATGCAAGTTTAAAGCATGTGCTTTTTCAACAACAGATGGTTTATCCGCTCCTGGTTGTAACCACACAGTTGAAATGCCAAGTTCTTTGCATTCATCAAGTGCAGCTAAACCCGCTGATTCTGGTACAACAAAATCCACAACAGCTGGTACAACAGGAAGTGCAGAAAGACTAGAGTAACATTTGTCTCCATCTACTTCTGCAACATTAGGATTAACTGGATATACTTCATATCCGTGATCTTTAAGACATTTATAAATCTTATAGCCGAACTTTTCGGTTTTATCAGTGGCTCCAATAACGGCCCACACCTTTTGATCTAAAGCTTGTTGAATTGTCATTTCGACCACCTCTTATATACTATTATAAACAAATATCGAATTTTGTCAATATAATGTATCGAATTTTATAGTTAAAGAATTATACGCTTTTAGCAAACATTTCAGAACTAAAATCAATGTATCTATTATCATTCAATGACAATTGTTTTTTGCCTCAAACTAGGAACCGATAGGTCTAAATGAATTAAATCAGAAAGGCTTATTTGTGAATGACTATACTTAGCACCATCTATAAGCCCGCCTGCAACAGCTAACTCTCCTAAAATTCTAGATGCTGACCATTGCTGTTCTCGTAATTCACGGATTGTAATACTCTTTTGGCGTTTAGAAAGTCTATGGCCATCTGTATCTACCAAAAGTGGGGCATGACCATACTTAGGAACCACTATATTCTTATGGGGATAGCATTGTTGTAATGTATTATACAAATATAATTGCTGTCCCGTTGTATCGAGTAAATCATCGCCTCGAATCACTTCAGTTATTCCCATAGCTATATCATCTAATACGACTGCCAAATTATATGCGTACATACCATCACCACGACGTAATACATAATCATCTAGTTCACCTTCCAAATGAATATGCTGCTTACCTTGCCATCGATCATCAAACTCAAGATCACAAGAATCTATAGCAAGGCGCAAGGATGGTTCTTTGCTATTACATAACTCTTGCATTTCAAAATCACGTAAATGTCGACATTTTCCATCATAACGATGCACCACTTCGCCTACATGAGGTGCAGAAGCTATAGATTGTAGTCGCGCTCTATTACAAAAGCAAGGGTAAATTAGTTTTTCTAATGCGAGATATTCTAATATGTCTGCATAATATGTTTGTCTTTCACTTTGCCAATAAGATACTTCTGGACCACCTACACGAGGACCTTCATCCCATTCAAAGCCAAGCCATTCTAAATCATCTAGTAAAGCTTCCCCTAGTTCTCGTTTTGACCGTTGTAGGTCTATATCCTCCATACGTACAACATACGTTCCTTTTTGTTGGCGTGTAGAGATATATGATAAAAGTGCTATCCACACGTTACCAAGATGAATATATCCTGTTGGACTAGGCGCAAATCTACCTTTCATTAGAACTCTCCTATAGCAGAAAACAAGTGGCATATCCATTAAGAATATGCCACTTATACATCCGAAGATATGTCAAAGTAAAACTAAAGCAATATCATGTATTGATATAAACTTATTTATCCTAAAGACACAATGTTATCAAACACATTACCAGCATCTTTAATCTTTTGTTCGTTACCCATTGTGCAAATATGATTATCATTCAATACAGGTTCTACCACATCTGCTAATGCAACAATATCTTCTGGCTTACATGCGATTACTTGTTTACGGAACTCTACTTTGTCCTCTAATTTAGCACCGCTGAAGTACATCCCCATTGCACGTGGTCCACGCAACGCAGGTGTCATTGGCAAGTCTAAAGAACTCATAGTACCAATAATATACTTACGCATTTCACGATCAGTCAATGTAAAGTCACGAAGGTATTGAGGCAACTCTTTATATACATCTAAAGTTTCTAACAAGTTAGGATCACGATAACTACAGAAAATCATATTGCCATCATCATAGAAATTAGCAAATGCTCCGTAAGCACCACCTTGTACACGAATACGAATCCAAAGGTATTCATAACGTAAAATCGTTTCTAACACGCTCATTGGACCAACATGTTTGAAACCATGATCGATGAAGTTACCACCTTGTGCTACGTATTGAACCTTACCAGCTGTAACAATACCATCGTTGCCAGATAGACGAGTGATTTGTAATACATCATCACTCAATTCTGTAGCATCCCAAGTTTCAACGAAAGGTTTCATAAGGTTTTCAAAGGCTTCTAATTCGCCTTCTTCACCAACAAACATAATATCTACATTGTTAGCGCGGAATATCTTACGAGCCACTTCGGCTAATTTCTCTGGTAAAAGTGGCAATGCTGCAGGATTAGATGCTAGTTCACTAATTTTTTGATAGTATCCTAAATTACCATTATCTCTAAACTTACCAACAGCAGAAACTTGAGCCATAACGCGTTGACTCACGATGGAATTACCACGGCGGAATGCTTCATTATCCCAAATGGCTTTACTTTCTTGAACAAGTTCAGTCAAACGTTGATCATCGCTATAATCTGCTTTTTGAACTACTTCATTAATCAAGCGACATAAATCTGGTAGTTTAGAATGTAATGCTTTCGCACGCACAATCATAAGAGGCGTAAATTCGTCACGCTTACCATCTTTGCTGATGGCCGTAATATCAGAACTCAATCCCCCTAAATTCATATTAATATCTTTAGCCAGTGCTTCATAACCGCGTTCAGAAGTATCAATACGACCGAGGATATCACTTAAAATATCAGCGTAGAATAGTTCCTCCTCAGTGAGGCAATTTAATTTAAAGTACAATCCCACATAATTGATACCTTTTGTGAAAGTAGGTACAAAATGTACTGTAGTATTGCCAATTTTACTTTCACGACGTTCTACGGCTTCAATATTAGGATTTAAATCAGACAACTCGAGCAAAGGAATAGACGCTAGAGCTTCATCGCTATCTGGTGTTTCTTGACGAATTTTTAGGCGTTTTGTTTGCTCTACAATTGCTTCGATTTCTTCAGAGGTCATATTAGCTTTTACAGTAGCTAAATGTTCTTTAACCTCTGCATCTTTACGTTCTTGAAGACCACGTTCAGGATATATAGATACAAGAACTTTATGGTTATTATTCAAGATGGAATGACGAATCAAATCTTCGAAGTATGTACCTGCTAAGCCCTTGCGAATATTCGCTAATGCCTCTTCATAATGTAATAGTTCCAATGGATCATTATCGTATAGCCAATTATCCATCATACGAATAATATAGGCTAAACCGATAGGACGACCACCAAAATCACTTTCACGAAGAGCAAATTCAATGCTATTTAAAGAAGCTTCTAATAATTCTTTATCTAAGCCTTTATCACATAACTCTTGTAATGTGGACTCTACAATACGTTGCAAGTCAGCTTGTTTATCTAACTTTGAACCTGTAACTTGTACTGTCCACATAGGTTGACGAATGCTGTCTAAATAGTAGCCACTAATGTCAGACCCGATACCAGCTTTTACCAACGCCTGTTTAAGAGGTGCTGCAGGAGATGTTAATAAAGCATGTGTTAACACTTCAAAGGCTAAGCTATGTTCAGGTGTTACATCAGGCAATACATACGCAAAGGAATGCAATGTACGATTATCTGTTGGCTCCTCAGAACCTACGCTATATGGATAGCTCACTACTTTACCTTCTGTAAATGGAGCTTGTAGCGCTACCTCCGTATGAACGTCGATAGCATCAAAATGACTTAAGTACTCATCATTCAAGAAAGCTAATTGCTCTTCAATATTCATATCACCATACAAGAAGATATAACTATTGGATGGATGATAGTGAACACGGTAGAACTCTTGGAATTCTTCATATGTTAAATCTGTAATATAATCAGGATCTCCACCAGAGTCAACGCCATAAGTAGTATCTGGGAAAAGTTCACGCATCATTTGGCGTTCTAATACAGAGTCAGGAGATGAGTAAACACCTTTCATCTCATTGAACACAACACCTTTATAAGTAAGTTCATCGTCTGCATTTTCGAGCTCATAATGCCAACCCTCTTGCATTACGATTTCTGCATCTTCACGAACACGTGGGTAGAATACAGCATCAAGATATACGTCCATCAAATTATGGAAGTCTTTATCGTTCTTACTCGCTACAGGATACATCGTTTTATCCGGATATGTCATAGCGTTTAGGAACGTGTTTAAAGAACCTTTTACAAGTTCAACAAATGGCTCTTTTAATGGGAATTTGCGAGAACCACATAGAACGGAGTGCTCCATAATATGTGCTACACCTGTGCTATTATGAGGTGTTGTTCTAAAAGCAATATTGAATACTTTATTAGAATCTGGTGAATCGATATAAATTAAGCGAGCACCAGACTTTTCGTGCTTCATTTCATAAGCGGTACCATTGATCTCATCAATGCGCTCAATGCGGTCAAGGCGAAAGCCAGAATAAACCTTATT
>OKWQ01000447.1_pt1 | contig 12521 bp, 6 predicted proteins | sample 1607071 | NCBI WGS metagenome assembly OKWQ01 (sample SAMN07501039, study PRJEB24779) | human gut metagenome
GCTCACCCAAATGGTGTTTCTACTATTAAGAATGGTCGTTATGCCGGTCAAACTTTAGATGTTCTTTATGCAGAGCATCGTGAATTGTTCGGCAATCGCAAGGAACCTGTCTTCCCACTTTTGACTAAGATTTTGGATGCCAATGATTGGCTCAGTGTGCAAGTCCATCCAGATGATGCTTATGGACTTGAACATGAAGGTGAACTTGGTAAAACAGAGTGTTGGTATATCATTGCTGCTGAACCAGATGCAGAAATTATTTATGGCCACAATGCCAAATCAAAAGAAGAACTGCGTCAGCAAATTGAAAGTAAGGATTGGGAAAATCTTTTGACTAAGGTTCCAGTTAAAGCAGGTGATTTCTTCTATGTGCCAAGTGGTACCATGCATGCTATTGGTGCAGGTATCATGGTTCTTGAAACACAACAATCTAGTGATACGACCTACCGTGTTTATGATTTTGACCGTAAAGATGATCAAGGTAACCTGCGTGAACTCCATCTTGAAAAATCTATCGATGTCCTTAATATCGGTGAGCCAGCCAACAGTCGACCAGTCACAACAAAAGTAGATGATCTCAAGTCAACTCTCTTAGTAGCAAGTGATTTCTTCGCCGTTTATAAATGGGAGATTTCAGGTAAGGCTTATTTTGAAAAGACTGCAGATTACAGTTTGTTTAGTGTACTTGACGGTCAAGGAAGTCTCCTTGTTGATGGTCAAGAATATCCAATTGCAAAAGGAAGCCACTTCATTCTACCAAGCGATGTTCAAGCTTGGGAAATTCAGGGAGAGCTTGAATTGATTGTTAGTCATCCTTAATTAAACTATCAAACTAGACGAGATAAGAATCTTGTCTAGTTTTTTCGTACAATGATACAGAAAATTTGCAATTTTAAAAACCTTTCCTAATAAGTCTGAATAGCTTGAAGTTCCAAACTAATCATGTCATACTAAGTAAGTTGACTAAAATAGTAATAAACAAGTTATCTTTTTTGAGATGATATCTTGTTTGTCTTAGATCGGAGAAACTTATGTTAAAAAAAGGAGGCCTTACAGCTTTATTGTTGTTTGGTATGTTCTTTGGAGCCGGAAATCTGACCTTTCCGCCTCAGCTAGGCTTTGAATCTGGAGGTCATTTTTGGCCTGCGATTGCAGGGTTTGTCCTATCAGGTATTGGTATTGCCATCCTAACGCTGGTGATTGGGACCCTAAATCCTAAGGGGTACATTCATGAGATTTCACAAAAAATCTCGCCTAAGTTTGCCCTAGTCTATTTGGCAGTCCTTTATCTGTCTATTGGTCCTTTCTTTGCCATTCCTAGAACGGCAGCAGCAGCCTTTTCGATTGGCTTCTCGCCTTTGATTGGCAGTGGACATACCAGCCTTTGGCTCTTTGTCTTTACCGTAATCTACTTTGCTTTAGCACTTTGGATTGCCATGAACCCATCTAAAATTCTAGATAGTATTGGACGTATCTTAACACCTGTCTTTGCTATTATGATTGTTATGGTTATTGTGGCAGGAGCACTTAAATACGGTGGTCACAGTCCTCAGGTAGCTAGTCAGGCCTATCAGGCTTCTGCTTTTGGTAAGGGATTCTTGGAAGGCTATAACACCTTGGATGCCTTGGCTTCTGTGGCCTTTAGTGTAGTGGCAGTAGTCACCCTCAATCAATTAGGCTTTAAGTCTAAAAAAGAGTATATTTCTACTATTTGGGTTGTTGGTTTTGTAGTGACGCTTCTCTTTGGTGCTTTGTATTTGGGATTAGCTTTCTTGGGAAATCATTTCCCACTCCAAGTGGCGGGATTACCAAAAGATGCCAATATTGGTGCTAGCGTCTTGTCACAAGCCACACAAGCTATCTTTGGACCAGCTGCTCAGATTTTCCTAGCTATCATGGTGACAGTGACTTGTTTCACAACAACCGCAGGACTTATCGTTGCGACTGGAGAATTCTTCCACAAGGCATTTCCGAAAGTATCCTACAAGGCTTACGCCATTCTCTTTACCTTGATTGGGTTTGCGATTGCCAACTTGGGACTTAACAATATCATTGCTTTCTCAGTGCCAGTGCTTTTGATTCTCTACCCAATCACGATTACGATTGTCATGATTGTGATTGCCAACAAGTTCGTGGCCTTGTCTAAACCTGGTATGCAGGTTACAGTTGCGGTAGTAACGCTGATTGCCTTGCTTAGCGTGCTTGGCAGCCAGTTCAAGCTTGCAGGACTGAATGCCCTCATTAACTTCCTACCATTGTCAGGAGCTTCCTTACCATGGTTGATACCAGCCATCTTGTGCATCCTCTTGTCTCTCATCTTACCAGATAAGATTAAGAGCGAAAGCTTTGAAATGGAATAAAAATAAAATCCTATCACAATGTGATGGGATTTTTTGTGTGGGGTGAAAAATGAGTTAAACATTAGATAAATAAAAATAGTTAGATTTTATAGAAAGCGCATACAGAAAACCGTTTGCTGTGATATAATACACTTGTATTATTAAATAATCGGAGTAATTATGAATAAAATTAAAGTTGTAAGTAATCCTTACGAGAAGACAGTAACTTTTTGTCGCTACGACTTATCTAGTGAAAGTTGGATAACAATAAATAGTGAAAATAACTCAAATAGTAAGTTGGTTTCAGCCGTTTTTCAACGTGGCTTTTTTCCTTTTAAGGTATATGATATTTTAAAAGAAATTGAAAATGAGTATTCTGTTCCAGATGAAAAACTTGAATTAATTTTTGAGGGGCCAAATGATGAAAAGCAACAGTTAGAAGAAGCATTAAAAGATGAGCGCTTTTCAAATATTATTTTATCATCATCTACAAGCTATTTAGAGAACGCACGCGATGTTCTGCCAGAAATTAATCGTATTTTTAAAAATCTTGAGCCACTGATTATAAAGAATATTGGGGAGAGCAACAAGGAGATTGAAACACAGTTAAAACGCTTTTCGGATGCCTCCGGAGATACAGTTCCTATCTGTGTATTAGGAACCTATAGTGCAGGGAAGTCAACTTTTATCAATGCCTTGATTGGGCAGGAATTACTCCCAAGCGCTGAGACTCCTGTGACCGCTAAAATCTATAAAGTTACGGCTAGTTCTTATGAAGATCGTGCCAAAATCTCTTTTGTATATAAAGATGAAAGAGTCGTTCTCACTTTCCATGATAATCAAGTATTTTATGATGGATTGAATGTCACTGATTCATTTGGTAAGAAAGTCGATGGTATCTTGAATACTTCTTTTGATTCAATCATTTCAAAGCTACATGCAGTATTAGAAGTTATCAATGATTCTGCTGACCAAGGTGTTGGAGATTTAATCGAAGTACTTGTCCCATTTTCGAAAGGTATTTTAGGAGATGTAGGTTCAAAAATTACAATATTCGACACCCCGGGTTCTAATTCATCAACCAATAGTCAGCATTCAGAAGTCCTAGCTAATGCCATGGCTGGTATGTCAAATGGATTACCAGTTTTTGTAACTGACAGTAGTTCCTTGGATAGCACAGATAACAGTAAATTAAAAGAAAAGCTTATTTCAGTAGAAGGCTTAGATGAACGGTTCACCATGATTGTGGTTAATAAGGCCGAGGCAGCGGATCTAAGCTCGACTAATCTTAAAAGTGATTCTTTTAGAGATAGAATCATGAAACAAGCCATTCCAAGTAAATTATATGCCCAAGGCATTTATTACGTGTCTTCAATTTTAGGACTTGGAGCGAAATTAAAAGGTCATCTTGAGGGTGAATTTTACTCTGAGCAATTTGATACTTATAGAGAAAAATATTCAAATCCTGAAACGAAATACTATAAGAAATTGTATGAGTTCGATATCCTTCCAAGACAAATGTCTAGTACAGTTCGAGAAACTGCTGAAAAAAGCTCAGACCTCATCTATGCAAACAGTGGTTTGTTGACTATTGAAGATACCATAAAAACTTTTGTTGACCGCTATTCACACTATAATAAGTGCCAGCAGGCAAAAGCTTTATTAGATAAACTTTTGTTAAAAACTAATGCTGTAATTACTGAGAAAAATGCAGATTTACATAGCAGAGAGGCTGAATTGGAGGCTAATCTTGATGACCAAAAACTCGTCATTGTTGAAAGTTTGAAATCCACTTCGTTGTCAATGGGAAATGATCTTTTGATTCAGTATCCAAAAGAAATGAAGATTTTCCAAGAAGATCTCATGAAACAAATTAATAAAGATGATGTTCTAAACCGTTTCAATGACATACAGACTGAGATACTCTCATTAAATCCAACTTTAAATTTAACTGAGCATCAACAAATAGATATTAGTAATCTAAAAATAGGAAATATCAGTAACGAGGTTAGTAACTATTTCGGTGTTACACGTGAGAACAAGACAAAGAAAATCAATTTAGAGAATCTAGCTTCTGCACAAACAGTTGACTATTTTAGAAATAAATTTGTAGAAGAACTTTATTTTTCAAGGATAGACTTTGAACGTATTTCTAGCAGTTTTTGGTCTAATCATGCTTCTGAGATAAAATCTCATTTTGAGCGTATTATTTCAGGTGATTTGGGACTTGAACCAGAAAAACGTCAAAAGCTTTCTCAATTGATTTTATCTTATGAAGAGATAGATTTTACTCAATTAAATCTTGAAAAGTTTAGTAAAGAAGAACTTAGTTATGTATTTAGATTGGGAGACTTTACTTTGAAATCAAGTAAAGTTAACGCATCTGGCCTTAAGAAGACCTATAATGATTTATTTAAATCAAAGATGACAGAATTTGCAGGAAGTATTTGTTCGGAACACGAGAAAGCTTTTAAAATTTGGCTAGTAAATCTTACAAGTATAATTGTTCAAAATATAATTGAATTTAGTCCAGAATTAAGTGCTTTGAATACGAAAATTCAGAGAACAAGAAATGAAGTTGCAAGCTTAGAGGAGCAGCAGCAACAAATTGAAAATTATACTAACCAGATTAAACAAATGATTACTTGGAAATAGCTTTTTGTAGGTGAATCGTATGGGAATAAAAAATATTATTAATAAGGCAGGAGCTAAGGCTGCAGACAAGGTTGCGAAACTTTCAGCTTTGAGCCCTGAGCAACTCAAACAAGTTGAGGAGCAAAGAGAAAAGTATCTGGCTGATCAACCTAATATTAGCGATGAGGAGTTAACGAATCGTTTATTAGCTTCATGTGGAGTAGAAATTTTCAATTCGTATTTGGAACAAATAAAAGAACTTTATGTTCCTATAGAAAATAAGGTAGAATTTGGTACAGACTTTCAGGAATCATATAATATCAGGTATTTCAATATCACAAAATGGGTCATTGACAAAAAAGAAAATAGTTTAGAAAAACTGGTTAATGTTTATGAAGTACTTTCTAACGAGGACTGTAATATTGCTCTCGTCTTCAATCGAACTGAAACCAATACAGAAGTTTATCTGGCTGTAGTAAATACCAAGAATGATTCTGATAATGTCAATGTCGAAAATTATCGTAAGAGATTGTTAGAAGCCATTAAAGGTAACTTTCCTGGATCTACAGTCCAGAATGAAAAGGGAATCGGTAGGATTCCTTGTCTAGCAAACTCTAAGCCTTATTCAGTGGCAACGGTGTCTAATTTACCAACTGCCAAATCTGAAAAATTTATCAGTCAAACCATCGAAAAATTGATTGATGGCGTCATTCCGTCACAACCATCCGAAAACTATACCTTAATCCTTTTAGCAAGTCCTATTCAAGATATAGAGAACAGAAAGTTACGTTTATCTGAGCTATTTTCAGCCTTAGCGCCTTATGAAAAATGGCAAACCAACTATACTTTCACAGCTTCAGATGCAACGACTTCCATGGCTACTTTTGGAGTCAATGTTGGAGCCAGTGCTGGTATCCAACATGGTAAGAATCAATCAGTTAACCAATCTGCTGGGGATACCCAAACTAGTGGTCAATCTCAAACGGATTCGTCTGGTCAGACTGATGGTACCAATACTTCCCATACAGATGGTACAAATAAAGGATCATCACATACTAGTGGTGGCAGTCTTGAAGGGAGGACGCCATTTGGAGTGGAAGCAACTGTTGATTACCATTACTCTAAAAATCATGGAACAAGTACTGCAGATTCTGTTGGTCAATCGACTGCAAAAACTGTTAGCCGTGCCCTTGCTAAAACTGCTAGTCGTGCCCTATCACAAACGGTTGGACAAACCTTGGGCTCTTCAAGTGGTGTTAACTTAGGTTCTAATATCGGTGCTAATTTTGCGCGTGCCTCAAATGTGACTGCGACAGTCGGTAAGAATGAGGGAATCACTCAGTCCTTTACCAATCATAATATTTCTCACGCCCTTAAGGTCCTTGAAGAACAGATGAAACGTTTTGAAAAAGGAACGGCTATGGGCATGTGGGAGTTCGCTGCCTATGTACTCAGTGAGGATCAAAATATTGCGAATAATGTTGCTCACACTTACTTAGCTTTGACCCAAGGAGAAGAGTCCTTTATGAGTCAGTCTTCGGTTAATTTATGGAGAGGGGATTTAGGTGAGAGCAGTGGTGACGCAGAGGAGATTGTAGCATACCTAAGAGAATTACGTCACCCTTTATTTGGATTGAACCCTAATTTGCTATTAGCTGATCCAACCTTTAGTGTCTACCCATCTATCGTGACATCAACAGTACCTCTTACTGGTCAAGAATTAGCCTTTTCATTGAACTTCCCAAGAAAATCTATTCCTGGACTACCGATATTAGAGTGTGCAGAATTCGGCCGAAATATTGCTAAATTTGATGAAGAAGATGTTACTGATAAGATGCTTCATTTAGGTGATATTTTCCATATGTATCATAAGGAAGATGTACCAGTAAATCTGAACCAAAACTCTTTAGCCTCTCATGTTTTTGTGACAGGTAGTACGGGATCTGGTAAAAGTAATACGATTTATCAACTCCTTAATGAAGGCAGAAAGAATGGCTTGAAATTCCTAGTTGTTGAACCTGCAAAAGGAGAATATAAGCATGTCTTTGGTAATCACGACGATGTTTCAGTTTATGGAACGAATCCTCAGTTAACACCATTGCTGAGGTTGAATCCGTTTAGTTTCCCTAAAGAAATTCATATTTTAGAGCATCTAGATAGACTAGTTGAAATTTTCAATGTATGTTGGCCGATGTATGCGGCTATGCCAGCTGTTTTAAAAAAAGCTGTAGAACAATCTTTTCAAGATTGTGGATGGGATCTTCTTGAATCAAGCAACCCTTATGGTAGACTTTATCCAAATTTCAATGATATAGCAGATAATATTAAGACGATTATTGATTCCAGTGAATATGATGATGAGAATAAAGGTGCTTATAAAGGAGCCTTACTAACTCGAATAGAATCTCTGACAAACGGTATTAATGGACTTATCTTTTCAAATGATGAACTCACAAATGAACATCTATTTGATACGAATGTCATTGTTGATCTCAGTAGAGTTGGTTCCACTGAGACTAAATCATTGCTAATGGGTATTTTGGTATTGAAATTGCAAGAGTATCGCATGACTAATGGGGATATGAATGCAGAATTAAAACACATCACGGTGCTTGAAGAAGCGCATAATCTCTTAAAACGCACATCAACAGAACAAATGTCTGAATCAGCTAATCTCCTAGGTAAGAGTGTGGAGATGTTGGCAAATGCCATTGCTGAAATGCGCACCTATGGGGAAGGATTTATTATTGCTGATCAAGCACCAGGTTTAATGGATTTGTCAGTTATCCGAAATACTAATACTAAGATTATCATGCGATTACCTGATTTTTCAGATCGTGAATTAGTCGGTAAGTCAGCTAATCTAAACGATGACCAAATCATAGAACTCGCCAAATTACCAAAGGGCGTTGCAGCAGTCTATCAAAATGAATGGATTCAACCAGTTTTATGTAAGGTTGAAAAAGTTGAGCATGATTCTAATACATTTCAGAATACATTCGTAGAAAGTGTTACGTCTAAAAGTTTCAAAGCCAACAATGTCAAATCGGTTATTTTAGATTATCTTATAACAAATTGGATGACCAAAGGTAAGCATGTAGATTATTCTAGTGTAAGTGAATTGATATTAAATTCAAATATCAGCTCAAAGATTAAAAGGCTTCTTATGGAAGTCAATGATTCTAGCGGGGACGTTAATTTGAAGAGTTTGAGAGAACTTGTGTATGAATTGCTAGATGCCAATAGGGCAATCGAGAAATCAAAGGATGAGGACGATATTCATGACTGGGTTGACACTGTAGTACATAACTTCCAACTACCTATCGAATCTTACCCTAAAGAAACGATTAATATCATCTTGGCATTGGTAATTGAAGAACATCAGTTTCGAGATTCCTCTTACGAAAATCTATTTAAACGTTTTGTAGAAGTTCAAACAAAAGAAGGGGGCGTATACTAATGGAAGGAAAAAATCTTGAAGCTGTAAAAAATACTGCCGATAATTTTAAAAGTATTCTCCCAAAGGATAAATTGTCTGGACAAGACATTAAAAATTTTACAAAATCACTATTTAAAATAAATGACAATAATTTTGAAAAGCAATTTATTCCTAGCACAAATGGTAACTGGACTGGTGAGCCTGGAAATTCGAAATGGATTCCTGATCCAAGCTATGTCCCGCAGAATACACAAACTAATCCAGAACAGAAAACGATTAAGGAAATATTTCAACCATATGGTATTGATGGAATTACCTTTAAAAATTTTGAACCAGATTTTACACCTATAGCTAAAGAAAGCTTTAAAATAAAAAACTTTTCAGAACAAAGGAATAAAAATTTTAAACAAGGTGATTTACAATTAGCTATCAAAATGGGAGTCAGTCCCGAAGAGGCAAAAGCCTATAGAAAAGAGCATAAGCTTACCTATCATGAAAGAAGTGACATGAAAACCTTAGATCTGGTACCTATAGATGCCCACGGTGCAATTCCACATAAAGGTGGAATCGCTAAATGTAAAGAATTAATTGAGAAGAAAGGTAATGAATCATGATAGAGTCAAAATTTGGTGAATTAGAATTTGATTTTGGGTATTACACCAAGCTTGAAGTAAATTTGTTCTCACAGTCTCAAATTGTGCCAGTTGATTTTTCTGCGTATTATGAAAATGATGGTATTACAGAACAGCAAGAGTCGGTATATTCTCAGTTTTTAGAGGAAAAAGATAAACAGTTAGAAAAGCTTCAAGCCCTGTTGATAGCTGAATTTGGTATTGAAAGTAAACAGAGATTTAGTTTAAGTGAATTGTACATCGAGAGAACTGGAGAACTAGCATTCCTATTTGATGATTCTGAAAATCCTGATGAAGGAATTGTTGTCCAGTTGTTACCTAAGGTATTGATTACCAGTCAATCTGTTTATTTGTAGATTGATCAAGTTGAAATTTTTAAATTCTTTATTTAAATACTAATCCTATCACAATGTGATGGGATTTTTTCTCCCTCAAGTCATCATAAGTGCGAAATCTTCTCAAAAGCGTTACACTTAAGGCGTGGAGATGAGAGTATCTATTGAAGGGAGTGTTAAAAATGTCAAATCTAAATAATCATATGATTTATCTTGCTGGTGGCTGTTTCTGGGGTGTTGAGGAGTATTTTTCTCGCGTGCCTGGTGTGCTTGATGCGGTTTCGGGTTATGCCAATGGCCGTAGTGAGACGACTCGCTATGAGCTTATCGGTCAGACGGGTCACGCTGAAACGGTTCAGGTGACCTATGATGCTAGCAAGGTGTCCTTGCGTGAGATTCTGCTACATTTCTTCCGTATCATCAATCCTCTGAGTAAAAACAAACAGGGCAATGATGTGGGTAGCCAGTACCGTACGGGTGTTTACTACACGGATGCAAATGATTTATCGACTATCGAGCAAGTTTTCCAAGAAATGACTGAGCAATACGGTCAGCCTTTGGCGGTTGAATTGTTGCCCCTACATCACTTTATTCCTGCTGAGGATTATCATCAAGATTATCTCAAGAAAAACCCTAATGGCTACTGTCATATCAATGTCAATCAGGCAGCTAGTCCTGTTATTGATGCTAGTGCTTATCACAAGCCGAATCGAGAGGAGCTTAAGGAAAGTTTGAGTCCAGAAGCCTACGCTGTGACTCAGGAGAATGGAACGGAACGGGCCTTTACGAGTCCGCTTTGGAATCAGTTTGAGCCTGGGATTTATGTTGATGTGGCGACTGGTGAGCCACTCTTTTCGTCCAAGGATAAGTTTGATTCAGCCTGTGGCTGGCCAAGTTTCTCTAGACCCATTAGTCCAGAGGTAGCCAACTACAAGGAAGACCATTCGCACAATATGGACCGCATCGAAGTCCGTAGTCGTGTGGGCAACTCCCATCTAGGTCATGTCTTCCCAGATGGGCCAAGAGATAGAGGTGGTTTACGCTACTGTATCAATGGTGTAGCAACGCGATTTGTTCCTAAAGCTGACATGGCAAAAGAAGGCTATGCTTACTTGCTTGATCAGGTGGACTGATTAGGTATTCTGAAGGAATGAATTATTTACTAAAAAGAGGTTGGTTCCCCTTGGTTCTAACCTCTTTTTTCATGACAGAAGAAGATGTAAATAAGATGAAAGCCTTTTAAACCTAACATGATATGTAACCTAACCATTCAGGATAAAAAAGTGACCTTTCATTACATTTTTTAACAATTTGGGCAAAATTGTTTTATGTTTCAAATAAAAAAATAGTACACTATAATAGTGAGAAATCTGACAAGTGTAAATGTGTCCTTCTCCTTGGCTTTTGCTGGTTTTGGCGTCTGTAAACATTATTGTACTTTGTGTAATAATGAGTCTTCCCAACCTCCCAATATGATTTTATATGTCTTAACTTACCAAAACAAGACTAGCAAGAGAATACTAAGATATTTCCTTAAGAAGTAATGACAGCGCTTGTTAGATTTTGTGATAACATTCAGATAGTCCTAAGGACTATTTTATTGTGCTAAACCTTTTTGACGGAGATTATTATGGAATGGATGAATAAACTAATCATATTAATAGCCATTTGTGTCTTGTGGTTCTGGTCTTTTCTTTTACTTCCTAAAACAGGGGAGAAAGTAGTTTATCTTTATCATTTCCTAGCTCTGTGTGGTTTAGTCATGATTTATTTTGCCCTAGTTGATCCAGCTGGTCTCTGTGATACTTTTTTCAATATTAAACATCTATGTTTTCATTAATGAATCCAGTTTGGTAATAGGTCAGGAAAATCTGAATTTAATTAATCACTCATCAAAAGAAGCTTTCTGTGTATTGATAACAGTTTATCTGTTTTCAATATGCAGGAGTTTTTTTTCTGTATTATCGAGATTTGGACATAGAAAAAGCAGTTGGAAAAGACTGCTTCAGGTGTGTTACTGTTGTGATTCGTATCGTTTGACGATTCTATTTAAGCGCCATTGGTAACAGAGACCACTGACGATAAGACTGGTAATCAGGCCAATCCAGTAACTATAGGGACCAAGTCCAGTGACTTTTTCAAGCAGGAAGCCAACTGGGAGGGTGATGCCCCAGTAGGTTAGGATACCGAGATAAAAAGGTACTTTGGTATCTTTATAGCCACGCAGGATTCCTTGAAGCGGAGCCGCAAAGACATCTGCCACTTGGAAGAAGAGGCTATAGGTCATGAAAATGGCCGTCATTCTCAAAAAGTCAGGCTCATGCCCATAAAGTTCAGCCAAATCATAACGCAAGAAGTAGAGGAAAATCAAGGTAAAGATAGAAAATCCTAGGGCTGTCAACCGTCCCAGCTTGCTGTAGCTCTTGACGGCATCCATGCGTCTGGCCCCAAATTCGTAGGAAATAATGATAGCCATGGCACTGGAAATGCTGAGAGGGAAGGCGTACATGAGATTTGAGAAATTCATGGCCGCCTGGTGACTAGCAATCACTAGTGACGGATACTTAGACATAAGCAAACCAACACCAGAAAAGATTGCGACTTCCGCAAAGACGGTCCCACCAATAGGGAGACCTAGTTTAAGGGCGTCAAGCAGAGCTGCTTTATCAAGGGGTTGAACCTTTTCAATGTGGTAGGGCTTAATCTTTTTATGCTTTCTGATAACCGAGATGGAAATAAGGAGAAGGGCCCAATAAGCCATTGAAGTTCCCAGACCTGCCCCGGCTCCACCTAACTCTGGTAGACCAGCAATGCCATAGATGAGGAGGAAATTGAAGAAACCATTGAGAGGTAGGAGCAAAAGCATGAGATACATGGAAAGGCGCGTGAGGCCAAGGGCATCAAGGAAGGAGCGAACCACGCTAAAGAGTAGAAGGGGGATAATCCCAAGACTCAAAAAGCGTAAATAACCAAGGGCAACCTTTCTGACCAAAGGCTCCAAACCTAAATGATTCAAAACCAAGGGTGCCCCTAGAAAAACGAGGGCAAAGAGGATCAGTGATAGACCCAAAGCCATATAAAGAAATTGATAGAAATCAGGTGCCACTCGGTCCTTGCGACCTGCCCCTAGATGGTGTCCGAT
>OKWQ01000449.1_pt1 | contig 12484 bp, 12 predicted proteins | sample 1607071 | NCBI WGS metagenome assembly OKWQ01 (sample SAMN07501039, study PRJEB24779) | human gut metagenome
TTGATAGATTATCTCTATCGAAATTAACTGGTTTTACCTTTATTTCTCTGTTTAATTTTCAAAGACCAATTCTTTTTCTTCGTCGTTTACTTCCGACGACTTTTACTATTTTACCAGAGGCTTTCGCATCTGTCAACAACTTTTTTAAAACTTTTTAATAAGTTATTTCAAGTTTGTTGTTTTTGTTTTGCCACATCTCTCAGCGACAAGATTTATTCTATCATCGTTTAGACCACAACAATTCTATATTTACCAAAGTTATCGATAAATATACCTCATATACTTTATTTTTCATCATTAATCTCCATTTTTCATATATTGATACACTAGGAGAAGTAGTATATAAAAGGGACAAGATACCTGATAATATCTTGTCTCCTAATCATATATTCTAAATAATTGATATGTCTTAAGCTTCTATTTTAAACTTTGAACTAAATTATAACTCTTTGTCATTTACATTCTTTAAGTAATTATCTATAACATCTATAACAGAACTAACACATCCATCTTTAAATGGAGATATCAAGTTTGCATACTCTACTAACTCCCTAAACGATTTAGTTCCTCCAACTTGACAAAGCCTTAAATAATCACTCCAAGCTTCTTGGTGGTTTTCCTGATCCTTTTTCCAGAATTGAAGAGCACAGATTTGAGCTAATGTATAATCTATATAATAGAAAGGACTACTAAATATATGTCCTTGCTTAAACCACCATCCACCTCTTTCTAAAAACTCACACTCACTGTAATCTTTATGTGGAAGGTACTTTCTTTCTATTTCTCTCCATGCTGTTTTTCTTTCTGCTGGTGTAGCTTCTGGATTTTCATATACAAAATGCTGGAACTCATCTACTGTAACACCATATGGTATAAATTTAATTGCAGCACCCAAGTGAGTATATTTATACTTAGATTCCTCTTCTTTAAAAAATAGATTCATCCAAGGCCAAGTAAAGAATTCCATACTCATTGAATGTATCTCACAGCTTTCATAAGTAGGGAAGTTACATTCAGGTATTGTAATCCATCTGCTTCTGTAACATTGGAATGCATGTCCAGCTTCATGTGTTAATACATCTACATCTCCGGATGTACCATTAAAGTTTGAAAAAATAAATGGTGATTTATAGTCAGGTATATATGTACAATACCCGCCTGCTTGCTTACCCTTCTTAGTTACTAGATCTAATAGATCATTTGAGATCATGAACTCAAAGAACTCTTTTGTTTCTGGAGACAATTCTGAGTACATTTTTATACCATTCTCAACTATCCAAGCCGATTCCCCTTTTGGTTTTGCATTACCTGATAGAAACTCAAACTTTTCATCATAATAGCTAAGCTTATCTAAACCCAATCTTTCTCTTTGTCTTTCATATAGTTTGTTAGCTACAGGTACTATATATTCTTTTACCTGATTCCTGAAATTACTTACCATTTCGGCATTATAATCTGTTCTCAACATCCTTACATAGCCAAGCTGAACAAAGTTATCAAAACCAAGCTTCTTAGCCATCTTTGTCCTTACCTTCACCATATCATCATATATTCTATCAATAATATGTTCATTTTTAACAAAAAAGCCAAACATAGCTTCACTAGCACTTCTTCTCATATCCCTATCCTCGGATAAAACAAAAGGTGTTAGCCCTGATAGATTTCGCTCTTCCCCCTCAAACATTATCTTTGCTGAAGCAATAAGCTTATTATATTCCGAAACTAGTTTGTTTTCTAATTGCAGATCTTCAATAATCTCTGGTGCAAATGCTTTTAGGTTATACTCTGCAATACTAAAGAATTGCTTTCCAAAGTCTTTTTCCAATTCACTTCTAAATTTATTTGATACAAGCGCTTTATAGAATAGTGTATATACCTCATTATATAGCGGTTCATACTCATCCCAGTACTCTCTTTCCTTATCATAAAACTCATCTTCAGTGTTTATACTATTTCTTATACTTGCTAAAGTTCCCATTGTTACAACATTGTTTCTAACAACATTAATTTGATTAATAGTCTCCTTAACTTCCTCAATTAAATCATCTGTGCTTAATTTGTCAATCAGAAATATTAACTTTGCCTTAACCTCATCATAATTAGGTCTTACATAAGAAAAATCATTAAATCCCATAATATATGCACCTCCATGAACATTTTATCATTTAAGGTGCATTCTGTAAATATATTACATTTTATCTATCTCAAGTAATTAACTATAACTAAGAAAAGTACCCCCGGTATTCCTAAAAAACCTGCTATAAGAGCTGTAATTGCATTAATAGGTATAATTAGCCCAAATTTTGATCCTACTAAATTAATTAAAAATAATAGTACTCCTCCCATTATTCCATTAATAATTAGATTTAATAATATTTTAAATGGCCATGCAAATATTTTTCCAACAATAAATATAGCAAGCACAGCTATTATAAAATAAACAATATTACTCATTTAAATCCCTCCCTAATTTACTCTCTACAATATATTCAATCTATAGATATTATAGAAATACTATTTATATGTATATATTATAACCCATATATACCGTATAGTATATTACTGGAATATTCTCATTCATTTACCACTTTGAGTAATACTCTAGATGCTCCACAATTGAATCTCCAACTACCCTTATATTTTTAGCTTTAGCTTGTGATAAGTAAAATGTATATTTAGACTTTGCCTCATCTTCTTTATGTATACATATATCTATTAAGTTTTTATCACTAACATTATCAAAAGCATTTTTAGCTACTTCTATTTCAAGCATTGCCTCTTCAATTCCTGATATGATTTCTTTTTCATCTTTTGAATAATGTTTATTACTTTTTATCATCTCAATTATTTTTCTTCTATCCATATAGCATACCTCCAATATAATTTATATTGAAATTTTTGACATCAATTGATTAATTTATACAAGCTATATGTTTTTTAAAATAAAAAAAGCAGATGAACTTAAATAAATCCATCTACTTAATAATTTAAATCTCTTTTCTGCCTTCAATTGCCTTAGATAAAGTAACCTCATCTGCATATTCTAAATCTCCGCCAACTGGTATTCCATGAGCTATTCTTGTTACCTTAACACCAAAAGGCTTTAAAATCTTTGATATATACATTGCTGTTGCTTCTCCTTCAATATTAGGGTTTGTAGCAACAATAACTTCTTTTAATTCGCTATTTATTCTAGTTACTAACTCTCTAAGCTTTATATCATCTGGCCCTCTTCCCTGCATTGGAGATATCGTTCCGTGAAGTACATGGTATACCCCATTGAATTCTCTAACCTTTTCGATAGTCATAATGTCCTTTGGCTGCTCAATTACACATATAGTGCTTTTATCCCTATTAGGATTAGAACATATTGCACAAGGATCACTATCTGTAAAGTTACCACACACTGAACAATACTTTATAGTCCCTCTCGCTTTTATAAGAGCATTTGCAAACTCTTCAACTTCTTCCTTAGGTAAATTTAAAACATGAAGAGTAAGTCTTTGTGCAGTCTTACTTCCTATACCAGGAAGTTTTCCAAACTCTTCTATTAATTTTTCTATAGCTATAGGATAAAAATCCAAGTTATTCACCTCAATTAAAACAATCCTGGTATGTTAAGTCCACCAGTTAGTTTACCCATAGATGCATTCGTTTCATCCTCTGCCTTCTTTAAAGCTTCATTTACAGCAGTTAAAACTAAGTCTTCTAACATTTCAACGTCATCTTCATCAACAACTTCTGGTTTAATTGAAACCTTAGTTAATACTTTCTTCCCTGTTACTGTAACAGTTACAGCTCCACCACCAACTGATGCCTCAAATTCTTTAGCCTCTAATGCTCTTTGAGCATCCTCCATTTGTTTTTGAAGCTTCTGTACCTGCTTCATCATGTTCATATTTCCGCCCATTCCTGGGAATCCGCCTCTTGCCATTCTAATATCCTCCTAAAATTATATATTCATTATAATTATGATTAACATATATAATATATTATAATGTAATACTTACCTTATTAAAATAAAAAATTTTTATTCATCACATACTTCAACTATACCACTTGGAAACATATTTGATATTAACTTTTCCTTATCAACATCCTTTTCAGCTCCACTGCTCTCAATTTCATAAGAGACAATAACACGTTCTCTTAAAACCTCTGAAAAAGCTTCATTAACAATTCTTCTTTGTTCATCCTTTTCTAATCTCATCTTATGAAAATTATATTGCTTAGAAAATGCTATGGTTACTACTCCATTATTAAAGTTTTCGATTTTCCCCATCATAAGTGCACTTGCTAAAACCATGTTATTTCTTTGCTTAAGCATAGCTAATATATCCTTAAAAGACTTTCTTACCATATCTGTATTCAATTTGCTATCTTTGTTAGGTTCAAAATCAGTTTGAACCGATGGTCTGGTAACATGCGATAATGTTCTTTCATTCGATATGTTTGAAGCTTTGTTGCCTGCATTACCAATACTTTTAATTTCCTGAGTTGCACCTTGTATAGTAATGTTTCCAGATGCAATTTTCTCCTCAAGCTTATTTAATCTTGCAAGGACAGTTTCTACAGACGTGTCATATTTAATTTTACACATTTTTATTATAGCAAGCTCTAAATATATTCTAGCCTGTTTGGTCCCCTTAGATGAATCTTCAGCTTCTTGGAGTATACTTATACATCTCATTATCTCTTCAACTCTAATTTTACTGCTTTGTATCCTCAAACTCTCAATATTTTCTATAGACATATCGAGAACATCTTCTAAATTATTACTAACAGTAACCATAAGTAGATTTCTCATATGAGTTATAAGTTCCCTTATTAATAGACTTACATCTTTACCATCAGCTATAAGTTTGTTAACTATTCTTATACAACCTTCAGTATCTCTACCTATAATATTATCTACAATTGAAACCATACTATCATTAGTTGTTATCCCAAGCATATCGATTAAATCTTCATAAGTAACCTTATTGTTTATAGAAATTGCTTGGTCTAGTATAGATAATGCGTCTCTCATTGCTCCATCACACATTCTAGCTAACAATTTTAAACTCTCATCTTCTATATCGACGTTTAATGCCTCAGTTATTGTTTTTAATCTCAAAAATACATTTTCACTACTTATTCTTTTGAAATCAAATCTTTGACATCTAGATAATATAGTAATCGGAAGCTTTTGTGGATCAGTAGTTGCAAGAATAAATATTACCCTGCTAGGCGGCTCTTCTAGTGTCTTAAGAAAAGCATTTACTGCTCCAATAGAAAGCATATGAACCTCATCGATGATAAACACCTTATATTTTGCTCTTTGTGGTGGATATTGAACATCATCTATTATATCTCTAATATTATCAACACTGTTATGTGAAGCTGCATCAAGTTCTGTTACATCTATTGCAGTTCCTTGATTAATACTTAAACACATTTCACATTCATTGCAAGGCTCTCCCTCAATTGGATTAAGGCAGTTAACTGCCTTAGCAAGAATTTTAGCTGTAGAAGTCTTTCCCGTTCCTCTTGTACCACATAGCAGGTATGCATGAGCTATCCTATCGCTTTTAATTGCATTTTTTAATGTGGACGTTATATGTGATTGACCAACTACATCACTGAAAGATTTAGGTCTCCACTCCCTATAAAGCGCTCTATACCCCATGTAGTCTCACTCCTTATCCCTTATAATTTATACGTTATATTATATATTTTTTACTTTTCACTGTGAAGTAATCACATGCAAAGTTCCTTTATAGCCTACAAATAAATTTTAACCCTAAAACCTGATTAAACTCTAGACTTTTAGTTATTTCTTTAATCTATATAAATTATATCATTAAATTAATTATTTTAATAAATTAAAGTTATTAATTTTTAATAATTATCATTTTGATTAATAAAAAAATATAAAAAAAAAGATGCCTAAACATCTTTATCTTATTAATTAAATAAAGCCGTACACCTTGCTTTGATAATTAATCTATACGCGTTACCTATCCAGTTAACTCAAACCAGGTTGACCCACGGCACATGAAAGGTCTCACTTATCGCTGCTTCCTTCCAGACCTGACGAGGTTCATGAGTTTTCATTGCGTGGGGCCCAATTCTCAACGCCACTTAAATAGGCCAGACCATACAGATTAAAACCTAAGCAAGGAATTCAATCCTGCTATAGCGGATTGCAGGTTACAGGGCACCGCTGACTCCCCATCTAGTACGACATGGCGGAGAAGAGGGGATTTGAACCCCTGATAGAGTTTCCCCTATACACGCTTTCCAGGCGTGCTCCTTAAGCCGCTCGGACACCTCTCCATATACTAAGCAATCAAATTATTATTAAATCTGATACTTCTACATTCTAACATAAATAATTATCTACTTCAATACTAAGAAATACAAAATCTTTTATACCTTATATATGTGTTTATAGTATAATTTTATGTATACATTATGAAAATTTTTAATAAATTTAATATAAAACTTAAAATACATGGAGGAATTTGTTATGTTAAACTATGAAATTAAAGGTGGCTCTATGCCCGTTGCAATCTGCTATCTTCAAAATGGTCAGAAAATAGTTTCGGAATCTGGTGCCATGGGCTGGATGAGCGATAATATAATTATGGATACAAACATGAAAGGTGGACTATTTAAAAGTATAGGAAGATCCCTTTCTGGAGAAAGCTTATTCTTAAATACTTTCACATCAGCAAACGGAATGGGTAAAATAGCTTTTCCTTGTTCCGTACCTGGTAAGATTATGGCTAAAGAGTTAAGTCATAATGAGTCAATAATATGTCAAAAAGGCGCTTTCATAGCAGCTGAAGACTCTGTTAGCCTTAATATTCATTTCCGAAAAAAACTATCTAGTGGCTTCTTCGGTGGTGAAGGTTTTATTCTTCAAAGAATCACTGGTCCTGGAACTGTTCTCTTAGAATTTGACGGTTATGTAGAAGAATTAACTTTAGCTCCTGGTGAGAGATTAAAAGTTGATACCGGCCACGTTGCAGCTTTTAACCCTACTGTTGCCTTTGATATTGAAATGGTTAAAGGACTAAAAAATATCTTCTTTGGTGGTGAGGGATTATTCCTGACAACTCTAACTGGACCTGGAAAAGTTTATTTACAGACTATGCCACTTCAAAACTTAGCAGGCAAATTATCAATGTACTTTGCTACAGCTAACACAAACATGAGAGATCATTAAAATTAAAAGCCATAAGCTTATAAAAGTATAAATATACTTTTAAATTCTTATGGCTTTCCTTAAGTCAATAACCAAATCTATCATTTGGTTAATATGAACTTACTCCTTTGAATGAATATGAAAAGGAGTTTCCTTTTTATTTTTTATAAATAGTTAATAGTATTTTTATTTCGCTTTTTTCTGTAAATAACAAATAAACCTACTAACCAGATAACCACTCCTGCTACACTTATAAGCTGAGCTGTTCTTAACCCCATTATCATAAGGCTATCTGTTCTAAGCCCTTCAATGAAAAATCTTCCTATAGAATATAATCCTACATAAGTTAAGAATACTACCCCATCTTCTTTTACTTTATGAAGCATATAGAATAGTATTGCAAACACAACTAAGTTCCAAATTGATTCATATAAAAAGGTTGGATGATAATATGTTCCATTAATGAGCATACCCTGCTGAATAAATTCTGGAAACTTACTAATAAATGCTTCTGTAACTGGTCCCCCATGAGCTTCCTGATTAAAGAAATTCCCCCATCTTCCTATAGCTTGAGCTAATATTACACATGGGGCAGTCATATCTAATGCTTTTAAAAACTTAATATTTTTCCACTTAGTTGCAAAGTACACTGTTATTACTGTTGCAATTAGTGCACCATGGATAGCTAATCCACCATTTCTAATATTGAACATTTCCCATAAGTTATCTTTATACTGACCAAACTCAAAGATAACATAATAAAGTCTCGCACCTACAATTGCAATCGGAAACGTTATTAAGAATATAGTTAATACATCATCATAATCTATACCTTTTACTTTACATGTATAGCTGCTTAATAATAGAGCTAATAATGTCCCTGAACAAATAATAATTCCGTACCACATTATATCTATACCAAATAAACTAAATGCCACTGAATTCATAATCTCCCCTCACTTTCTTTATCTTAATATTATAACTCACTATTTACTTTCTTTGTATTCTTTTATTAATTCGTTAACTTTACTTTTACATCTTGCTCCCTTGCAGCTTCCAGTACACGCCCCTGTTTTTTTGCTCACTTCTTCTACTGTAGTGGCTCCATCAGCTATAGCCTTTTTTATTGCAGCTCTTGTTACTACCTTGCAAGGACATACCTTTGTCATTTTATCTAACACCAATTCTCTTAATTGTTCCTCTTTAGATTTATTATCCATCTTTATTTCTCCTTTTCTCATAAAAAAACTCCTGCAGTAATTCACTGCACTCTTCATTATACAACCACTTAACATCAACCCAGTGATTTAAATGCTCGCTTTGCGTTATGTTAAATACAGTTCCACATCCCCCTGCCCTAGGGTCATATGTTCCTATATATAATTTGCTTATTCTGCTTTGGACAATAGCGCCAGCACACATGGTACATGGCTCTAATGTTACATACATCTCACACCCATTGAGTCTCCAGCTCCCCAAAACCTTTGCAGCTTCTCTTATTGCTATAATTTCTGCATGAGCTGTTGGATCATTTATAGACTCTTTTAAGTTGTATCCCGATGCTATTATTTCATTATTTTTCACTATTACTGCTCCCACTGGTACCTCCTCCAATGATTTTGCCTTCATAGCTTCTTCAATAGCTTTTCTTAGAAATGAATCTTCCATAGTGGACTCCCTCATGAATTTATATATATTAATTATAATCAATATATAAATTATTATATAAAAAAAACTTAGTAAAGCAAAGCCTTACTAAGTTGGTGCGCGCGAGAGGAGTCGAACCTCCGGCCTTCCCCTTAGGAGGGGGATGCTCTATCCTGCTGAGCTACGAGCGCATATTCTTCACCTATTATTATAATAATATATCCAATTTACGTCAACAATATAATTAAAACAAAATTCTGTATTTATTTTTCTCAAGTACACATACTTAATTTGTTTATTCTATAAATTTTTATTTAGAATTATCGAAGTATATGGTATTATAATTGTATACAATCTTGATGATTTGTCAGAAAAATAACTGATGAATTGCAGATTTTTATTTTAAACTATGTTAAAATACTAGTATATTATGTTTTTGCAATAAAAAATTCAGAGGTGATTGAAAGAGATGAAAAAAATTAATATAACTGAAACCATCTTAAGAGATGCTAACCAATCTCTTATAGCTACAAGACTTCCTTTTGAAGACTTTGCACCAATTCTTCAAAATCTTGATAATGCAGGATACCATTCTTTAGAATGCTGGGGTGGTGCTACATTTGACTCATGTTTAAGATATTTAAATGAAGATCCATGGGAAAGACTTAAGAACATAAAGAAAATAGTAACTAAAACTCCTCTTCAAATGCTACTAAGAGGACAAAACATACTTGGATATAAACACTATCCTGATGACGTTGTTAGAGAGTTTATTAAAATGTCTGTATATCACGGAATGGATATATTAAGAATATTTGACGCTTTAAACGACTTCCAAAACATAGAAGTTGCTATGGACGAGACTAAAAAGCAAGGTGCTCATGCACAAGGAACTATCATATATACAGTAAGTCCAATTCACGATGTTAAAAACTATGCTAACTTAGCTAAGCAATTAGAAAACATGGGCGCAGATTCTATCTGTATAAAAGACATGGCTGGGCTTATAATGCCATCTTTAGCTTACGATATAGTTAAAAACATAAAAGAAACAGTTAAAATTCCTGTTTTCTTACACTCACACAGCACAAACGGTATAGCTGAAATGGCATACTTAAAGGCTGCTGAGGCTGGTGTAGATGGAATCGATACAGCTATATCTTCATTCTCAAGCGGTACTGCTCAACCACCTACTGAAACAATGTATCATGCTTTAGAAGCTGCTGGATTTACAACAAACTTAGATATAGATAAGGTAACACATATAAATAACTTCTTTAAGCCTGTTAGAGAGAGATTTATAGAAAGTGGAGTTATGGATCCAAAGGTATTGACTCCTCAGCCTGAAGGATTAAAGAACCAAATTCCTGGAGGAATGTTATCTAACATGATTTCTCAGCTTAAAGCTCAGAACTCTATCGATAAATTAGATGCAGTTCTTAATGAAGTTCCTAGAGTAAGAAAAGATCTAGGATATCCTCCACTAGTAACTCCAATTAGCCAAATGGTTGGAACTCAAGCTACAGTTAACGTATTAACTGGCGAGAGATATAAAATGGTTCTTAAAGAAGTTAAAGCTTACTGTAGAGGAGAATACGGTAAAGCTCCTGGCGAAATCGATGCAGAAGTTATGAAAAAAGCTCTAGGAAAAGACGAGCCAATCAAAGGAAGATTTGCTTCTTCATTAGAACCTGCCTTCGTTAAAACTAAGGAAGCGTTAAAAGATATTACTACTAGTGAAGAAGATGTATTATCTTACCTAGCATTCCCACAAATAGCTGAAGATTTCTTTAAAAAGAGAAGTGAAAAACCATCAAATGATGATATGAGAAAGCTTACTAATAGCGAAGTAATATAAAAATAACTTAATTTAAAACTCACAAAGTTTAATTTTAACTTTGTGAGTTTTTTTATATAAAATCTCTCCAACCTCAAATCTTCTGATATAATATATTTTATAATTTAAATAGTGAGTTGGAGATGATTCTATGGTTAAATATTATAACCGCCAAACAAAACAATATGAAGAAGAAAATGTTGCAGGTAAGGGAGCAATCTCTTTAATATATAGTAACCCTATTGGTAATAACCTTCTGCCTAAACTAGCAAGTAAAAAAGTACTAACTGATTTTTATGGCAAATGTTGTAATCTTAAGTTAAGTAGAATATATATAAAAAAATTCGTAAAAAAATTTAATATTGATATGACTGAATACGAAAAGGATATTAAAGATTTTAAATCCTTTAATGATTTTTTCTATAGAGAGTTATCACCTAAAAGCCGTGTAATAAATAATAATAAAAGTGAATTTATATCACCTTGCGACGGTAAGCTTCTAGCCATTGAACATATGGATTCTAACTCAAGTTTCAGGGTAAAGGGTTTTAAATATACCCTTGATGATTTAATTCAGGATAAATCCCTTAGCAAACTCTATAAAAATGGAACTTGCTTAATATTTAGGCTTTGTCCTACTGATTATCATAGATTTCATTTTATTGATTCAGGAATCTGTACTTGTAGCTCTCATATTAATGGGCTATATTATTCAGTAAATCCTGTTGCCTTAAAAAACATAGATAAAGTATTTACTGAAAATAAACGTGAATACAGCATTTTAAAAAGTGATAATTTTGATGATATTATATATGTTGAGGTTGGTGCAACTTTTGTTGGATCCATAGTCCAAACCTATCAACCTGATATTAAGGTTACTAAAGGCTCTGAAAAAGGCTACTTTAAATTTGGTGGTTCTACAGTAATCCTTCTACTAAAAGAAGGCATTATTACTTTAGATAAAGATATTAAAACTCAAAGTATACTTGGAATTGAAACCTCAGTAAAACTTGGTGAAAAAATCGGAGTAAGACTTTAACCTCTTAAAAACTAACTTCATCTATTATAAATGATGAAGTTTTTTTATAAAAAAAATCACTGCAAAATGCAGTGATTTAATATGGCAGGGCGTGTAGGAATCGAACCCGCAATGTACGGTCCGTAGCCGTATGTTATATCCATTTAACTAACGCCCCATATGTTACTTTAAATAACTATTATATAATAACACATAACTCCATTAATTACAATAATAATTTCAATATATTCTTTATAACATTGTTCATTATAGTTTAAATTAAGAATTCTCTTTAAATCCATTCCATAATAAATTTATGTAACCTCATTTTACTTAATTTACCTTTTCCCGGGCAATTATTTAGTTTGCTATTCCTGATAAGCTAAAAGAGATAATTATTAATCTCTTAATAATTATCTCTTTCTCATCTTTTATGGCGGAGAGATAGGGATTCGAACCCTAGGTACGCTCACACGTACGCCGGTTTTCAAGACCGGTGCCTTAAACCAACTCGACCATCTCTCCAAAACAATTTGTTATTTGAAATCAGCAAATGATTTCTTATCTTTAGTTTATTATATTTTTAATCTTTAATGGCGGAGAAAGAGGGATTTGAACCCTCGCGACGGTTTCCCGACCTACGCCCTTAGCAGGGGCGCCTCTTCAGCCACTTGAGTATTTCTCCAATTTAAAAATATGGCGGAGAGATAGGGATTCGAACCCTAGGTACGCTCACACGTACGCCGGTTTTCAAGACCGGTGCCTTAAACCAACTCGACCATCTCTCCAA
>OKWQ01000450.1_pt1 | contig 12479 bp, 5 predicted proteins | sample 1607071 | NCBI WGS metagenome assembly OKWQ01 (sample SAMN07501039, study PRJEB24779) | human gut metagenome
TGTTGACGTATTACGAATCTTGTCATTTGTTCCTTTAGCTGTTGCTATTAGTACTGTATTTGGTGAAGAAACGATGCTACCACTCAATATGAATAGTGCATATAGCCGAACTCTAGTATTGGCAGCATTCTTTAGCTTGTTATCTATATTCCCATTGTGTTATTTGTGGGGGGCTAAAGGGGTAGCAATGACAATGTTATTAACAGAATTTTTAATTATGATTATTATGGGAGGCTTATTAAGGAAACAACTCTTCCAATAGGTTTAAATAGTTTGAGAGATTTGAGAGGTTTGTTTTAATATGATTAGTACAGCATATTATAAAATTCAAGAGTTATTGCTTTGTGCAATGATAATTTCATTACCACTGATGCGGATACCAGATCGGTATACTTTGTTTTCAATGGGCAATAATCTATCGATGATATTTCTGTTCTTTTCCCTTTTGTTATTCATTGTATATAGCCTATGGAACAAGAAGACAGAGTTTCCCTTTAAACTGTATTTTACAATATCTGTTGCTTGGATTGTTTTTTGTACCATTTTAGGGGTATTTTCTTTTCCTTTTTATGATACTGTTATTTACACGTATTTAATCAATACATCTGTTGTCCAAAAACTATATGCGCTATTTCCTTCGTTTGTAGGTAATGAATTTATTCTACAAGTAAAGTTAATGGTATCACTAGTTTGGTATCTGTTTAGAAACTTTATATTCCCCTTAATTGGGCTATTCTTAATCATTTTTAATCTATATAAAGATGATTGTAAAAAAGGTCTTGATACTATTGTTAATGCTGCAAGGATATTAACAATACTATGTATAGCTTACTCCATTATAGAGGTTTCTTGGCTATGGAGTGGTTCAGATTACTTGGCTAGTATATTAGTAACTATTAATAATGGCTTATATGATCCTGTTGTACAAAGTGGGTGGTGGCCTCCGGAATTATGGCCAGGTCAACTTAGAAGCCTTGCGTTAGAACCATCCTATTTTAGTATGATTGCGGTGTTTTTGGCACCATTATTAGGTATTCATTATGTAAATTCTAAGAATAAACTTGATATTATATTAGCATTTCTCTTAGTTGTCATGATTTTCTTAACTAAGGCTCGAACAGGTGTTGTTGTTTATCTATTCGAACTGGTTGCGTTTATTGTATTAAGTCTAATATTTAGATATAAATCTTGGTGGAAACTATGTCTATTTACAATTGGACTTAGTGTTCTAAGTTATTCTTTTGCTATTGTTGGTGACTCCGTAGTAAGCCCTATGATTAAAGCTAGTATTTCTCAAACGACTGCTATTGAAGAAGGACCTAAGTCTGTATCTGTAGAAAAAGCTCTAGATAAGTATATTGATAGTAATGTTAAGTCAGTCAGCAATACTAGTTCTAGATCTAATTCAGCTAGATTTGGTAATACCGTAGCTATGTTTAACGTTGGACTAGATCATTTAGCATTTGGTGTTGGTAGAGGCTTACACTCAAGTTATATGGTTGATAAATTCCCTGATTTTGCTAAAGATAGTGGCGAAGTTAAACGTTGGACAGAAGACGTATTACAAAAAGGCTTTTTAGCATTTGAGTATCCAGTACTTAATGAGTTTGCAGCTATATTGGCATGGTTTGGGTTGATAGGGGAAATCTTGTTTATTACCCCAATTTTATATATCTTATATAGAACCTATAAGATTAAGAAGTATATTAATAATCCTACATTGGTCTACCTATTAGTGGCATTCTTTGGACAAATTGCATGCTTTATGAGTAATGAATTTTTATTGGCATATCCAATCCTTGTGGGGATTTTGGTTTGTTATATTAAATTTTATGAGCATAATGATATAACCAGAGAATAGGGGGTTATTCTAAATAAAGTATAATGTGTATATTGTAACTAATATTTAAAATATATCGAATATATTTGATATATAGTTTATGGCTTTTCTATCTCATAATTAGTTATAATTTGTATAGCAAAATATTATAGAATGAATATATTGGGAGTATTCATTTCTAGGGGACTACATTAGTTAATATATTGGTTTGGGAGATTTTAATTATGAAAAAATATGTACTTTCAGTTGATAAGAATAGGCCTATAGAGCTTGAAATTACAAATATTTTAGATGATAATAAAGCTATAGTGCGCGGTCGTCTTAATACATATCATTTGGATTATGATGTAGAGACAACTTCTGTTTTATTGAATTTTACGTTGGAAGACGATCGAGAAACTGTATATAGTATTAGATTAAAGGAAGATGATTCTTTATTAAAATGTTTAGATTGTACTCCTCAGGAGATATTCTTTAACATTGTTAATTTTCTTGGTGAAGTAATACATAAGGCTAAATCCATCGGATATACATTAGTTATGAAGTTAGACCATCAAAGTTCAAGGTTACTTGTGAAGGATTTAATAAAAATTGGTGATGAATATCGTACATTTAATGGAGAACTAGTATATTAAGATAATTTTTAATAACTATATAGTGGAATTAAAAGAAGGTATCAACGGCAGTTGATATCTTCTTTTATGTAGAAATCAAATTGATGGGATACTAAATTTAGATCAACCTATAATATCTTTATTAGATATACGAAGATAAGAAATAGGGATTGAATGTTCTCTTATATAACAAATCTGTTATGAAACGTATTGTATTGTATATTGAGCAGACGATAATAGTTGGCTCAGAAGGTGCTATTTTAATGTGAATTTCACCGTTTTTTGGTATAATAAACAAGTATTCCAACGATAAAACGGAGGTAATTCTAATGCGTAAATTCTTATATATGTTAGCAGCTCTACTCGTGTTGATCGGTATTAATACACATGATGTAGAAGCTCGTACAGATGTGTATGCTACAACCTATAATGGTAATAGCTGGTATGTAGACCAAGACTCTGTGAAGAGAGTAGGGGATGTACTCAACTTTACGGTGTACACTACATCTGGCCTTAGCTATAAGGTATCATCTAGCGATAGTAACTATTACAATGCAGATGTATTCTACTATAACAACAAACTCGTTTCAGACAATGGCCAATCTGTATGGAAATCTCCAGGTATGATGGCCGCTATGCGTGTGGCACGTAGATAAAGAATAAAGGCAGCGATTCGATCGCTGCCTTTTGGTCTGTATAAGTGTACTATAGTATCGTTTATCCGTATTTGACGATATATAAGATTAACCCTATAATATAAACAGATAGCCAAACGAGTAGATCCGTCGGGCTCATCTCAAAAGGGTAAATAATTGATGAAATGGCCTTTCAGTTATCCAGTTATTGGTAACGAAGGGCTATTTGTCTTTTCCAAGACAAATAAGCGCCACGAGTGCACCAAAGGCAATGATTACAGTCATTACCTCTAGGATTAGCATGATTAACTCATAATCACTCATAGACAACCCTCCCTTCATAGACGAAGAGAGGCCCAACCTCGCTTAACTATCCTATATCAATTATATGGCGAACATATAAGCGAATCAATAAGAATCTATTTATAGAAATATACAAAAATATATATACGTATACGTTAGCAGTAACTATAATTACTGCTTTTTTTACTTGTGATAATTTTATAGTTATGTGGCAAATTTCCCTCATATTTACAAGAATATAATTATTAAATATAATTAAATTATTTAATAATAGTTTATAGTGTGTAAATGAGAGAGGGTTTTTATGAAACGTGTGTATAAAGCAAACCTATCTTTAGCGATTGCTCTGACAATTGCTAGCTCTGTAGTGCCCTATGCAATGGCGGGGAGTACATTAGTTACTACACCTAATGGTGCAAATATTACGGCAAACAACGGTGGGAAGTTTAAGGCTGGCGAAATGACAAACTACATATCTACGATTGAAGCAGATACTGGTAGTACAGTTAGTATTGATAAAGCTGTTGCTAATATTGGCTATAATAACAAGCCTTTCATTAGTAGTAAAGGTGGCAGTACAGTTAGCCTTAAGGAAGGCGTTTATGATGTTCAAAATGTAAGCACTCCTATTGCAGTGGCTCAAGGTGGCACCGTTAATATTGGTGTAGACGGCAACAAAGGTAATTTTACTGGCAATGACTTGTCTTTGGTAGGTGATGTTATCGTTAAAAGCGACCCAAATCATGCGTCTGAGATCAATATTGGTATCATTGGCAAAGAATCTCTTTGGGATGGTTTAGCCTTTAACTTAGCAGACAAAGACGCAAAGCATCCAAGTCATATTAATGTATTCCTTGGCGACTATGGTTCTTGGGAGCTTTTCTATCAAGGCGGCTTGCATGAAGGAACATTAGATGGTGGTACACAACCTAGCCATGTACATCGACTTGTAGGCTCTAAGAATCGCAACTATGCGAATATGGTAACCCAAAGTGAGCATAATAAGCTATATGTAGATAAGCTTGAAGGGCATGTAAACTTTATTTACGATCCTAATGATGAAGGTGGCGATACTGAGGATCCAAGCTATCAACCACCAACGAAAACCTATAATGGTTTAACTCCAGATTCCTTCTGGGGTGGAGATATTCATATTACAAGTGCAGCTCCTGGTGCAGCGGCTCATGTGTACACTACTCAACGAGGCCTAGATATGTCCTCTGAGGCTAATGTGAACAAGATTTTAGATAACTTGGCTCACAAGATGTACTATCATAATTATGTAAATGGTGAAAGAAACCTTCAAGGTACAGTAGCTATTGCATCTAATGGTTCTGAATCTGGTCGTTTTACAGTAATTACATCTGGTCATGCTAAAGAAGGTGATATTACATGGCAAGCCGATAAGGATGGTCAAGGTAAATACGTATATGGTGAAAATAAACCTGTACCAAAACCTCAACCTAAGCCAGAAGTTAAACCAACTCCTAAACCTGAGGTTAAGCCGGTACCAACTCCGACTCCTAAACCAGAGGTAAAACCTACTCCAAAACCAGAGGTTAAGCCAGCACCAAAACCAACTCCTAAACCTGAAGTGAAACCAGCTCCAGTGCCAGAGCGTAATTCTCATATTCACGTTATTATGGGTGATTTTGATACTCCTCATATGCGCGGTGCCCGTTCTGCTATCATGAGCAATATCAATGGTTGGAGAACATTGACAGATAATATGTATCGTCCACGCGTATTGCAACAAGGCGAACCAACAGGCATTTGGGCTCGCGTTGGGGGCGGTAAATATAGCTATACCGTAAAAGGTATCGACACAGATACAACATATACACGTATTCAAGGCGGTTACGATGCTAAAACAGGTAGCGGTTGGACTGTAGGTGGTCAAGTATCCTACCTTCGTGGCAACGATGACTACGTATTCAATGGCACTGGTAAGGAAAAAGCCTTTGCTGTAGGTGCGTACGGTGTGAAAGATCTTGGTAAAGACCAATACATTCACCTTGAATCCCAAGTAGGTCGCGTTTCTAATGCTTTCACAGCTCGCAATGAAATTGGTGAAAGCATTTCTGGTGATGCTAAAGCAAATGCCTACACAATTGGTGCGCGCTATGGTAAAACTGTAAAATTCCAAAACGGCACGTATATCGAGCCACAAGCACAATTGAGCTACACTCATTTCGGTGGGGATAACTTTGATGCGGGTCGTATGCATGTTAACCAATCTGGTGTGAGCAGCACAGCAGGTGGTCTTGGCCTTGAAATTGGTAAAACATTTGGCGCAGGTAACATCTATACTCGCGTTGGTGTAAACCATGCCTTCTCTGGCACTGTAAATACAACGTACACAACAGGCAATACTACAAAATATACAAAACAAGACCTTAAAGGTACTTGGACTGATCTAGCATTCGGTGGTCGTTATGGCTTCAATGCTAATAACAGCATCTTTGCTGACCTTAGTACAGGTCTATCTGGCGACTATAAAGCTGGCTGGTCTGTAAATGCTGGATTTACACATAAATTCTAATATACTGGTCAACAGATTTACTAAGAGGCAGCGAGTCAATCGTTGCCTCTTTTGCTATATTTTTATCTAACACATATCAAATCTTAATTATTTTTAAAATAAATGAGTATAATTCATTTACAATTCACTAAAAATGGTGTAATATTTTATACATATTTTAAATGTGTTAGTCTTAAGTTTCTTTAATAAGTGAGTATATATCTATCTTTTATCATAAAAAAAGACTAATAAATCAACTCATAGATATATATTCAAGTATGAAGGAGCTTTCACAAATGTGATTGTATTGTAAGTGAAGTATTTATTGAGGTATAAGAGGATGAAAGGTAGTAATAAGATTTTATTGTCTGCTGTTATGATGACCTTATTGTCATCTGCGATGGCTATGCCTAGTACATGGGCTGCAGCAGGTATTAATTCTGATGGACGTATTTTTGCAACTACTGCTGATAGTAAATTTGAAAGTACAGGTAATACGACTGCGAATGGTGTAGTTGCATCTGATGGTGGTCAAGTTACAATTGGCTCTTTGGATACTCCTGATGCATCTCAATTGCCTAAACGCTATCGTCAACCAGCTTTCATTACAGGCATGCTAAATAACAGTTCCATCCAAGTGGATGGCGGTGTTATGGACGTGACTACTGCGCCATGGAAGTCTCCATATCCATTGGCATTTGCTTATAATAGTAAAATTAATCTTGGTGTCGATGATGCGGGTACTGTAAAGCACAAAGTGTTTAATATGCAAGGTGATGTGCTTGTATCTGATAAAATGATGCCTCCGCATCAAGAACAGCAACCATCTGTGATCAATATCGGCCTAGGCCGTGCGCATAATAGCCCTAACCAATTTTCCGGTAAGGCTGTGAACACCTTAGAGGATAAGGGCGGCGAAATCAACATGACCTTTGATGGTGGCATGTGGAGCCATGATTACATGGGCGGCTTGGAATCTTTCAAAATTGATGGTAAAACGGAACGCAGTAGCATTAATAACCTCAAAGGTACTCGTACGCGTGAAGGGTTCAGTCGTATTTCCCAAGACTCTCGCAGCGACATTCATGTAAATAAATTGGACGGCCATATTAACGTTATTTATGATATGACCAGTGGTACTGGCTTAAATTATGCTAAACCAGGTTCTAAGAAAGATGGTCTTGATCCAGCTGACATTGAGGGCGGTAACTTCATCGTAAAATCTGCTGCGACTGGCTCTGGTGTGCATGGCTATGTAACAGGCGATCATCTTGATACTTCTTCTGAAAGTAATGTAAACAAGATTTTAGATAACTTAGCTCATAAATTCTACTATGAAAACTATGTAAAAGGTGAAAGAAACCTTTCTGGTACCGTATCCATCGCTTCTAAAGGCATCGTGTCTAGCTTCCAAAAAGCATTGACCACAGACCAAAAAGAAGGGGATATTACTTGGAAAGACGGTAATGGACAAGGCTCCTATGTGGTGCCAGAACCAAAACCTACACCGACTCCAGAACCTAAACCAGTTACACCAGTAACTCCGGATCCTAAACCAGTTACACCAGTAACTCCGGATCCAAAACCAGTTACACCTGTGACTCCAGATCCAAAACCAGTTACACCTGTAACTCCAGATCCTAAACCAGTTACACCTGTAACTCCAGATCCTAAACCAGTTACACCTGTAACACCAGCACCTAAACCAGTGAATCCTAATCCTGTTGTTCGTGGCGCTTATGATACACCTCATATGCGCGGTATTCGCTCCGCTGTAGTAGGTAATATCAACGCATGGCGTACAATAGCTGACGATATGTATCGCCCTCGTGTATTGCAACAAGGTGAACCAACAGGTATTTGGGCTCGCATCGGTGGCGGTAAATACAGCTACTCCGGCAGCGGAATCGATACAGCTACAGATTACACACGCATCCAAGGCGGTTATGATGCTAAAATCAGCCGTGGTTGGACTGTAGGTGGTCAAGTATCTTACCTTCGCGGTTCTGAAGACTATGTATTCGATGGTTCTGGCAAGGTTAAATCCTTCTCCGTTGGTGCTTATGGTTTGAAAGACCTTGGTAAGGATCAATATGTACATGTAGAAACGCAAGTAGGTCGTGTATCTAATGACTTCACAGCGCGTAATGAAATTGGTGACCCTATGTCTGGGGATACAAAATCTAATGCGTATAGCATCGGTGTTCGCTATGGCAAAACATTGAAATACGCTAATGGTTTCTATGTAGAACCACAAGCGCAATTGAACTTCACACACTTCGGTGGTCGTAACTTCAATGTAGGCAATGTGTCCGTTAACCAATCTGGTGTGAATAGCACTTCTGGTAAGCTTGGCCTTGAATTGGGCAAACAATTCGGTAATGGTAACCTTTACACTCGTTTTGCAGCAGGTCATGCTTTCACAGGCAATGTAAAAACTACATTCGCTAGTGGCAGTGTTGTGAAATTAACAGAACAAGATCTCAAAGGCACTTGGACTGAACTTGCCTTCGGTGGCCGTTATGGCTTCAACAGCAACAATAGCGTATTTGCTGACGTTGCTACAGGTTTGTCTGGTGACTACCAAGCAGACTGGGGCGTAAACGCTGGCTTCACACACAAATTCTAATATAGTATATAAAGGTATATTGATATCTAAGTATGTTAGGTAAAAGTATATAAATATATATACAAATATCTGTACAGATAAAAGAATAGTAAAAGACCCATGTATTGGAAAATAGCTAATACATGGGTCTTTTTTAGTGTTTAAAGAGAGTCTTGATCTAGCAGTAATATTTATTTATACAAATCATAGAGTGCGTTTATATATAACATCAGTAATCATAAGAGTTATTAATTTATATCGTGGCCTAGCATATACCATAATACAAGGTATTATAGGGTTTAACGGTATTTCTTTATAAATATTTCTTATTAATAAACCAAAAATGATAGTTTTAAATTGTAAAATTTTTTGCCACTAAATTATGAATAGATATTTGGTTAATTATAAAAAATACATAAAAAATAGATCGATTATTATATAGTCTATAGAAAAATAAGGGATAAATAAGAATAATTTACATTGAAAAGCATTATTTATGGATAATGCTTATTTTTATGCGGTGGAAAGTGTACATAATTGGTATAAATTTATAAACTAAGCAAAGATGAATATAAAATGAATTTTTATTTACCATATAGAAATATTTTGATATTATTAGGACAATCAACAATGATGAAGTTTTAGTGAAATTATTGTGAGAAATGAACTTATCTGTGTGTATTGTAAGCTAGAGGGAAGATTATGAATCGAATTTACAATGTAATTTGGAGCAAGACAAAGAAGTGTTATGTAGTAGTTTCTGAGATCGTGAAAAGCGGTGGCGGTAAGGTTAAATCCTTGCATACGGGAAAAACACATGCTCGTATGGGCGCTGTTATGGCAGTAGCTGCGCTATTATTAGGTGTGAATGTTACACCTGTAAATGCAGCGGCTATCATGATCGATGGTGTATATAATGGCTATGCGACCGCTCAAGATGGTGGCAATAAATGGAGCTATTTATACAATTATAATAACCCTGGGAATAAAAAGGCATTAGATCGTAGTGCTTCGACTGGGTATTATTCGAAAAATCCATTAACTGGTGTGGCTATTGGTCATAATACAAACATTCAAGAAACTCAGGATAATACTTATTATTCTGGTGTAGCCATTGGTGACTATGCGCAGGCTACAGGTGGCTTAGCATTTGCTCTTGGTAACTATGCGCAATCTACAAAGCCATCTGCTATGGCTATCGGCACGGCTTCATTATCTAGTGGCTTTAACTCCTTAGCGATGATGCGCCAAGCTGCAGCAACAGGTAATTTCTCCACAGCCATTGGTACTACTTCTTGGGCAAAGGGAACGGGCAGTTTTGCCATGGGTTACTCTGCGCAAGCACATGGTGATCAATCTATTGCCATCGGTGCAGCAGAGCCAATTACTGTAGCAGGTAGTGGTACTGAGCCAAGTGCATCCTATAATGGTGATACTAATACTGTAACAAACGGGGCACGTTCTTTGGCTTTTGGTACAAAAGCGCGCACAAGTGCAGCAGCTACAGATTCCATGGCATTTGGTTCCAATTCTATTACAGATGGGGCAAATGCAGTGGCAGTAGGTAATTCTGCTAATGCAGCTGCTACAGATGCATTTGCCTTTGGTAATACAGCACAAGCGTTAGGTGCCAATGCTATTGCCATGGGTAGAACAGCACAAGCTAAAGAGTTAAATGCTATCGCTTTAGGTGGTCAAGCAAAGGCACTAGAAGCGAATGCTCTTGCCATCGGTGGTACTGCTGAAGCTAGCAAAGCTGGTACTATGGCTATTGGTACAGCAGCTAAAGCAAGTAGTAACAATGCTACAGCTATCGGTAATGGTGCAGAGGTTACAGGTGAGAACTCCATGGCATTAGGTGCGGGTGCGAAGATTTCTTCTAATAACTCCATCGCCCTTGGTGCAGGTACTGAATTCAATGGTCCATTGGTGAACACGTATGCAGCTTTCACCAACGAAATGAACCCTGCAGAAGCGGGTGTAGTAGCAGTAGGTAATACTGGTACGCCTCGTCGTATTGTTAATGTTGCAGGTGGTCAAAACGATAATGACGCTGCAACGATTAAACAATTGCGTTATGTAAATAATAACTTGGCTATGACCATTGCGGGCCCTACATACACAGGGTATCAAGCGAATGGTTCTACCTACAAAGCACCTGATTTCAATATCAAAAATAGCACATATCATACAGTAAAAGAAGCTGTAGAAGCAGCGCAAACTAACTTCTTCAGCGCTAAAGGCACATCTGCTGATGCGAACTACGATAATAAAGGTGCTACCGGTACCAATGCGACAGCAGCGGGCGTACGTGCTTCTGCAGCTGGCAATTATGGTACTGCACTAGGTGCTGATGCAACGGCAACAAGCGATAAAGGCACAGCATTAGGCTATAAAGCTAAGGTAACTGAAGATGATGGTGTTGCGTTAGGTTCTAATTCCGTAGCGAATACAGCGGCTGGCGTAGCTGGTTATGATGTAAGCGCAGCAGACAATCGTGCCAATAAATACACTGCTTTAACAGGCAATGTAGCAACATCTACATTGGGTGCTGTATCTGTAGGTCAAAGCACTAGCGTTGGTAATGAAACACGTCAAATTACAAACCTTGCAGCTGGTACAAAGGACACAGATGCAGTTAACGTAGCTCAATTGCGCAATGTAAACCTTAAAATTGCAGGCAATACGAATGATAACAACGGTAAAAATGATGTATTGTTAGATAGCCAAACATTGACTGTAAAAGGCGATGGCGCGTATGTAACAACTAAAGCGAACAACCAAACAATCGATGTAACCTTAACAAATGATACAAAAGATAAAATCGACAATGCAGCAAATAAAGACCTTTCTAACATTACAAATGTAGCTAAAAAGAATATTACTGCGTTGGGTACAATCGTTGAGGCTGGTAATAATGTAACAATTCCAGCAGCTACCGTAGACGCAACAACAGGTCAAAAAACATACACTATCAATGCTATGGATACTAAGGTTTCCTTAGGTACTAGTGGTTTGATGACCCTTACAGGTGGTACACCTGATGCAAACGGTGTTCGTAACTATACTATTGACGTAGATCCTACTAAGGTTGCTAAAACAGACCTATCCAACATTAATAGCGATGGTAAAACTGTTATCCGTGAAGAAGCTCAAAAGGCTGTAAAAGTTATTGCTGGTCAAAATACAACTGTTACAGAAGGTACAGATGGCACATATAAAACATATGCAGTTAACGTAGCATCAGCAGGAGATTACCGATTAGTAGAAAATAGTGCAGCTGCTGATAAAGCGTACACTGTAACTGGTAATAAAGTTGACTTAACAGTGCAAGATGGTAGTACTCCAGCGAATACGAAGACTGTAACAATTAAAGACATTGCTTCTAAAACAGAATTGGATTCTACAAAATCTGATTTAACTACAAAAATCACCGATACAAAAACTGAGCTCATCAACAAAGGTTTGAAGTTTAACGCAGACAACAATGATGTTAAGACAAATAAACTTGGCTCTACCGTAACTGTATCTGGCGATGCGAATATCACTACAAAAATCACACAAACTGGTGATGACTCCACAATTGCAGTGGCTTTGAATAAAGACCTTAATGTTAAAACAGTGACTGCTACGGATACTGTGAAAGCTGGTACTACAACAGCGGGTAGCCAAACTGCGACAGATAACAAAGGTGGCACTCAAACTGGCAACTTTGTAACTGGTTTAGACAACACGGCATGGAATATGGCTGATCCTGTATTCGTATCTGGTCGTGCTGCTACAGAAGATCAACTTAAAAAAGTGAGTGATGCTGTAAGAGCCGCAAATGCTGGTACTAGTGATTATCGCTTGATTGAAAACGATGCAGCTACTGATAAAGCGTATACTGTAACTGGCAATAAAGTAGACTTGAAGGTAAAAGACGATAAATCTGGTACTACTAATACTGTAACTATTA
>OKWQ01000451.1_pt1 | contig 12472 bp, 10 predicted proteins | sample 1607071 | NCBI WGS metagenome assembly OKWQ01 (sample SAMN07501039, study PRJEB24779) | human gut metagenome
CTAAATTACTAGGTTGTTAAGTTACTGGATTATTTAGATAGTTAGATTACTAGGTTGTTAAATTATTGAATTATTAGATTGTTGAATTACTAAATTACTAGGTTGTTAAGTTACTGGATTATTAGATAGTTAGATTACTAGGTTGTTAAATTATTGAATTGTTAGATTGTTGAATTACTAAATTACTAGGTTGTTAAGTTACTGGATTATTAGATAGTTAGATTATTAGATTGCTAAATTATTAGGTTGTTAAATTACTGGATTATTAGATTACTAAATTGCTAGGTTGTTAAATTATTGAATTACTAAATTATTAAGCTCTTTAAACTATTTAAATTGTTTGAAAAATGAATTGATTCTTGTAGAAAATAATTTTAAAGTATAATTTTTTTTAACATTGTTTTATTATAGTATAAACTTGTGCTAAAATAGAATATATAACATAATATAAGAGGTGCATATGAATACGTTAGATGAGACATTATTAAAAGAAATTATAAGTTCTAATAAGAAGTATACTAATTATGGACAAGTCGCTAGTTACATACCAGAATTAAAAAACGCTAGAAGAAATGATTTAGGAATTTGTATCATAGATAGCGAAAATAATCTTTATAGTGCTGGAAACTGTAGCACAAAGTTTACTATACAAAGTATTTCAAAACCAATTGTGCTTGCTATGGCACTTATGGATAATGATTGGGAAGACGTTTTTTCAAACGTTGGAATGGAGCCAAGTGGGGACCCATTTAATTCAATAATGAAACTTGAAATTAATGACACAAAAAAACCCTGTAATCCAATGATAAATGCAGGGGCTATAGTAACCACTTCCCTTATAAATGGGAGTTGTTTAGAAGAAAAAGAAGAAAGAATGCTTAGTTTCTTTAGAAAGTTAGCAAAAAATGATAATATAGGAATAAACTATGATGTCTATAAGTCTGAAAAAATGACTGGAGATAGAAACAGAGCTATGGCTTACTTATTGAAAAGTGATGGATTTATCAGAGGGAATGTAGAAGATGTTCTAGACCTTTATTTTAAACAATGCTCAATTGAGATAGATTCTGTAGATTTAGCGAGAATTGGAATAAATCTTGCAAATTATGGAGTAGATATAGAAAATGGTGAGCATTTAATGAGTGAAATGGTTTCTAGGATTGTCAAGACATTTATGATGACTTGTGGAATGTATGATGCTTCTGGGGAATTTGCTATTAAAGTTGGCATTCCTGCAAAATCTGGAGTTGGGGGTGGTATAATGGCTTCTGTGCCGGGACGCATGGGGATTGGTGTTTATGGACCTGCGCTTGACAAAAAAGGTAACAGCGTCGCAGGAGTTAAAGTTTTAGAGGAGTTGTCAAATAAACTCAAATTAAATATTTTTTAAAATATTAAGAAAGGATTTTTTTGACAACAACATATAATTTAATATATAATTAAATTGTAAAGAAATATGAATTAAATAAATTTTTTAGGAGGGGTCAATGAAAGAGGTATTGGTATTACGAGATTTGGAGTGCATAAAGGCTATTGCGCATCCACGTAGAATAGATATTCTAAAAGCATTTGACAAATCGCCATTGTCAGCAAAACAATTATCTCAATTATTGGAAGAACCTCATGCAAAAATAAACTACCATATAAAAATGTTATACAAAGTTGGTATTTTAGAATTAGTTGAGGAAAAAATAAAGTCGGGGATTGTGGAAAAGTACTATTATCCAAGTGCAAAAAATGTGGTTATAGGGAATAGGATACTTAATTTTTCTTTAGACAATGGGGAAGAAAAAGAAGAATTGTACATATCAAAATTTGAAAATATGAGTGAAGTTTTTTATAAGGCAGCAGAGGAAGATGTTTTAGAAAATGAAAATATAGTTGATTATCATGATATTTCTCTTACTCATGATGAATTAGTTGAACTTAGTGACACTATGAAGTCAAAGATAGATGAAATTTTAAATAAAAGACAACACAATGTTGAAGGTTCTAAGTATGATATAGCTATGGTTATAGTTCCTACTCTTGAGGAGGAATGTCCTAGTTAGAGAATTAATTATGGATTAATTAAAGATATAATATTAGAGATTGAACATCAAAATTTACTTAATAATCAAAAAATAGTTTTTGGTATGGGTAAAACAATGATTTTTAATCTCTATTTTTTTGTTTTTTTATACCTATTGTATTTGTAAATAATATGTATAGTGTAAGATGTATACACTATCTAAGAAGTGCTTAGATAATATACAAAGTATGTAAGATTATAATATTTGAAATTGATTAAAATGGGTATAATTAAAGTGTAAATATTAAAATTAAAAATTAATATAAATTAAATCAATGCTAGAAATATGTTAAAAGAGGAATGAGATTAGTTGGGATAGAACATCCCTTAGAGCTTACGAATTTTTAGTGAAAAAGTACTATCAAATAGGAATCTCCATCTTCATATGTTGGCTAAATGTAGTTAAGGTGGAGTAGTTCAAAATTAAAATTGAGTACAAGTCGTAGTACAAATAAAAGGAGATTAATATGATTAAATTAGGAACACATCTTTCAATAGCAAAAGGATTTGCTAATGCGGCTGAGACAGCTGTATATATTGGTGCAAATACATTTCAATTTTTTAGTAGAAATCCAAGAGGAGGAAATGCTAAAGAATTTGATGAAAAAGATATAATTAAATTTCAAGAAATTAGAAAAGAAAATAATTTTGCACCACTGCTTGCACATGCACCATATACTATGAATCTGGGTGGTACAAAGGATGATGTATACGAATTTGCAACAAGGGTGATAGATGAGGATATAAGAAGGATGGACTCATTAGGAATTGAATACATGTGTTTTCATCCTGGAAGTCATGTAGGTGGTGGTGTAGATTTTGGTATAGATAGAATAGTAAAAGGATTGAACAATGCCATAAAGGGTGATGAAAATATAACTATACTTCTTGAAACTATGTCGGGAAAGGGAACTGAAATAGGTTTTAAATTTGAGCAATTAAAAAGTATAATAGACAAAATTGAGCATAAAGAAAAAATAGGTGTGTGTCTTGATACATGTCATATTTTTTCAGCTGGTTATGATATAGTGAATGATTTAGATGGGGTTTTGGAAGAATTTGATAAGGTTATAGGCATAGAAAGATTGAAAACTGTCCATCTAAATGATAGTATGATGCCATTTGGAGACAAAAAAGACAGACATGCTCCTATAGGGGAAGGAAAGATAGGATTAAAAGCATTAATTGATTTTATGGAACATCCTAGTCTAAAACATTTACCATTTTTCTTAGAAACTCCTTTTGATGATGAAGGTCACAAGAGAGAGCTTAAAATGATAAAAGAAATACTATCTAGTAAATAAACCTTTATTAAAAATATGTGAAATACTCCACCCTCAACATAATTAGGGTGGAGATACAATCATGAAATGTGATAATTTAAATTAATGGATAGGAATAACAAAAATTGTATACAAATTAACTGGGTATAAAGTATGATTATATTATGAATAGACTGATATAAAATATAATTATATTATGAATAGTATGTAAATATATTGCAAAGATTCTCATAATTTGTTGTATAATTAAAGATGACATATTTATATTATATAAAAAATTATTAAAAGTTAGGTGGGGAAAGATATGAGAAATTTAGGCAATACTAACATGAAAATAAAGAGAGTTGGCTTTGGGGGCATTCCAATACAAAGGATTACTCAAGATGATACTAACTTAGTTATAAATGAGTTAGAAAAACAAGGAATAAACTTTATTGACAGTGCAAGAGGGTATACAATAAGTGAGGAAGCAATCGGAATTGCCATTGAAGGAAAAAGAGATAAATTTTTCTTAGCTACTAAAAGTATGTCCAGAGATTATGATTCAATGAAGAGAGATGTTGAAATAAGTTTAAATAATTTTAAAACTGATTTTATAGATTTATATCAATTCCATAATGTTAAAGAAGAGGAGTATGATAATCTTTTTAAAGATAAAATGGCTTATAGTGCCCTTTTAGAGGCAAAGGAGCAAGGTAAGATAAAACATATTGGTATAACTAGTCACAATTTAAATACTATAGAAAAAGCTATAGAAGATGGAAAATTTGACACTATACAATTCCCTTACAATATAGTTGAAGGACAAGCAGATGAAGTGTTTAAAAAAGCTCATGAAAAAGGAATTGGGATAATAGTAATGAAACCTTTAGCTGGAGGTGCTTTAGATAATGCAACACTGGCTATTAAATATATACTATCTAAAGATTACATAGATGTAGTTATACCAGGTATGGAGAGTGTTGAACAGGTTAGACAAAATGTCGCTGTACTTGAAAATCTTGTGCTAGATGAAAAAGATAATAAGGAAATTGAAGAAATAAGAAATTCTTTAGGTAAAAAATTCTGTAGAAGATGCGAATATTGTATGCCTTGTGCTGTAGGAATAAATATACCATTGAGTTTTTTATGTGAAGGTTATTATACTAGATATGGATTAAAAGAGTGGGCTAAAGAAAAATATGAGGTTATGGATGTTAAACCTACTGAGTGTATTGACTGTGGGCTTTGCGAGAGTAGATGTCCATATGAACTTCCTATAAGAGAAATGCTTAAGACTGTTGTTGAAAAGCTAGGATAGATTTTATTTATTGAAATCGGTGTATTAAATTTACTCCGATTTCTTTTTATTAGATGTGGTCTTATATACAAATATTAAATTTACATAGTTATAGCTATTATATAAATTTAATATTTGTTTAATACTTATTAAATATTTACTTAATGCTTTTTAAAAACATTTTTTTGAGTATAGACATAACACAATTATTATTGTTGTATTAGTATAGTTTCAAATACTGGAGTATCAATATAATGTCGAATAACACATAAAATCTTTATTTTTCAAAAATATTATAGGATATATCGTATTTAGATACTGGATAAAGTTCAATTTCAACCCTAGGGTTATCTTTATCTATAAAATCAAATAAAAGTACTGGCTTAAGTTGTTTATCATTTTTTATTATTCCACTTTTTTCAATACCATCACAAATACTTTTTGGATAATTATGTAAATCCCCCATTCTCTTATTTGGGAAGAATAATTTCAAGACTGTTATTAGATTTTCTTCAACAGTTTCCCCTTGATACTGTTGGTTTATAAAACCTGCAATCATGTTTTCGTATGCAAGATACTTAGAATATTTTCCCTTTGAAGGCATCCATGCTTGACCATTTATGTTATGAAGCTTAAAATTAGATTTACTAATAGGTCTACCTGGAATTGTTATTTTAATCAAATTTTTCACCATCCTTATACAGTATTTATTATAATCTGTATATGATTTAAAAGCAAATTGTTATTTAAAGTGTTTTTACAGAGCTTTTTTGTAAAATTTTCCACTTTAGATGTAGTAATATAAGATAAGTATTTTGCTTACAAATTTTAAAATTTGATATATGATGGGCATATTCATATTAGACTATTATAAGACCTTCATAATATTAATAAGTATAAGTTTAGTAAAGAGAGTAAAAAGAAATCCATATAAGTCAAGTAAAGACTTAATAAATGGCAATGTAAATGGGATATTAATTATAAGAAAAAATCAATCTTTTTGCTTAACTATAGAAAGAATGTCAAAATATAACTAATGATATTTGAAGTTTTAGAGTTTATATTAAAAGGTAAGAAGGTTAAGTGGGTAAAAAAGGTTGAATAGATTAAAAAGGCTAGGTATCTAAAAGAGTTAAGTAGGTAAAAAAGTTAAATAAGTAAATGAAAAAGGCTAAGTATCTAAAAGAGTTAGTAGGTAAAAAACTAAATAGGTAAAAAGATGAAGTATCTAAAAGAGTTAGTAGGTAAAAAATTAAATAGGTAAAAAGACGAAGTACCTAAAAGAGTTAGTAGGTAAAAAAATTAAATAGATAAAAAGACGAAGTATCTAAAAGAGTTAAGCAGGTAAGAAAATTGAATAGCTAAAAAGATTAAGTATTTAAAAGAGTTAGTAGCTAGAAAAGGTTAAAAAGACTAAAAAAATTAAATAAATTTAAAAAGTCAATTAGATTAAAAAGGAATAATTTTATGGATAATAAGGAATTAAAAGCATTTTGTAATTTAATAGGATTAAACTGTGTAGGAGTAGCAGGGGTAGATAAGTATGATAATTTAGAAAAGATACTTAAGGACAGACAACAAAAAGGTTATTTAACTGGTATGGAAGAACCAATAATTGAGAACAGAATTAACCCAAGAAATATAATGAAGGATGCTAACTCTATAATAGTCTGTGCATTTCCATATCATATAAATAGACAAGAAAAGAATAAAAATTCAAATTTATCAAAATATTGTCATGGAAAGGATTATCACATTGTAGTAAAGGACTTTTTACAACAAATTTGTGATTATATTTCTAAAACAGTAACAGATTTTAAATACAAGTTATTTGCTGATAATGGACCATTAGTTGACAGGTATTTAGCTTATTTATCAGGAATAGGATATTTTGGAATAAATAATAATATCATAACTGATGAATATGGTTCTTACGTATTTATAGGGTATATAGTAAATAATTATAAATTTGAAGAAGATAAACCACTAGAAAAAAGTTGTTTTAAATGTGGTAAGTGTGTAAAATATTGTCCGGGAAATGCTATATTGGGAAATTATGATATGAACCCCAAAAAATGTTTATCATATATAACTCAAAAAAAAGGAGATTTGTCAGAGAAAGAAAAAGTTGTTTTAAAGAATGGCAAAAAGGTATTTGGATGCGATATTTGTCAAGAAGTATGTCCTCATAATGTTGAAATACCAACAACTCATATTTTGGAATTTAAAGAAAATATAATAGATTATTTGGATTATGATGAGATACAAAATATTTCAAATAAAGAATTTAAAAGGAGATATGGAGATAGAGCTTTTAGCTGGAGAGGTAGAAATATAATAAAGAGAAATATGGAAATAATTTTAGATAAGTATGATGACTAATAATAAGAGTCTGTTTCATATACTTTAATGTGTATTTACTTTAACACTTGTTGTGTAAAAGTCATATTATATCATTAAAGTTAAATATGGGGAGGTGGGGGAATATTGAAATATAATAATACATCTGAAATAAATCCACTAGATTATATATTGGGTCAAGAAAGAGCTGTAGAAGCTATGGAATTAGGGTTGAAAATAAATAATCCAGCGTACAACATATATATAGCTGGTGAACCTGGAACTGGTAAAAGTACTTATGCCTTAAAGGTTTTAAATGAGTATGCATCCAAAAAAAATACGCATAAAGATTGGTGTTATATATATAATTTTGAAAACCCTAGAGAGCCTATTATAGTTGAATTAGAAAAGGGGTTTGGAAGAGAACTTAAGAAAGATATGGAGAAATTAATTGAAAGTCTTTTAGAAGATTTTAAAAATGCGTTTGAAAGTGAAAATTTTGAAATAGAAAAAAATAAACTTCTGGATGAATATGAAATAGAAAAAGATATGCTTTTGAAGCAAATTAAGAAATATGGAGAAGAAAAAGGATTTAAATTAAAACAGAGTAAAATGGGAATAGTTTTTATCCCTTTGAAAGAAGAGGAAGATGAAAGTGATGAGTCTGATGAAGAGTTTTACAAAGCTAAAAGAGAACTAGAAAATATGGCGATACAGGTCGTATATAAAATTAGAAACTTAGAAGAAATAGCTGAAAAAGCAGTGTTAGAGCTTGAAGAAGAGATAGCTAAACTTGTAGTAGAACCTCATATCAAGAGATTGTGTGAAAAATATGAAAATTATGATAAGATTCAAACTTATCTGGAAAATATAAAGAAAGATATAATAGAATATATGTATTTATTCTATTTAGATGAAGAGGAGTTAAAAGATAAGTATGATAAAGAGCATTTTATTAAATATAAAATTAACCTATTTGTAGACAATGGAAGCTCAAAGAATAAAGAATCAGCACCTGTTGTAGTAGAGATAAACCCAAGTCCAGCAAATCTATTTGGAAAGGCAGAGTATGATTATGCAAATGGAAATATAAAGACTGATTTCACAAAACTATTATCAGGAGCATTTCATAGGGCTAATGGTGGTTATTTAGTACTTTATGCAGACCAATTACTAAAATATACAATGTCTTGGGAAATTCTTAAAAAGACTTTGCAGACTAAAAAAGTAATATTGGAAACACAAACAGCAATTAAACCAGAAAATATGCCATTGGATGTTAAATTAGTACTGATTGGAAGCCATTATATATATGATATTTTATATAGATATGATGAAGATTTTGAAAAATATTTTAAAGTATTTGTAGACTTTGATAGTGAAATGGATAAAAATGAAGATAATGAAGAAGGAATAGCAAGATTTATAGCATACCAATGTGATAAGAATAATTTAAGGCATTTTACTAAATCAGCAGTTGAAGAGGTTATTAAATTTAGCACTAGATTATCTGGTGATTTAGAAAAATTATCAACTAAGTTTAATAAAATAATGGAAGTTGTAATAGAAGGAAGTGCTTATGCAGAGTTTAGAAATTCGGAGTATACAGAGCAGTGTGATGTTAAAAAAGCAATAAGTGAAAAGAGAAAAAGAATCAATAGAGTGGAAACACATATGGATGAATCAATTGAAAATGGATTTACTCTAATAGAAACAGAGGGAAGAAAAGTAGGCGTGATAAATGGTCTGTCAGTCTTAAGTACAGGAGAATACTCTTTTGGTAGAGCTTCAAGGATTACAGCGACCACTAGCCCAGGAAGTAAAGGCATAGTAAATATAGAAAGAGAAGTAAATATGAGTGGCTCTATACATAACAAAGGAGTACTTATATTAGGTGGCTATCTTTCTGAGAATTTTGCACAGGATTTACTATTGTCACTAAATGCATATGTTTGTTTTGAACAAAATTATGGTGGAATAGATGGAGATAGTGCATCTTCTGCAGAATTATATGTACTATTATCATCTCTTAGTGGAGTATCAATTAAACAAAATATTGCTGTTACAGGTTCTATAAATCAAAAGGGTGATATACAAGTAGTTGGTGGTATAAGTGAAAAGATAGAAGGATTTTATTCTATATGTAAAACTAAAGGGTTAAATGGTGAGCAAGGTGTCATAATTCCTAGAAAAAATCAAAGAAATCTCGTTTTATCAGATGAAGTTAATGATGCAGTGCGAGATGGAAAATTTAAGATATATACTGTTGAAAGAGTAGAAGAGGCTATAGAGATATTGACAGATGTTAAATTTGAAGAAATAAAGAAATTGGTAAAAGAAAAATTAATATCTTTCAGCAAGATACAAACTGTGTCAAAAGAATAAGTTTATTATAGAATTTAATGGGTATTTATGTATAATAAAAAGCAAGAACTTTAATAGGTTTTTGCTTTTTTTGTAAATATATATAAATTAAATTCTTATTTTGTATGTTTTATATATTGATGTTTATTTTTTGTTGACATGATTAAACTATTTATAAATAGCGTTTTATAAATTAGTATTTTAAAGGGGGATAATTATGAAAAATGTAAATCTAAAAGAGATAAATGAAAAAGATGTAATTGTGGAAGAAGATATAAATCTAAAAGGAATGGATAAGAAAGATGTAATTGAGAAGGAAGAAGTAAATAAAAAAAGTATAGATAAGAAAGATATAATTGAGAAGGAAGAGATAGATAAAAAAAATGTAAAGAAGGTCGAGGTTCAAAAAGGAATAGATAAAATGATTGGTAAAAAAGATGAGATAATTGATGAGAAAGATATAGAGAATTTTATGGATATTGAAGAAGATAAAAAAAGTATCAAAGTAAGTAAAAAAAGTACTAAAAAAGGTGAAACGGAGAAAAAAACAAAGAAAAGTAGTTCTAGTAAGGCTACACAAAAACAAAGCAAAGAAGTTAAAAGTAAGTCTAAAATTAAAAATGAGTCAGCAAATGAAAAAGACGTAAATAAGATTTTAGACGAGTTAGAAAAATTGTACCCAGATGCTAAATGTGAGTTAAATTATGGGACAGCCTTTGAACTTTTGATAGCAACTATTTTATCAGCACAATGTACTGATGTAAGAGTGAATAAAGTTACTTCAGAGTTGTTTAAAAAGTACAACACAGCTAGAGACTTTGCTAATTTGAGCATTGAAGAAATTAGTAAAGAGATAAAGAGTTGTGGTCTTTACAAAAGCAAGTCTCAAAAAATAAAGGATACATCTGAACAGCTATGTGAATTATATGATGGTGAAGTACCTGATAGCTTAGAAAAGCTTATAAAATTACCTGGTGTTGGAAGAAAAACGGCAGGGGTTGTACTTAGTAACGCTTTTAATCATCCAGCAATAGCTGTAGATACTCATGTATTTAGAGTTAGCAATAGAATAGGAATAGTGGACGAGCCAAATCCTCAAAAAACAGAATTTGCACTTATGGAAGCTATACCAAAAGAAAGATGGTCACACTCACATCATGTATTAATTTTTCATGGAAGAAGAATGTGTAAAGCTAGAAATCCAGAATGTGCAAGTTGCCCAATAAAAGAAGATTGTAATTATTATAAAGAACTTAATGAAACGAAATAACTTTTAGAAAGTAAGTTGTACAAGAGGGATTTTCTGATATAATAATACTTGTGAAAATGTTAGATAAAAAACTATTATATACATGAAATAAAAATTATTATTAACATTATTTTATATAATAGTATAATATTATTGTTATTCTGTTTATAAAATAAAATTTGATAAATAAAAGCGATACTTAGGGAGGATTAAAATGTCATTAAATATAGTATTAGTAGAACCAGAAATACCTCAAAATACAGGAAATATAATAAGAACCTGTGCAGCAACAGGTTCAACTTTACATTTAGTAAAACCACTGGGTTTTTCATTGGATGATAAACACCTAAAAAGATGTGGGCTTGACTATTGGGATATAGCTGATATACAATATTACGATAGCTTTGAAGAATTACAAGAAAAGTATCCAAATAGTAAATACTTTTTTTCTACAACAAAGGCTAAACAGTCACATTCAGATGTGAAATATGAAGAAAATTGTTTTATAGTATTTGGGAAAGAAACAAAGGGATTACCAGAACCTTTGTTGAAAGCAAATATGGATACTTGTATTAGAGTGCCTATGTTGGATGTTGAAAAAGCTAGGTCATTAAATTTATCAAATTCAGTTGCTATTGTAGTGTACGAGGCTTTAAGACAAATAGGATACCCAAATATGAGGTAGTTTCAACAAGCCTAAATGAGAAAGGAGCATACTTAATGAAAAATCTAAAGATAATCTGTGACAGTTTATCGGACGTGCCAAAAGATTTGTTAGATAAATATGATATAGATATAGTTTCATTAACAGTTATACTGGAGGAAAGAGAATACAAGGATAGAATTGATATATCTGGAGATGAATTTTATAAAAGGCTTAGAGAAGAAAATGTATATCCAAAAACTTCTCAAGCTACTTATGCCCAATTTAAGGAAATTTTTGAGAAATATACAAATGAGGATAGAGAGATACTTTATATAGCAGGGTCTGCCACAGCTACAGGGACGTATCAAAGTGCTGTAATGGCAAAGAATGATGTAGATGGTAAAATATATACATATGACTCTAACTTGCTTTGTATGGGAACTGGTTTACTTGTAATAAAAGCAGGAGAACTTGCAAGTGAAGGAAAGTCTATTGCTGAAATATTGCCTGTTTTGGATGAATTAAAAGAGAAGGCTTTTGTTATATTTTCAGTAGATACATTGGAATATTTACAAAAGGGAGGTAGAATATCATCTACTAAGGCAGCAATAGGAAGTATATTAAATATAAAACCGATTCTTGAAATAAGAGATGGATTAGTTTCGCAAATATCTCAAGTAAGAGGAAAGAAGAATGTAATTTCTAAGATGATGGAATTGATAAAATCAAATTGTGGTGATGATTTATCAGACCAAATTGTGTATATAGGATATAGTGATGATTTTAAGGAAAAAGAACAATTATCTAAGGTTATGCAAGATGAATTAAGACCTAAAGAAATTAGATTTTTCCAAATTGGTGTGTGTATAGGTGCACATGCTGGTCCTGGTGTTACTGGTATCATATGCTTAAAAAATAAATAATATATTTTTGGATGACATTATTTATTTTTTTATTAAATTAGGATAGAATATTAATTATTGAGATGTTAAATTGGATTTATTTTGGATGAAATTAAGTGTTGATATATTAGATTTAGTTTGTAGGGAAGTGTGTAAATAGATAAGAATCTATTGCACACTTTTTTATAGTAAGATTTATTAAAAAAATTTCAAAATGTACTTGTAAATTGTATATAAAAAAATTATAAATAGGATGTAAAAGTAAATAGGATGTAAAAGTAAATAGGATGTAAAAGTAAATAGGATGTAAAAGTAAATAGGATGTAAAAGTAAATAGG
>OKWQ01000465.1_pt1 | contig 12088 bp, 18 predicted proteins | sample 1607071 | NCBI WGS metagenome assembly OKWQ01 (sample SAMN07501039, study PRJEB24779) | human gut metagenome
GCAACTTGGCTAGCAACTCTTCCTAGTGGCTTTCCAGCAGCGTCAACAACATACCATTTTCTTTCAACTTCTTGTGCTTTTGCAATGTATGATTTCATCGTTTTCCCTCCCTAGAATTTTAAAATAGGTTTTATATGTCCTCGTACTTTATGTTAAGATTCATATTGAATCCCGTACATCTCTCTTACAAACAAATACAATTATAATACACGCTTACGGGCGTGTCAATACATTTCATCTACTTTTAGTAAAAAACTTTTTCTAAGCATAATCCTGTTGGAGGAACACAAATTCCAGCTTTTTTTCTATCACCAGAATCTATGACTTCCTTTATATATTCTGGCTTCTCTTTTCCTCTTCCCACTTTAAGTAATGTTCCTACAATTAATCTTACCATATTATATAAAAAACCATCTGCTGACACATATATTTTAATTTTATTTCCTTCTGTTTCAATATGAATATCGGTTATTGTTCTTACAGAGGTCTTAACTGTCCCACCTGGTCTTTGAAAGGCCTTAAAGTCATGTTTTCCTAAAAAGTATTTACATGCTTCTTTCATAGATTCAACATCTAATTGCTTTTTAACATGATATACATAATTTCTTTCTAAGGCTGGTGGCTCTTCTCTATTTAGTATTGTGTAACAATAAGTTTTACCTGTAGTCATATACCTAGCATGAAAATCCTCAGCTACCTCTTCTGAATTCATTATTACTATATCCTTTGGTAATTTTGAATTTAATGCTGCCTTAAAATTTTTTCCTGGTATATTAGAATTAGTTTTAAAATTAGCCACATAGGCCTTAGCATGGACTCCTGAATCTGTTCTACTACTTCCTAGTATTTCTACCTCTTCTTTAGTAACCTTCTTTATAGCCTCTTCTACCTTCTGCTGAATAGTATTTCCTATAGGCTGTTTTTGCCACCCAAAATAAGATGTTCCATCATATTCTATAGTTAATTTTATATTCCTCATATAATCATTCCTTTATTTTTTTATAAAACAATATTTTAAATCATAAATAATTAATTCTTCAAACAAAGAAAGACTACAAATTTGCAGTCTTTCTTTTATATTATCAATATTTATTTTATATTAAAAGTCTAAATGTAAAAACAAAATTTAATTTATATTAGAAAACTCTTACTACTATTGATAAAACTAAAAGTACTCCAGCTATTCCAAAAGAAATAAAATCATTTTTAGAATACTTTAATATCTTCATTCTAGTTCTTCCATCGCCACCTCTATAGCATCTTGCTTCCATAGCCATAGCTAACTCATCAGCTCTTCTAAAAGAACTAATAAATAAAGGAATTAATAGTGGTATTAAACTCTTAGCTTTTTGTATTATGTTTCCTGATTCAAAATCTGCACCTCTAGCTTTTTGTGCTTTCATTATTTTATCAGTTTCATCAATTAAAGTTGGTATAAATCTTAAAGCAATTGTCATCATCATTGCTAATTCATGAGCTGGCACTCCTATCTTTTTAAATGGTTTTAATAAACTTTCAATACCATCAGTTAGTTCTATTGGTGATGTTGTAAGTGTTAATACTGAAGTTCCCATTATAAGCAAGATAAGTCTTAATGCCATAAATATAGCTGTTCTTATTCCTTCCTTATAAATATATAAAAACTTCCAATGCCATATAAGAGTATCTTCTGTACCTTTTATCATAAAAATATTAAGTGCTGCTGTTATAGCTATTAATAAAAATACAGGTTTAAGTCCTTTATATAAATATTTAATTGTAATTTAGATATTAATACTGTTGCACCTAAAAAGGCAATTATGAATATATATCCCCAAAACTTATCTACTATAAATAATGAAGCAATAAAAATAAATGATATTAATATCTTAGTCCTTGAATCTAATTTATGTACAAAAGAATCCCCAGGAATATATTGACCTATAGTAATGTCCTTTAACATAATTTCTTATCCTTCCTAATTATTATTCCTTATTATTTCTAAAAGAGCTTCCTTAGCTTGAGAAATTGTAAATATCTCTTCTGATATATTAAAGCCCTTGTTTCTTAACTCTCTTATTAGATAAGTTACTTGAGGAACGGCCAATCCTATTTTTTCTAAAGTTTCAACCTCTTTAAATACCTCTGCAATCTTTCCATCTAAAACTATTTCTCCACTATTCATAACAATTACTCTATCAGCAATCTTAGCTACATCTTCCATACTATGACTAACCATTATTATAGTCATTCCATATTCTTTATGAAGAAGTCTTATTTGAGCAAGTATGTCTTCTCTTCCCTTTGGGTCTAACCCAGCTGTTGGTTCATCTAATATAAGAACCTTAGGCTCCATAGCTATAACCCCAGCTATGGCAACTCTTCTCTTTTGACCTCCACTTAGATCAAAAGGAGATTTGTCTTTATATGTTTCATAGTCAAGCCCAACCATCTCCATGGACTTTTTAACTCTTTTACTTATTTCTTCTTCACTGATTCCTAAGTTTCTTGGACCATACTCAATATCTTTTTCAATAGTCTCTTCAAATAATTGATACTCTGGATATTGAAATACTAATCCTACCTTTTTTCTAATATCGCTTAATTTAACTTTTTTATCTGCTATATTAACACCATCAACTATTATATTCCCACTAGTAGGACTTAATAATCCATTTAAATGCTGTATAAATGTTGATTTTCCTGAGCCAGTATGCCCAATTAATGCTACAAACTCTCCATCTTCTATTTCACAGTTTATATTATTTAATGCTATTTTTTCAAAAGGTGTTTTAGGCATATATATATGATTTAAATTTTCTATTTTAATTGACATAAAGCATTCACCATCTCATCTATATTTAATATTTCTGTTGATATATCTACTCCCTCTTTTTGAAGCTCATAAGCTAATTCAGTAACTTGAGGAACATCTAACCCAATTGACTTTATTTTTTCTACTTGAGAAAAAATTTCCCTAGGAACTCCTTCCATTACCTTTTCACCTTTATCCATAACTATTATTCTATCAGCTTGTGCAGCTTCATCCATATAGTGAGTTATAAGTATTATAGTAATTCCAAACTTTTTATTTACTTCTTTTATAGTTTTCATTACTTCATTTCTACCTGAAGGATCTAGCATTGCTGTAGGTTCATCTAATACTATACATTTAGGTCTCATTGCTAATATACCTGCAATAGCAATTCTCTGCTTTTGCCCTCCTGATAATAAATGTGGTGCATGTTTTCTATACTCATACATACCTACTGCTTTTAATGAATCATCTACTCTTTCTCTTATCTCCTTTGGATCAACACCTAAATTCTCTGGTCCAAAAGCTACATCTTCTTCAACTATTGTTGCTACTAATTGATTATCTGGATTTTGAAAAACCATTCCAGCTCTTCTTCTAACTTCCCAAAGATTTTCTATATCAGAAGTATCTAATCCATCTACATACATCTTTCCACCACTAGGAAGTAATAAAGCATTCATATGCTTTGCCATAGTTGATTTTCCTGAACCGTTATGACCTAATATAACTAAAAATTCTCCCTTTTTAACTTCCATAGAAACGTGATTTATTGCAACCTTTTCAGTTTGTTCTTCAGCATTGACATATTTAAAAACTAAGTCTTCACTTTTAATCATATTTTCTCCCATACTAGCCTCCTGTAAAGCTACCTTTAACTACTTTAGAGTTAAAATACATAACTATTTTTCTCAATATGTATTGAGTTTAATAATTTTTTTATGTATAAAAAAAATACCTACTTATAAAATAATACTATTAATAATTTTATTTTGTAAATAGATATTTCCTTATTTTAACCTTTTATATAAAATTATCTTCCTTAAAATATGTTTATTAAAAAATTTCTTTAAACACATAATATACCTTTAAATTCAAAACTATTATAGGTTAAATCTAAAATTTTATACTAGTAGTAAAAATAATATATTCTGTTTTATTATATATTACTTTGTTATATATATTTAAAATACTCATGATAAAAAATAATATAAAATATTTTATATGACAAAAGAGGATTAAGTAAAAACTTAATCCTCTCTAAAGAAATATATTATACTAATTCAAGTATAACAACTTCAGCTCCGTCTCCTCTTCTAGGACCAACTTTGTACATTCTAGTGTATCCACCGTTTCTTTCAGCGTACTTTGGAGCTATGTTGTCAAATAAGTTTTTAACAACTTCTTCTTCTGTAACAAATGCTAACACTTGTCTTCTTGCGTGTAAATCTCCTCTTTTTGCAAGAGTGATCATTTTTTCTGCAAGGCTTCTAGTTTCCTTAGCTCTTGTTTCAGTAGTTTCTATTTTACCATGCTTTAAGAAGCTTGTAACAAGATTTCTAAGCATAGCTTTTCTTTGATCAGTAGGACGACCTAACTTACGATATCCTGCCATGGCTTTACCTCCTCACCTACTCGTCATTTAGTCTTAAATTTAAGCCTAACTCGTTTAACTTTCTTTCTACTTCTTCTAGAGATTTCTTACCTAAGTTTCTAACTTTCATCATATCATCCATGCTCTTGCCCGCAAGCTCTTGAACAGTGTTTATACCTGCTCTCTTTAAGCAATTGTATGATCTTACTGATAAGTCAAGCTCTTCTATAGTCATCTCTAAAGCTTTTTCTTTTTTATCTTCTTCTTTTTCAATCATTATCTCAACATCATTAGCGTTGTCAGTTAAAGTCATGAATAATTTGAAGTGCTCTATAAGAATTTTAGCTGATAATGAAATAGCTTCTTCTATTCTTATAGTTCCATTAGTCCAAATTTCTAATGTAAGTTTATCATAGTCAGTAATTTGACCAACTCTTGTATTTTGAACAGAGAAATTAACTCTCTTTACAGGAGTGTATATAGAATCTATAGCAATAGCTGATAATGGAAGATCTTCTGTTTTATTTTTGTTTTGAGTAACATATCCTCTTCCTCTATTAACTACGATTTCCATATATAACTTACCATCGTTGTCTAATGTAGCGATATGTAGATCTTTGTTTACAACTTCTACATCACCATCTGTTTTTATATCTGCTCCAGTAACAACACCTGGTCCTTGAGCATCAATATAAATAGTTTTTGGTCCTTCACCTTCCATAGTAAGTGCTAACATTTTAAGATTTAAGATTATCTCTGTAACATCTTCTTTAACACCTGTTATTGTTGAAAACTCATGAAGAACTGAATCTATTTTAACTGAAGTTGGAGCCACTCCAGGTAAAGAAGAAAGTAATATTCTTCTTAATGCATTACCAAGAGTTATTCCATAACCTCTTTCTAATGGTTCTATCTCAAACTTACCATATGTTCCGTTATCGTTTGATTCAACACATTGAATTACTGGCTTTTCTATTTCTAACATTTAAAAACCCTCCTTAATATTAAAATGGCAACCTTATGAGGGCAACTGATCCAATTGTAAAAGTACTCTTAAGATCAATAATTATTATTTGCTGTATAACTCGACGATTAGAGTCTCGTTAACTGGTACGTCGATATCTTCTCTTGCAGGCTCAGCAACAACTTTACCTTCGAAGTTTTCAACGTTAGCTTCTAACCATTTTGGTAAAGCTTTTGGATTTTCAGCAAACATTTTGAATCTTTCTGATCCTCTGCTCTTTTCACAAACTGTTATAACATCGTTAACTGATACTTTGAATGATGCTATATCAACTTTTTTACCATTTACTAAGAAATGACCGTGGTTTACTAATTGTCTAGCTTCTGTTCTTGAAGCACCATATCCTAATCTGTAAACAACGTTATCTAATCTCATTTCTAATAATTTAAGTAAGTTTTCACCGGCGATTCCTCTCATTTTTTCAGCTCTTTCATATGTGTTTCTGAACTGACCTTCAAGAACTCCGTATATTCTCTTAGCTTTTTGCTTCTCTCTTAATTGTGTTCCGTAGTTAGATAATTTCTTTCTGCTTGCTCCGTGTTGTCCTGGTGCATAACTTCTTCTAACGAAAGCACATTTATCTGTATAACATCTATCCCCTTTAAGGAATAATTTCATACCTTCTCTTCTACATAACTTACATGTAGCTCCAGTATATCTTGCCATTCATTACACCTCCCGTGACGTTACTAAACTCTTCTTCTTTTTGGTGGTCTACATCCATTGTGTGGGATTGGAGTTACATCTTTTATTAAAGTAACTTCTAATCCAGCTGCTTGTAAGCTTCTTATAGCTGCTTCTCTTCCAGCACCTGGTCCTTTTACGTAAACCTCAACGCTTTTTAATCCGTGTTCCATAGCTGCTTTAGCTGCTGTTTCAGCTGCCATTTGAGCTGCAAATGGTGTGCTCTTTCTTGAACCTTTGAATCCAAGGCCACCAGCACTTGCCCATGCTAATGCATTTCCTTTTGCATCAGTTAAAGTAACTATTGAGTTATTGAATGTTGATTGGATGTGTGCTGCACCATGCTCAACATTTTTTCTTTCTTTTCTTCTTCTAGTTTTTTTAACTTTTTGAGCTGCCATTGTCTTCCCTCCTTAACTATTTCTTCTTATTAGCTATTGTCTTCTTAGGACCTTTTCTAGTTCTAGCATTAGTCTTAGTTTTTTGTCCTCTAACTGGAAGACCTTTTCTATGTCTGATTCCTCTATAACAACCTATTTCAACTAATCTCTTAATGTTTAAAGCAACTTCTCTTCTTAAGTCACCTTCAACCATTAAGTTCTTGTTTACATAGTTTCTGATTTCATTTACTTCATCCTCAGTAAGATCCTTAATTCTAGTATCTGGATTAATTCCAGTAGTAGCTAATATCTTTTGAGAAGTAGATAAACCAACTCCGTATATATATGTTAGACCTATTTCAACTCTTTTTTCCTTTGGTAGGTCAACTCCTGCTATTCTTGCCATTGAACTTACACCTCCTGTTTATTGAAATGCAATTTTTTATTTTTGCTTTTGGTAAATTTATATTAAAATCTTAGGTCAATAAGTTAAAAACTTATTGTCAGCCGTACCTAAAATTAATAAGCTGATTTAAACGCCTATATAATAATATTGAACTTTCAAAAAAAAGTCAACATATTAATATTTGTAAATTATTCTGCCTAATATTAAATTATATTAGCCTTGTTTTTGCTTGTGCTTAGGATTTTCACAGATTACCATTACTCTTCCTTTTCTTCTTATAATCTTGCACTTTTCGCAAATAGGCTTAACTGATGGTCTTACTTTCATCGCTAACCCTCCTTATTTTGCTCTCCATGTAATTCTACCTCTTGTAAGATCATATGGTGAAAGTTCCACAGTAACCTTATCTCCTGGTAAAATTCTTATGAAGTTCATTCTTAACTTTCCTGATATATGAGCTAATATTTTATGCCCACTCTCTAATTCAACTTCAAACATTGCATTTGGTAAAGCTTCTAAAACTGTACCTTGCATTTCAATTATATCACTTTTTGACATAAGGTAATCAAACCTCCTTGTTAGTGCTACTAAGCTTTAAAAATCTTTTTATTTTAAGATTTGCATTCTTATCCTTTGATATTATACATGATTTTAACTCATCATCCAATATCTCAGTAAGCACTACATGTTTTATTTTTTTCTTTTTTGGCATTTCAATAGTCTTAGTTGCTCCATTTGCCACTAGTAGATCATCATCTACCAATCCAATCACAATATATGATTTTCCTGTATCTCTTCCAGCATTTGAAGTAACTAATCTACCGATTAAATCAGTTTCTTGCAACTTATCCACCTCAAAGATTACCTTAGTCATAAACTACAAATTCCTTATAGGCAAATGTTAATTTATAACTAAGCAATATATATTAAAACTATTTTATAAGTGTTAATATTTCAGGACCATTAGGTAAAATTGCAACTGTGTTTTCATAGTGTGCAGAAAGTTTCCCATCTGCTGTTACTACTGTCCAGCCATCATCTAAAGTCTTGACTCTATATGATCCCATGTTTACCATCGGTTCAATAGCTAATACCATTCCTGCCATTAACTTTGGACCTCTGCCTGGTCTACCGAAATTAGGAACTTCAGGATCTTCATGGACTTTTCGGCCAATTCCATGTCCTACAAAGTCTCTAACAACAGAAAATCCATTGGCTTCAACATATTGCTGTATTTCATTAGAAATATCCGTTAATCTATTGTCTACATATGCCTTCTCTATACCTTTTAAAAAGGATTCTTCAGTAATTCTAATAAGCTTTTCTGCCTCTTCTGATATATTACCTACACCAAAAGTTCTAGCAGCATCACTGTGAAATCCATTTAGACAAACTCCACAATCAATAGAAACAATATCTCCATCCTTTAATTCATAACTTCCTGGGAAACCATGAATTACTTGATTATTAACAGATATACATAATGAAGCTGGGAAACCATACAATCCTTTGAAGGATGGTGTAGCTCCATGCTTAGTTATAAACTCTTCAGCTATTCTATCTAATTCCGTAGTAGTAATACCAGGTCTTACTTTCTCCTTAAGCAGGTTAAGTGTCTCTCCAAGAATCTTTCCTGCTTTCCTCATTAGGTCGATTTCATTCTCATTCTTAAGAATTATCATTACTTGTCGCTCCCTAATATTTTACAGATACTCTCAAAGACCTCGTTTATTGCTTGTGTTCCATCTACTACTGAAAGTTGCTTTTTGTTTTTATAAAAATCAATTAATGGTTGTGTTTGATTTTCATACACATCAAGTCTTTCCTTAACTGTTTCTTCAGTGTCATCTTTTCTTTGAATAACATCTGATCCGCAAAGATCACATTTTCCATCATTAGCTGGTGGATTAAACTTTATGTGATAACTTGCTCCACATGAAGGACAAACTCTTCTTCCTGTCATTCTTTCAAGTATGAATTCTTTAGGTACTTCTATTAAAAGAGCTGTGTCTATTGACTCTTCTCTTTCAGTTAAGAAGTTATCTAAAGCTTCTGCTTGATGAACTGTTCTTGGGAAACCATCTAATAAATATCCGTTCTTACAATCATCTTGTTGAAGTCTATCTTTTACCATGTTGATAGTTACTTCATCTGGAACTAACTGTCCATTATCCATGTATGATTTAGCCTCAATACCTAAAGGAGTATTCTCTGAAATATTTTTTCTAAAGATATCTCCTGTAGATATGTGAGGAATTGAATATCTATTACTAATTGATTTTGCCTGTGTTCCTTTTCCTGCTCCAGGAGGACCTAATAAAACTATCTTCACGGGCATCATCTCCATAACTTGTATTTCTATTTTAAGAATCCTTGGTAATGTCTCATTGTTAATTGAGATTCTAATTGTCTCATTATTTCTAACGAAACAGAAACTAGAATTAACAGTGATGTTCCTCCAAACTGTATTCCTTGGAAAGGAGTATAGTTTGCAACTAAAATAGGAACTACTGCTATAATAGCAGCAAAACATCCACCAAACATTGAAATTCTATTTAATACTTTCTCTAAATAAATCTCTGTTGGTTTTCCAGGTCTTATTCCAGGAATGAAACCTGATGATTTATGCATATTCTCAGCCATTTCATCTGGCTTAAATGTTATTTGAGTATAGAACCAAGTAAAGAATATAGTCAGTAATGCATATAATACTGGATACATCCAAGTCTTTACATTGAAAGGACTGTAAGAAGATCCTGTAATCCATTGTGACCATCCAGCTTCTGGGAAGAATTGAGCTATAGTTGTTGGGAAACTCATAACAGACATAGCAAAGATTATTGCTATAACAGTTGTTCCAATAATACTTAATGGAATATGAGTTGATTGTCCCTTCATCATTTTATTACCTACGGCTTTACCTGCATATTGTACAGTAATTCTTCTTTCAGCTAATGATAAGTAAATTACACCTGCTAATAAAGCTAATGTAAAGAAAATAAATAATGCTACTTCAACAACATTTATTTTACCTATCTTACTTAAGTTATATATTTGATAACCAGTCATTGGTAAGCTTGATAATATATTTGCAAATATTATCAAAGAAGTACCATTTCCTACTCCTTTAACTGTAATTTGATCTCCTAACCACATTAAGAAAGTTGATCCAACTACTAGTGTTAGTAATATTAAAAACATACTAACTGGAGAATTGCTCTTAAGTGCGCCAACATTGTGAATTATCACATAACTTCCATAAGCAGTGATTGCTCCAATAACAATTGAAGCATATCTAGTTATCTTTTGGATTTTCTTTCTTCCATCATCTCCCTCTTTAGACAATTGTTCTAATTTAGGAATTGCAACTGTTAAAAGTTGCATAATGATTGAAGCATTGATGTATGGTACAACACCTAAAGCGAATATACTAAATCTACTAAAAGAACCACCAGAAATTAAATCATAGAAGCTTACTAAGCTTCCTGATTGTGTTAAAGCTTTTAGACTATCTGTATCAATTCCAGGAACAGGAATATAACTTCCCATCCTGAAAATTGCTATTAAGAATACAGTCCAAATTATTTTTTTTCTTAAATCTTGAACCTTCCAGGCATTACGTAGGGTTGATAGCACGATTATTTCACCTCAACTTTTCCTCCAGCTGCAACTATTTTTTCAGCTGCTTGCTTTGATAACTTGCAACCTGCGATAGTTAAGCTCTTTTCTATGTTTCCATTTCCTAAGATCTTAACTCCGTCCATTAGTTTACTTACTACTCTTCTTTCTAATAGTAATTCTGGAGTAACTTCTGTTCCATTATCGAATATGTTTAATCTATCAACATTGATTGTTACAAAATGTTTTGTAAATGGGTTAGTGAATCCTCTTTTAGGAAGTCTTCTGTATAATGGCATTTGACCACCTTCGAATCCAGGTCTAACTCCACCACCTGATCTAGCATTTTGACCTTTTTCACCTTTTCCGGCATTTCTTCCTAAGCCTGAACCAGTACCTCTACCAACTCTTTTTGGAGCTGATTTACTACCAGCTGCTGGTCTTAATTCATGAAGTTTCATATGTTATTACACCTCCTCTAACGCTCTATTTAATTATGCTTCTTCAACTTTTAGTAGATAACTTATTTTGTTTATCATACCTTTTATTTGAGGAGTTCCCTCATGCTCTACTGTTTTACCTATTTTTCTAAGTCCAAGGGCATGTGCAGTAGCGATATGGTCTTTCTTTCTACCAATTAAGCTTTTAACTAATGTTACCTTTAGCATCGCTATCCCTCCTAACCTATTATCTCTTCAACAGATTTTCCTCTTAATTTAGCTATATCTTCAGCTGTTCTTAAGTTAGCTAATCCGTTGATAGTTGCTTTTACCATGTTTCTTGGGTTGTTTGAACCTAATGATTTAGCTCTAACATCCTTTAATCCTGCTAATTCAAGAACTGATCTTGCAGGACCTCCAGCTATAACTCCTGTACCTTCAGTAGCTGGCATTATAAGTACATCTCCTGTACCGAATTTTCCGTGTATTTCATGAGGAACAGTAGTTCCAACTATTGAAACTTCTACTAAGTTTTTCTTAGCATCTTCTATTCCTTTTCTTATTGCTTCAGGGATTTCGATAGATTTACCAGTTCCAACACCAACGTGTCCGTTCTCGTCTCCAACAACAACTAACGCACTGAATCTGAAGTTTCTACCACCCTTAACAACCTTAGTAACTCTGCTTATACTAACAACCTTTTCTTTAAGGTCTAGTGTGCTAGGATCGATTCTCATGTATTTCCCCTCCTTGTAGATTAGAATTTTAATCCGGCTTCTCTTGCTCCGCTAGCTAAAGCCTCAACTCTTCCATGATATACGTATCCACCTCTGTCGAATACTACATCATTTATTCCTTTTTCTATAGCTCTTTTAGCAACTAATTCTCCAACTAATTTAGCAGCTTCTTTGTTGCTTCCTTTAACTTCGATAGCTTTATCTAAGCTTGAAGCAGCTACTAAAGTAACAGCATTAACGTCGTCTATTATTTGAGCATATATGTTCTTTTCACTTCTATATACAGATAATCTTGGTCTTTCTGGAGTTCCGAATACCTTCTTACGAACTCTTAGGTGACGTCTTTCTCTTGCTTCTTTTCTGTCTGCCTTTTTGAACATAAGGTTCACTCCTTTCTATATTAGTATTTAT
>OKWQ01000472.1_pt1 | contig 11973 bp, 19 predicted proteins | sample 1607071 | NCBI WGS metagenome assembly OKWQ01 (sample SAMN07501039, study PRJEB24779) | human gut metagenome
CTAAAGTTCACAGTATGAACTCTTTAAGTTAGGTGTCAATTTAATTGACTTCCAAAGTTTCATTGTGAAACCTTAAAGCTCTAAAGGTTCAATAAAGACATTTAAATCCAGATGTCGGTTTAAACGACTTCCGAATTTCAGAATTGGTTAAAACTCAACCGATAGTATCGTTTCACTTTTCTAAATAAAAAAACAAGTGATTACTAAGAACCTGTTTAGCAATTCATATAAAATCGGATTTGGTACCGACATTAATGTCGCTCACATACCATAGAGATACTAACGCTAGGGTATTCCCATTTGGACACTTCTATATAACCTCTGTACTAATAGTACAGTACCTAAACAGTCAACGAATTTCGTCGTCAGTATAAAATAAAACCCTAGTAAGGTTATGTTTTCCTCTTCTCACTCTAAATATGGAATTCCTATCTAGTTGGGGAATAGAGCAACTATAAATCAAATTCAGAGAAATTGATATCTAATGAATTAAATATATTAACTTTAATAGTATCTTTGAATGTATAGTGAAGAGGAGCGTTATATCCATCTTTAGATAATACATATACTAAAACACTTCTATCCATAGGATTTACTATCCAATATTCTTTTACTTTATATTCTTGATATAAATTTAGTTTTCTAACAAAATCATTACTAGGGTTATAAGGTGAAACAACTTCCACAATCATATCAGGAGAACCAGTACAACCTTTGTCAGTTAATTTACTTTTATCACATATAACAGATATATCAGGCTGAACTATATTCTTACTATTAAGAGCCTCTTCATCATCATTTATAAGGATAACATCAAAGGGAGCTACATAAACCTTACAAGAGCCATTATTACTCTTTATATAGTGTTGTAGTTCATAAGATATATCCGATATTAATTGTTGGTGTATTCTGCTAGGAGCTGGAGCCATATTATATATTTCACCTTCTATAATCTCTATTCTGTCATTCTCTTTATAAGTAAGATAGTCATTATAATTATATTTACTAGGCTTTTTTAGTGGCATTATAAATCATCTCCTTAAATTCAAATTTTTCAAAGTATTAAAAAGAGCTAAACGTAAAATTACTTTTACTTAATGTTTTAGTTATAGCTCCATAAGTGGCGCTTAAAATAGTTAGTATTATTCTTCTTTATTGGGTATATTGAAGTTGTTTTTTTCTAATTTATAAAATTCAAATTCTAATAAATCTGTAATTTTCTCATAGATATAACCTAATGTTTTATTATTTAATTTATCAACTGGATATTTATCTGATTTTAAGAAATCAATTAATTTATTTATTGGTTCCATTAAATCGTTTAATGGAGGAGTTTCTATGTTACTTTGAGATGAATTAAAAGCCCCGGAACAATAAAGTTGAGTAATAAAATCTTTATCCTCTTCACAAACACCATTTAAAGTTTCTTCTAAAGTTAACGGTTCATTGAAGAACATTTTCTTTAACATATTAGATTCAGGATTACTACCATCATTATTGTAGGTGCAATTAATATAACTATCTAACATCAAAGTTTCAGCCATTTTTTCATCACTAACATCTAAAAACTTATATAACTTTCTAAAACTTAAAAGACTATAACCAGGTTTGTTTTCTAGCATACACTTCAATTCATTTAAAGGTATATCAGTATCCTTTGAGAGCTTTTCAATAGTGTAGCCTTCTTCCATAGCACCTTCTATAACTTCTTGAGTTATTGTTTTCTTTTTTTCTCCAATTAATTGATTGATTGATACATCTAAAGCAGAAGCAATTTTGTTTATTACCTCTATAGGTGGATTTGTATATCCACTTTCATATTTTTTTACTGAATTTATAGATTTACCTATTTTGTCAGCTAGTTGTTGTTGAGTTTGTTTTCTCATATTTCTATAGAATTTTATATTTTCAGAAATACTCAACTGAAATCACCTCCATATATGTATTATATCATTTGTGGTAATAAAATTATACTATAAGTTTAAAAATATCTTGACAGTATAATTTTATTACACTATAATTACACTCAAGAAGGGTAATTTAATTACTACTAAGGAGGTGGATATATTGAATTTAAAGATTCGAAGAATAAAAATGAAAAAAAAGCAAAAAGAAATAGCAGAACAAGTTGGAATAACTCAACAATATTTAGCTAACTTAGAAAATGGCAGATCTAAAAATCCAAGTAGAGGTTTAATGATAAAGTTAGCTGACGCACTAGACACAACAGTACAGGAGTTATTCTTTTCAGAAGAGGAATAATTTTAGTTATTACTAATTGGCATACCTTAAAATTCTAATCAATTAAATAAGACAAGTTAATTTCATTAATGTTCAGTCTTATTATTTTGTACAGATAAATTAAAAGTATTACATGAGAGGAGAAAATATATGATTAATCAAATAATGTTAAAAGGTCAACAGGAGATTATGGGTATTAAAGTACCAGTAGTAGAGGGAGGATTTGGAGAAGGACAGAAGGTTATGTTAGCTAAGACTATAGCACAAATTCATAGCATGGAGTTAAGTAAATTAAATGAACTTATAAATAATAATATATATGAGTTTGAACAAGGAATTGATATTTTAGATTTAAAAACAGATCCTTACCAAGGATGTGTTTTAGAAAACGGATTATTAACTAAAGCTCAATGGGGTAACTCAAATAATGTATATCTACTATCACAAAGAGGATATGTAAAATTAGTTGCCATGATGAGCAATAGCAATGAGAAGAAGTGGGAAGTTATGAACTACTTAATAGATGATTACTTTAACATGAAGGCAGAGAAGAGAGAGGATTTTGAGAATTTAAGTCCTGAATTACAAATGTCATATAACTTACTAAGAGCTATGGAAAAGCAAGAGAAGAGGACTAGAAAGCTAGAGCAAGACGTTTCACATATAAAAGATGTAATGTTATCTAAGAGCAATACTAAGAACTGGAGAAAGACTTGTAAGGATACTTTAGTTAAGACTGCTGCTAAGATGGGAGGAGTTAATGAATACTTAGGTGATTTATATACTCTAAGTTATACATGGCTAGAGGAGAGATTACATATAAGCCTTGATAAACGCCTTCACAACGCTCGTAAAAGAATGATTAAACAAGGAGCTACTAAGACAGAGGCAGAGAAATTAAATGCCTTAGACATAATAGAGAACGATAAAAAGCTTATAGAACCTTATATACAAATAGTTAAGGAAATAGGTGTTAAATATAGTAGGTAGAATCTGTGAGTTTGAACCTCAAAAAAGAGTTGGATTACCAACTCTAATAATTAAGTATATTATCCCAATTGATAGATATTTTTGGCGTTTTAGAAACTTTGTATTTAAGTTTAATACTACTGACAAGCCAAGATATTATATAAGATTCAAGATAATTAAAAAAAGGAACTGGTAATTTTTTGAGTGAATTTACAAAAAATAAATTATCAATTTGTGTTTCGTCATTAGCAGTAAATAGATTTAATACTATATCTATAGAATTAACATTTTTTTCTGAATCGAAATTAAGATAACATTTTACAGGGATTCTACAGTATTTAGATTTATTATTATCCGATATTGCAAAACAAAGAATTAAGGATAATTCATTATCATTCAAACTAGCATATTTTTTTAATGTATTAGCACAACTACTAACTATTTTTATATCTATTGGTACATAAGTTATCAATTGTTCAGGAGTTACTTTCAGATAATTACATAATGTGTTTATTGTATCAAACTGTATTCCTTGACTGTAATTATTAGAAAGTGAGGTTAGTGTTGTACGAGATATTCCAGTATCTTTTGATACTTGAGTTATTTTTAAATTTCTTTCAGCTAAAAGAATAGATAGATTACATCTAATCATTAATAAACACCTCCATGCTTAATTGTACAGGTGTTTGAACAAAATTTCAATAAATTATAAAAAACGTATTGCATTATCAATAAAATGATGTACAATAATATTATGATATTGTTCAATATATTGTACGAAAATGATATTTTCATAAAGGAGAGGACAATATGATTAACAATAAATTTTCTATGCTATTAGGAAAAAAGCTTATAAAGATAAGTGAAATATCAAGAGAAACTGGTATTTCAAGAACTACGCTTACAAGTCTTTATTACAAGAAAAGTACAAAAATATCATTTGATGTACTGGACAAGTTATGTGATTACTTGGAGTGTTCTATAAACGACATCATAGAATTTGAAAAATAACATCATAGGAGGAATCATGGACGAATATCTACAAATACTTAATTCTATTTTAAAAGAGCTTGAAGAATAGAAGGGAGAGAGAAACAATGATTAACATTTCAGAAAAAATGAAAGAGCATAACGAACTTGTTAAGAAGAGGACGTTATCAATTAAAGAATGGGCAGAGGTAGAAGGTATCTCATACAACCAAGCTTTAAAATTTACTCATATTAAAGACTTTCCAATAATCAAATTGGGAAGAGAAAGAAGAGTTGTAGTATCAAAGTTAGATAAGTGGTTTGAGGAGCATATAGGAACAGAGGTGATTTAATATGAGCTTTAAGTTATTTAAGAAGTATTTAGAATTATGTAAAGAAACTGGCAAGGAGCCTAACTGGAAAGATTTAAATACATTTAGAGGTATATTTGCTTAAGATAAAAAGGAGGTGCTTAGAGTGGCTGATAAGGAGGTGTTAAATGGTAATGTTAATGCTTTGATGTTGAGTAATAGAATTGTTTTTAATAACATTTCAATAGATTTAGACAGAGTTGAAAAGATGGTTTTAATATCTTTAGTTAATCATAATAATTGGAAAACTGGAATATGTAATCCGTCAATTAAAACTATACAAGATGAATGGTTTTATAAAAGTGATAGAGAAGTTATTAAAGCATTAAAAAGTTTAAGAGAAAAAAATATAATTTCTAAGCAGACAATAAAAAGAAGAAATTATTATAAATTAAACATAGCATTAATATTAAAAGATTACCTACAAAATGACGGTAACCCACAAAATGTAGGTAACCTACAAAATGAGGGTGATAATACCCCACAAAATGTAGGTAATGATTACCCACAAAATGAGGGTACTAACAATGAAATAACAATGAAAGAACAATTAAATATATATAGTTCAAATGATGAAGATAATATATCTTATTTTGAAAGAATTAATAAAGAAATAGATGACTTAGAAAATGAAATTAATAATAAATATGATAAAGATTTAGTTACTAAAGAAAAAGAGAAACTAATAAATAAAAACTTAGGTACTTTAGATTTACTTAAAGAGCTTAAGAAAAGGTTAGATAAGAATAATAAAAAATCTAATAAAGAAAAAACATATATGGACTTAACTTTTATAGATGATGTTATAGATAAAGTAAAAATTACTAAAGAACAATATGATAGTTTAATAGATAAGTTCAATAAGGATTTAGTACATCAACAGATATTAAGTTTGGATAACTATATAGTTAATGGAAAAGGAGCTAAATACAAAGACCATTATAGAGCTATTAATAATTGGTGTATTAAAAATAATAAGGATAAAGCAAAATCAAAAGAAGAACCAAAAAGAAGAGGAACAAATTTAGACGACTTATAGAAAGGAGTTAAATTCATTATGAGAAAAATTTATTCAGAAAGTGCTGAATGTTTAATAAGCAATCTTGGAAATGATTTAGAAAATGGAGAATCAAACTTAGTACCTATAATGCAATGCTACTTTAAAGCTTACTTAGAATCAAATTGTTTTGATTTCTTTTTGACTGCAGACGCATTACTTCAAGAAATTATGGATATTAGAAATACTAATAAAGAATTAGAGAATTTAACAGAAAAGGAGTAATAGACATGGAGAATAAACAATTATATTCCTTAGAATCAGAGGAGGCAATACTAGGAACAGTTACGGCTAACAATAAATATATGCTTAAGGTTATAGGAGAATTAGAGGAGAAGGACTTTTACAATAGCAAGAATCAAATGATCTATAGAGCTATGTGTAATCTATATAAAAATAGCATACCTTTTGATGTAGTTGTACTATCAGAGAACTTAAGCAGTGAAATTAATATAGGAGCTATAACACTCACTGATATAGCAGAGAAAACAAGCCATATAGACTATGGAACACTACTAAGCCATGTAAAGATAGTTAAAGAAAAAAGTCGTGAGAGAAAGCTTGTAAATGCTTGTCAGAGGGTTATTAGTAGTGAGGGGAATGTTAATAGTAAAATAAATTATTTACAAAATGAGCTTTTAGAAGTCAATCAAGTTAATAGAAAGGATAGTATTAAGAATATGAGTGATGTAATGTTTGATACTTTGGAGGGTATAGAGAACACTTACAACAATAAAATGGGAGTAAGAGGTTTTAAGACTGGTATTTTAAGCTTAGATAAGGTTATGAATGGACTTAACAAAAAGGATTTTATAGTCTTTGGAGCAAGACCAAGCATGGGTAAGACAGCTTTTTCACTTGCAATATTAAATAACATAGAGGTTAATACACTTTATATTCAATTAGATATGAGTTCAGAAGGAATGGGGCAAAGGTTACTATCAATGAATAGTGGTATAGAAAATACGGTACTAGCAAGAGGTAAATTAAATAATAATGAGTGGGACAAGGTAAGAGATACATTTAACTACATTACGGCTAAGAAGAAAAATATATTTATCTATGAGCCTTCATCAATAACAATTAATGAAATAAGATTAGTTGCTAAAGAGGTTCAATTAAAGCATGGGTTAGACGTAATAATAATTGACCATATAGGAAAGATTAAACCAACAACTAAAGGAACTAGATACGAGCAAATGAATGTTATATCAAATGAGCTTAAGGCAATAGCAAAAGAATTAAATATTGCTATGGTTGGATTATGTCAGCTTTCAAGAGCTACAGAGCAAAGGTCAGATAAAAGACCTCTTCTAAGTGATTTAAGGGACACAGGTTCCATTGAACAGGACGCTGATGTTATAGGGTTGCTTTATAGAGAAGGCTATTACAAGGCAAGAGAAGAAGGAACAGACATACAAGATGATGTGTTAGAAATTAATTTTGCTAAAAACAGAAATGGAAGAACTGGAGCTATTTACTTTAATTACAACTTACCAACTCAAAGATTATCTGAAAAGTTTGGGAGATAACTTTATAGAGGTATCTAAAGTGGAGTTTAAAGAAAAGGTTAAAAAGATTGCTAAACTCTATAAACAATCAAGCAAGAAAACTAAAATTTTAGTTGGTTTAATTATGCTAGGTAAAAATGATAAAGAAAATAGTTAGATATAAGCTTAAATTAGCGTTTTAGTAATAAAAATGTATAAAACCACTAAGAAGATATTTAAAACGTTATATTGGGTGTAAAGGAGCTATTTAACCAATGAAAAAATAAAGGATATAGAAAGGAGAGTAATATTATGTCTTATACTAAAAATGATATGAACATGTATGTAGGAAAATATAGGGTTGTATGTGAGTTTTGTAGGGAAACTTTAAAACCATGTAAGGAAGATAATTATATTTATTGTTCTAATAAAGGTCAGATTTATCGTTTTAATGATGAGGTATTGGTTTATTACAGAGAGGGAAAAAATATTGCAAAGTTAATAATAAAAAATATTTTAGAAAAAGGAATAGAAGTTATAAGCGATAATTCAACAAGAGATGATATTATGTTTAAGTTTTATGAAAAGGACATTGATAAAATAGCAAAGATTGTAAGAACTAGAACTGTTGGAGCTAATATTAAGCCAACAAGTAAAAGAAATTTAAAGTTATTTAAGTGGTTTAATGATAATAAGGATTTTTATATTGAGAAAGGGCTTTATAGTAAACAAATAGAATTATCAGAGGCAGAAAGAGAAGAGTTAAGAAATAGAATGATAAAAACTATGGAGAATATGGCATAGATAGAGTTCAAATTAACGTTTTTATTGCTAAAAGGTATATTTACCCTAAAGAGATATTTAAAATCTGTAATAGCCCAGTTAATAGGCAATTTAAAAGAAAGGTGGTAACAATAATGAAAGATGAAGTTATTAAAATAATAAACACTTTAGATGAAAAACAATTAAGTATTATATATTACTTTTTAAAAGGATTATTAGAAAAGTAACGAGGAGATAAGAGAATGAGTGAAGTATTCAAGGAATTAATCAAAGTTTATTATAAAGAGCTTAAGAAAATAAAAAAATAGGCTAATGTAAAAATACATACATCAGCCTACAGGGGTTAAAATGATACCCTCGAATCTCGCAAATTCAAGGTATCATTTTAACTCCAAAAGGTCAAGAGGTAATATAAAGAAATTTGGAGGAAATAGAAATATGATAAACGCAATAGATGAGATTACAAGAGATTTAAGTAATATTGAATTAAGAGATACTTTAGATTATGTGGTTATAACTTTATTAGACATTCAAAAGCAAATTATAAAGGCTAGTGGAGTTATGGAAGTTGTAAAGCTAGAGGAAGAAACTAAGAGAAAATTAGAAAGGGTATGTAATGGATAAGGTAATAATAAAATATAAGTCAGTTGAGAAAAGAGAGCAGATCATTAAGGCTTTATCAACTGCAGTTAATATAAAAAAGATTAGTAAGCCATATAAAACAGGTTTATACAAAAGGATATATATTGATATAGATTAATAATTTAAGGGGGTTCTACATTATGTCGAACCCTATTATTTTAATTAAAGTGTAGTGTTAAAGGTTTATTGACACTACAAAAGGAGTGAATAAGATGTTTTGTTCTGTAAAGAAGAGAAAAGACAAATACGACGGTGAAATATATAGATTTTATTTATGTAAGAGATATAGAGATAAAGAAACTGGCAAGGTAAAAAGTAGTGATAAATATATAATGACACTACAAGATATTGATTTTACAGACTTAAGAGTAAGTTTTATGGCTAAGTATATAAAAAAAGTCTTAGCTGAAAAAGAAATAGTTAGTGAATTAGAGCAAGATTTAATTTATGATAAGTATTTAGATATTAGAGAGGAGATATTAGAGCGTGAGAGAGCCAAGCAGGAAGAAGAGAGGAAAAGACAACAGGAAGAATATAATCAGTATAGAGAGTATTATAAATCATATTCTAGTGGTTTTAGTAGTGGTACAAGTTCTATAAATTTTGATGACACTACAAAGGAATTAGCAAAAGAATTTATAAAGTTAGGATATAGAGCTATGGCAAAGAAATATCACCCCGATATAACTAAGGATAATGGAGAGAAAATGAAGGCTATTAATGAGATAAAGGATAAGTTAGAGAATATATTTTAATAAAATATTGAATATAACTTAGTTTTAGTTTAAAATCTATTTACGTTACTGTAATTTTGTTTACTGGTAAAGTAGGTATTCTAGTATTAACTAAATTAGTTTTAGATTGCAATTTATAGAAACTTACATTATCGAATATTAAAAGAAGAGGATATCTAGTATTTTTATATAGATATTCTCTTTTTTAGCAATTAAAAGGAAAAAATATTATTTTATTAAGAAGGTAAATTTATCTTAGTGTAGAAATAGGTATACATGACATTCTAATAATACATAATTAGTGGTATTATAATTTGAGTAAAAAGTAATTTTAAAGGGATGTAGTTATGTTAAATGACAATAGTATTTTAAATAAGATATTTACTCAAAATGGTATAAAATCATGGTTGGAAAATAAAGAAAACATTTTTTATAAAGAATTTGTTGAAAGTTTTGAAAGTAAATATATAAATAAAGAGAATAAATTAATAATAGAAGATATATATAGGTATTTAAATAAATATTATAGAAATGAGTATTTTTATAAAAACACATTGCTTAATAAACTTTTATTAGGAAAGCATAGTTTAAATACTACTACTGCACTTACGGAGATTCCTATAAATAAATCTAAAGCCGATTTTATATTGATAAATGGAAAAGCTGTTGTTTACGAGATAAAAACAGGGTTAGATAGCTTTGAAAGGTTAGAAAGTCAGATAGAAGATTATTTTAAGGCTTTTGTGAATGTATATGTTGTAACATGTGAAGATAATTACGAAAAATTAGATAATATCTTAAAGAATGATAATGTTGGAATATATATACTAACTAAAAGAAATACACTTAGCAAAAAGAGAGAAGCAAAGGATTGCTATTCTAAATTGGATTATAAGACTATGTTTGATATTTTAAGAAAAAATGAATTTGAAAATATAATATTAGAACATTATGGTGAATTACCTAATACAACTCAATTTAAGTATTATGATGAATGTTTTAAATTATTTAAAAATATAGAAAAGAAATTAGTTTATAGATATATGTTTTTAGAACTAAAGAAAAGAGTAAAAGTGAATAAAGAGAATTTTAATAAATTTGTACCTTATGAATTAAGATTCTTAGTTTACTTTTCTAATCTAAAAAAACAAGATTATCTAAAACTTAATAATTTTTTAGAACACATGTATTAGGAGGATATGAGATGTATTTACCATACTTAAGAGGTAGACAAAATGAGTTATTAGCATTAAAAGAATTAGTCAATAATAATTTAATTGGAGATAAAGTCATTCCTATAATAGAACCGACAAAATTATCAAGTACTTTAATATCTGTTATTAGATTATTTAATAGTGAGAATAGAAAGTTAATAGTTATACAAAATCCACAGGTTGGTAATTTTGAAGAGGAGTTAAAGGATAACGAGGGAAGCTATTCATATTATGATTTAATAAATAATGACAATATAATTAAAGGGATTATAGCAACAGATAATTTTGAAAAAGATATAAATAAGTTGAGAATTAATAATGTTGATAATGAGAATATTGTTGTAATATTAAGAGAAAAAAAGTATATAAATTTATATAAAGATGAATTTGATAAAATAAATCGTCCTCTTTATACTTTAATACCAGATAAAAAGTCTTTTAGAAGAAAAATATATGCTAATAAAATAGTATTAGAAGATCATTTCAGAAAAAGAGAGAGAAATACAGACTATGATGAAGAACCTGAGTTTTTTTCATCGGATCATGCAGACTATGATATGGATAATTTTAAAGGGTTTTCAGATTATTCTATAATTGGTGAAGAGTATAAAGAGAGTGGATTTGCTCCGCGTGCTGTCGCTATACATATATCATTTTTAGATGATGATGATGAATTGTATGTCAAACATTTTGTTTCAGATAGCAATGATAGTATAAAGGATCCAGCAAAGAAATTTTATGAAGCTTTAAAAAAATTAATGGATTGGAAAGAAGAAGTTGGATTACAAACATATGGATTAAGCGGTTTTGAAGAATGTTTTGAAAAACAACAATATCCAGGATTAGGGGTTGTAAAAAAATTAGCTTTAATGCATCATATACAACTTATTAATGATTATTTAGAAGATAATAACTAATAAAAAAATAAATTTTATGATATAATAAGATTAAGAAAAAGAATATTTTAAGTACCCTACCTAGAAGGTGGAAGGCGTGTTATATAGCCACGGGAAACAATTAATCAGTATATGAATACTGGTGTTGTTATCGTGGCTTTTTTGTTGCTTAAAAATAGAAAGGAGCATTGAGAGTGAATGATAAGGCAAGAGAAGAGAGAAACGCATATATGAGAGCATGGCGTAAAAAGAATAGGGTTAAGGAATATAACTCTAGTTACTGGGAGCGTAAAAGCAAAAGCAAGGAGAAGAGGAACAAGAAATATAATACCTCTTCAATATAGATTTAATTATAAGCTACTTAAAAAGCCTTACTATTTAGTAGTTTTCACATATATATAAGGAGTGGTTAAGTTGTGTATGTAGATGAGTGCCTTAAGTTAGATATAGACGAGGTTTTAAGTCTTAATGGTAATAAGTTTAGGTTTAAATCAAGTGTCTTAAAAGGGAGTATTTTAACAATAAAAGATGGTGGTATATGTATAGATAATACCTTTATAAGAATAGAGAGATATAAAAATAAGTTTGGAGAGAAACATTTATTTTT
>OKWQ01000474.1_pt1 | contig 11957 bp, 14 predicted proteins | sample 1607071 | NCBI WGS metagenome assembly OKWQ01 (sample SAMN07501039, study PRJEB24779) | human gut metagenome
ATGTGGGTAAATTTTTAAATCCGTTATTTTTAGCATTGCTAGGAATTTTGATTGTTTTAGCCTTTGTAAAACCATTAGGTCATGTGGCCAGTGCCGCTGTTGGTGAAAATTATATTTCAAGTCCTTTCTTTAAAGGATTTACAGAAGGTTATAATACGTTGGATGCTTTAGCTTCATTAGCTTTTGGGATTGTTGTCGTTTCCACTTTACGAAATATGGGCGTCGAAAAACCAGGAGATATCGCTAAAGGAATGATTAAATCAGGTGCTTTCAGTGTTGTATTGATGGGGATTATCTATACCTTACTTGCTTATATGGGAACAATGAGTATCGGGGCTTTTCCAATCAGTGAAAACGGCGGGATTGCCTTAGCCCAAATTGCCAATTACTATTTAGGCCTACCGGGGAGTATTTTACTGGCTTTTATCGTAGTTCTTGCTTGTTTAAAAACCGGTATCGGCTTAAGCACAGCCTTTTCTGAGACTTTTGAAGAAATGTTTCCGAAAGTTTCCTATCAAAAATTCTTGGCAATTGTTGTTATTTTACCAGCTATTTTTGCAAATGTCGGCTTAACCAACATCATTCAATTTGCCGTTCCAGTCTTGATGTTCCTTTATCCATTGGCGATTACTTTAATGCTTTTGGTAATCATCAGTCCTATTTTCAAACATCGACGGGAAGTCTATCAAGCAACGACCTATATCACATTGATTGCTGCTGTTTTAGATGCATTAAATAGTTCCCCCGCCTTTATCAAAGATACGGCGTTTGTAACAACGCTTTTAGAAAAAGCCGGCCAATACTTACCATTGTTCACTATTGGCATGGGCTGGGTCGTTCCAGCAACGGTTGCTTTTCTAATTAGTTGGGTTTGGGTCATGATTTCTAAAAAAGATCCTATCCTTGATTAATTCTTACCAAAACAACACTAGAAAAAATGCGGAAGCGCATCTTTTCTAGTGTTGTTTTTATGTATATTCGTTGTACCAAACTCTTGACTATGGTAAATTGAAGTTACCAACAAGTACTGGAGGAAATTGCCCATGTTAGTTACAACAACCGAGAGAATTAGCGGTCAAGAATATGAAATTATTGGAGAAGTTTTCGGGTTAACCACACGTTCTAAAAATATGTTTAAAGATTTAGGTGCTGGACTAAAAAGTGTAGTTGGCGGTGAAATCAAAGGTTACACTGATATGCAACGAGAAGCACGCGACCAAGCAATCGAACGTTTAAAAGCAGAAGCCTCTAAATTAGGTGCAGATGCCGTTGTGATGATGCGTTTTGATTCTGGCACAATTGGCACAGACATGCAATCTGTCGTGGCTTACGGAACAGCTGTTAAATACATCTAAATTTTGCAACTAAAAAGACGCAGACCTTTTTTTGTAAGGTCTACGTCTTTTTAGTTTTCATATTTCACTTCTGCTAAATACAATCCTTCTGGATGAGCAGTCGGACCTGCTAAATTTCGATCTTTGGCTGCGATAATTGCTGGAATCGCGGTTGGTTCCAGCCGCCCATTGCCGATTTTCAATAGCGTACCAACTAAAATCCGAATCATTTTGTACAAGAAACCATCGCCCCGAAAAGTGAATGTTAATTCATCCCCCGTTTCATTGACATGAACACTGGCTTCATGAATGGTTCGGACTTTATCTTCTACCGAACTTCCTGAGGCACAGAAAGAGGTAAAATCATGGGTACCTAATAAATCAGGTAAAGCTTGTTGGATTTTTTCGAGATCAATGGGATACGGAAAATAACTGGCATAAAAACGTCGAAATGGACTTCGTGGTTTGCCAATATCCACTTTAAATTGATAGGTTTTTTCGATCACGTGATAACGTGCATGAAAGTCTTCTGAAACACGTTCCACGCTTCGCACAGCAATGTCTTCTGGTGTTTGTGTGTCTAACGCAAAGCGCATTTTTTCCAACGGACGTTCCTGCGGATAATCAAAGTGAATCACTTGGCCCATTGCATGAACACCTGCATCTGTTCGTCCTGAACCAAAAACCGTCACGGAGTGTCCGTTATTCATGCGTGCTAACGTTTTTTCTATTTCTTCTTGAACGGTACGCTCATTAGGCTGCTTTTGAAAGCCATGAAAATGAGTGCCATCATAGGCAATGATTGCTTTATAGCGGGGCATAATTTTTATTCACCTTTTCTAAGTTCTTAATACAAATAAGCCAATGGTTAACAAGACAAAGCCAAACATTACTATTGTATCTCGTAGGTGCCAATGAAGAATGCGGTATTTTGTCCGTCCTTCGCCACCTTGATAACCTCTTGCTTCCATAGCAGTCGCTAAGTCTTCCGCACGATTAAAACTACTTACGAAAAGCGGAATTAAAAGTGGAACAATAGCTTTCATTTTTTGAAGTAAGTTTCCTTCGCCAAAATCAACACCACGGGCACGTTGGGCATTCATAATCTTTTCCGTTTCATCCATTAATGTTGGGACAAAACGTAAGGCAATTGATAACATCAATGAAACTTCATGAACTGGAAATTTCACCACACGAAGTGGGCGTAACAAATATTCAATCGCATCTGATAACTCTAATGGTGCCGTCGTTAAAGTTAATAACGTTGACATGAAAATAATTAAAACAAAACGACAGAAAATAAATAGCCCATTCGTCACACCAAACTGGGTAATGGAAATAATTCCCCACTGAAAGTACACTTCCCCCCCTTGTGTAAACAAGGTTTGAAGAGCCATAATAACGGCCGAACACCGCGGATAAAGAAGCGGGCGCTGATTTTTGATAATGAAATAGCAAAAGCAGTAAAGGCTGCTATTAAAACATAACTCTGCCAATTATTTGCTAAAAAGATAATTCCAATAAAATAAAAACTAGCTAATAATTTTGCGCGCGGATCTAAACGATGGATAAAAGAATCACCTGGAATATAGCGCCCAAAAATCAATTTATTCATCATTTTGCCTCACCTGCTTCCTGCATTTTTTTCAGAAGCTGATCGGCTAATTGATCGGCCGTTAATGGTAATTGCTCAAAAGAAAAGCCTTTTGCCACTAATTTTTCAGCAAATTCGGCTGCAGTTGGCACGCCTAATTGTTTTTCTTTCAGCCATTGTGTCTCTTGAAACACTTCTTGTGGTGCTCCCGCTCGGACGATTTGTCCTTTTTCTAAAACAATCACATGATCTGCGTAATTAGCCACGTCATCCATCAAATGTGTCACTAAAACGATGGTCATATTATGTTCCTTATGCAGACGACTAAACATCTCCATCATTTCTTTACGACCCTTAGGATCCAAACCAGCAGTCGGTTCGTCTAATACTAAAACTTCTGGTTCCATCGCTAGCACACCAGCAATTGCGACACGGCGCATTTGACCACCTGATAACTCAAACGGAGAATGTTGTAAGTATTTCTCATCTAAGCCGACTAAATCAAGCATTTTCTTAGCTAATTTTTTCGCTTCTTCGTCTGAAGCACCAAAGTTTTTCGGTCCGAAAGCGATGTCTCGCTCCACTGTTTCTTCAAACAATTGTGCTTCTGGAAATTGAAAAACGATCCCAACTTTTTTACGAATTGGTTTTAAATTCTTATTATCAGTTTCTGGCGTAATTACACGCTCTCCAATTGTCACTTGGCCTTTAGTTGGTTTCACCAAAGCATTCAAATGTTGTAATAACGTTGATTTGCCACTGCCAGTATGTCCGACAATCGCTGTATAAGAGCCGTCTTGAATCGTTAAATTAATATCGAATAATGCCCGTTGCTCAAAAGGAGTATTGGGTTGGTAAGTAAAATCTACTTGTTTAAAACGGATGTCCATAACCAATCCACCATCCCTTCTTCTGTTAAATAATTCGTTGGCACAACAACGCCACGCTCTTTCAAAGCTACTTTTAATTTTTCAGGAAACGGTAAATCCAAGCCCATTTCAACAAGCGCTTCTCCTGCAGAAAAAATCTTTTCTGGTGTTCCTTCGTTTGTCAATTGTCCTTGGCGCATCACTAAAATACGATTCGCATTAGCCGCTTCATCAATATCGTGGGTAATAGAAATAACTGTTAAATTGCTTTCTTCTTTAATCTTTTGAATGGTAGCAATTACTTCTGCACGACCTTCTGGATCTAACATACTTGTCGCTTCGTCTAAAATAATAATATCTGGTCGCAAAGCAACCACACCAGCGATAGCTACTCGTTGTTTTTGGCCACCAGATAGCCGAGCAGGTTCTCGCTTGGCAAAAGCTAACATACGAACCCGTTCTAAGGCATCGTGGACACGTTCGACCATTTCATCACGCGGAATACCTTGATTTTCTAAACCAAAAGCCACATCGTCTTCGACTGTTGAACCGACAAATTGGTTATCTGGATTCTGAAAGACCATTCCTACCATACGCCGGATATCCCAGACGTTTGCTTCATTTAATTCTTTGCCGCCAACTTTGATAGTCCCAGCAGCTGGCAGTAACAGCCCATTGATCGTTTTGGCTAACGTTGATTTACCAGAACCATTATGGCCAATAATAGCGACCCATTCGCCTTGTTGAATGGAAAAAGACACATCTTTTAAAGCGGGAGAAGCATCTTCTGGTTGATAATTAAATTGGATATTATTTAGTTCAATGATTGGTTGCATCGCGTACTCCCTCAATCTATTTATTCTTTCTAACACTACCAAAAAAGTAGCGTTTTTTCAATCATCTGTTCTGATTCTTCACACTATTTTTTATTATACCAAAAGAACGGTCATTATGGGAGCTCTTATCTGTCTTGACAGGTCTATTTTTCATAAAAATAACTTCTTGTTCTCATAAAACAAGAAGTTACTGATTTTCTTTTAAAAATGTGTCTTCAAATATTCAAACGCATATTGGGCATATAACTCAGCACCCATTGCCATCGCATCTTCATCAATATTAAAACGACCATGGTGATGTGCCCATTCCGTATCTTTCTCTGGATTACCACTTCCCACTAAGGCAAAACAACCAGAAGCATGTTCAGTATAATAACTGAAGTCTTCACCACCGGTTGTCGGCTCTTCTTGTCTTAAGGCCGCTTCACCAAAATTTTCCTTAATTAGTGTTTGAGCAAACAAGGCATCTTGCTCATCATTAATCACTGGCAACGTTCCATATTGATAATCTAACGAAGCCGTACCACCGTAAATAGCGGCTGTTTGTTCCGCATAGCGTTGCAGCGCCTGTTCTACTCGATTACGCGTTGCTACACTAAAGCAACGAACCGTTCCTTCTAAACGTGCATTCTCAGCAATCACATTAAAACGGGTCCCCACATCCATCCGTCCAATCGTGACAACTACTGGATCTAAAGGATCTGTCTCTCGAGAAACAATCGTTTGCAGATTCATCACGAAAGAAGAAGCTATGACTGCCGCATCAATACAAGCGTTTGGCATGGCACCATGGCCACCACGGCCTTTAAAATCAACAGAAAAAATATCTGCGGATGCGAAACTTGAGCCCACTCGACACGAAGCGGTTCCTACAGGCATTTGTGACCAGATATGTAAGCCAAATACATCATCAACACCGGTCATTGCGCCTTGCGCAACCATTGCTTTAGCACCTTGCGCATTTTCTTCAGATGGTTGAAAAATTAATCTTACAGTTCCCTGAAGTTCTTCCTGGATTTCTTTTAATACTTTAGCCGCTGTTACTAACATCGCGGTATGGGAATCATGCCCACATGCATGCATCTTGCCAGCTTCTAAAGATTTATAAGCTAAATCTTCATTTAATTCCTGTACAGGTAAGGCATCCATATCAGCCCGCAGCGCAACCACTCGGCCTGGTTTGCCGCCCACAATTTCAGCAATTAAACCCGTCGGTTCTGTTTTGCGATAAGTAATTCCTAATTGATCAAGAACTGCCGCGACTTTTTCTGTCGTTCGAAATTCTTCAAATTGTAATTCTGGATGTTGGTGTAAATCCCGTCGAAAAGCAATCATTTCTTGTGAATGCTGCTTGACTAGTGCTTTGATTTTTTTCATACTTACGCCCCGTTTCTACAAACTTAATAAAATACTTGAAAAAATACCCGCTAAAATAACCGAAACAATGGTGACTGTTACGAAACCTGCCACTAACATCGGTGGCATTACATGGCTCGTTAAAGCCGCCTGTTCTTGTTCATCTTCTGTCAATGATTGAATCACTTCATTAGTAATAATATAATCGGCTGGAAAGCCATATAAGGCTGTCAATGAAACTGCGAATGCCATCTCTTTACTCACACCTAATACACGACCAACAATTGCTGAAAAGATGTACATCCCGATAACACCAATCACAATAATCCCAATCATTGGTAAAAATAAATCCATCAACATTTCAGGTGTGGCTTGTTTTAAGCCATCAAAGACAAAAAGCATTAACCCTAAAATCGCAAAACCAAAGCTATTTGCTTTCTGCAATGGTTGCTTTTCTAAAAAGCCTAAAGACGTTGCAATCACGCCAAAACATAAACACAGCACAAAAGGACTAATCGTCACAAACGGTGCCGTCCACACAGAAACATAATAAGCAAGTGTGGCAACTAAGGCTAAACGTAAAATTCGTGAATAATCTGTATGATATCGTTTGGGTACTTTTTCAAATAGTTTAGGCACATCTGGTTCTGCTCCTGTTTCTTGCCCCTCTTGTTCATGAACCGGCTGCCATGTCCCTGCTCGATATTCTTGAAGCTTCCGCTTTCCTTCTTTTTTTAGAACAATTGAAGTTAAGGGATAACCAGCAAACCCTTGAATGACATAAATTAAAATTGCCAAAACTGAAAGTGAGGCTAAACCAGCTGATTGAGCCGCTTCTGACATTACTAATGAAGAAACTAAACCTCCTACTAACGGCGGGATTGCAACTAAAACTGTTTTTAAGTCAAAAACAAAAGTCCCCACAGCTAACAACAAGGCAATAATGCCCAGAATACCTGACAAAGCAATCACAATCGTTTTCCATTGATTAACCAATTCTTTAACAGAGAGCAGAGTGCCCATATTAGTAATCAACAGATACATTAATAAAGTGGCAACCACTGTAGGAATCCCTGCCACTTCCACAATATTTTGTGGAAAAATAGTCCAATAACCAAGAATAAATAAAACACCACAAACAAAAACAGATGGAATCCAAGCTTTTGTTTTGATAGAAACTACATCACCAATGTATAAAATAACCATCAGCAACGAAAAAGCAAACATTTGCGACATATAATTCCCCCTTCTACTAACTCAGATGCTTAATTATCTGAAAATTCCAATTAATAACCAGTATAACAAACCGCAAAAGCTTCCGCAATGCTTTTATGAAACAAAAAAGCTTTGAGAAAACAGCGTTTTCCCAAAGCAAAAAAAAATCACCTTTATATGATGAGTGCTCCCCTGCTAAAGCCATCTTTAGCAGGGAAAGCAGAGCTAGACTCGGAGTCGCCTCCAACATCATAACACTCTAAAAGAAACATCTATAAAGTGATCGGTTTATTAATTATTTAACAAATTCGATAACTACCATTGGTGCTGCATCGCCGCGTCTTGGTTCTGTCTTCAAGATACGAGTGTAACCACCTTGGCGTTCCGCGAAACGAGGTCCTAAATCGTTAAATAGCTTTTGTAAAGCTGATTCAACAACGATAGACTCATCTTCTTCACGAACACTAGCAACTTCATTACGAACGAAAGTAGCTGCTTGACGACGTGCATGAAGATCTCCACGTTTACCTAAAGTAATCATTTTTTCTACAGTTGAACGTACTTCTTTCGCACGAGCTTCAGTAGTTACGATGCGTTCGTTGATGATTAAATCAGTTGTAATATCACGTAGCATAGCTTTACGTTGGCTTGATGTGCGTCCTAATTTACGGTAACTCACGTTGGGTTCCCTCCTTCGTTTCTGTTCTCACGAGCCACTGCTGTTAAGCAGGACTGGAAACTTCGTAAAAGTCTTAATCGTCCTTACGTAATCCTAATCCTAGATCATGCAATTTAAGTTTTACTTCTTCAAGAGATTTACGACCTAAATTACGTACTTTGATCATTTCTGGTTCAGATTTGTTTGTAAGTTCTTGTACAGTATTAATACCTGCACGTTTTAAACAGTTATATGAACGAACTGATAAATCAAGTTCTTCAATCGTCATTTCTAGCATTTTCTCTTTTTGAGTTTCTTCTTTTTCCACCATGATTTCAGCGTTTTTCGCTTCGTCAGTAAGGTTTACAAAGATATCTAAATGCTCAGTCATGATTTTCGCAGCTAAACTTAGTGCTTCTTGAGGAATGATTGAACCATCTGTCCATATTTCCATTGTTAATTTGTCGAAATCATCACGACGACCAACACGTGTATTTTCTACTTGGTAGTTAACACGACGAACGGGTGTGTAGATGGAATCAACTGGAAGTACACCGATTGGCATATCTTCTTTTTTGTTTTCGTCTGCTTGAACATAGCCACGACCAGGTTTCACTGTTAAGCGAGCATGGAAAGTAGCTCCTTCAGCAACACTACAGATAACTAAATCTTTATTTAGGATCTCAACATCACTGTCCACGATAATATCGCCGGCAGTCACGGTAGCGGGTCCTGTAATATCGATCTCAAGGGTTTTCTCTTCTTCAGCATATAATTTCAATGCTAAGCCTTTAATATTCAAAATAATTTGTGTTACGTCTTCTCGTACACCTGGAATGGTTGAGAATTCGTGTAAAACACCATCGATTTGAATATTCGTAATTGCAGCTCCTGGTAAAGAAGACAATAAAATACGACGTAGAGAGTTACCTAAAGTAGTTCCGTAACCGCGTTCTAATGGTTCAACGACGAACTTACCATAATCTCTATTTTCATCAATTTTTTCGATTCTTGGTTTTTCAAATTCAATCATTCTTATCTATACCCCTTTCAAAACGAAAAGTGTCTTGTTCAATGACGTTCCTAATTCAAACTCAGAATGAGTGGCGCTCATTAAACACGACGGCGTTTTGGAGGGCGGCATCCATTATGAGGAACTGGAGTCACGTCACGAATTGCAGTCACTTCTAAACCTGTTGCTTGTAATGAACGAATTGCTGCTTCACGTCCAGAACCAGGTCCTTTAACTGTTACGTCTACAGTTTTAAGTCCATGTTCCATTGCCACTTTAGTTGCGGCTTCTGCAGCCATTTGAGCGGCAAAAGGAGTTGATTTTTTGCTTCCTTTAAAGCCTAATGATCCTGCTGATGACCATGCTAATGCATTACCATGTGTATCAGTAATCATTACGATTGTATTGTTGAATGTAGAATGGATATGTGCTACACCTGATTCTATATTCTTTTTGACACGGCGTTTACGACTAACTTTTTTTGCTGCCATGAAGTTCTAACCTCCTTCACTTAGGAATTATTTTTTCTTGCCTGCTACTGTTTTAGTAGGGCCTTTACGAGTACGTGCATTATTTTTCGTGTTTTGTCCACGAGTTGGTAATCCACGACGGTGACGGATTCCACGGTATGAACCGATTTCCATCAAGCGTTTGATGTTTAAGTTCACTTCACGACGAAGATCCCCTTCAACTTTTAACTTATCAATTTCCGCACGAATCGCATCTGTTTGTTCGTTTGTTAAATCACGTACACGAACATCTTCAGATACGCCAACGTTTGCTAAAACTTTTTTAGCTGTAGTGTTACCAATACCATAAATGTAAGTAAGAGAAACTACTACACGTTTGTCACGAGGGATGTCTACTCCTGCAATACGAGCCATTATTCGTTACACCTCCTAATTATCCTTGACGTTGTTTATGTTTTGGATTTGCTGGGCAAATAACCATAACACGTCCTTTACGGCGAATTACTTTACAATGTTCACACATTGGTTTTACTGATGGTCTTACTTTCATGATAATACCTCCTGTGGTTTTACGGAGTACAATTATTTAAAGCGATAAGTAATACGGCCACGCGTTAAATCATACGGTGATAATTCAACTGTTACTTTGTCACCAGGTAAGATACGGATGTAGTGCATACGGATTTTACCTGAAACAGTAGCAAGAACTTGGTGTCCATTTTCTAGTTCGACTTTAAACATTGCATTCGGCAAAGTTTCGACGACTGTACCTTCGACTTCAATCATATCTTCTTTTGCCACGCACAGTACCTCCTTGTACTTGTTTCGCGTTTTCACACGATAAAACGGCGGAAACTCCAGCTCCCACCTAGAAATTCTCAACTAACTTCGTTATTCATTTTGATGTCACAAAACTGTAGAAGTCGGACTGATATATTCTACCATATTTAGTTATGTTTTGGCAAGAGAAACTGAATACAACAACAGGGTTAAACTGCGGGCAATTGGAAATTAGTTTTCGTCAATGATTTTTTTCACATCAGAAAAAACAGTATCGATTTCGCGATTGCCATCGATTGTATGCATCAAGCCTTGTTCTTTATAGAAAGCTAAGATTGGTGCGCTACTTTCAATGTTGACTGCCAAACGATTTTTAACCGTTTCGGGCTTATCATCTTCTCTTTGGTAGAATTCATGTCCGCCACAGCGATCACAAGTGCCTTCAACTTTTGGCGGGTTGAATAATTTATGATACGTTGCGCCACATGTGCGACAGATGAATCGTCCAGCTAAACGCTCGATTAATACATCTTCTTCTACATGGATGTCAATGACAGCATCAATTTTTTTGTTTAATTCTTTAAGCATTGTATCTAATGCTTTTGCTTGATCCAGTGTACGTGGGAAACCATCTAATAGGAATCCTTTGTCTGTGTCTGGTTCAGCAAGGCGTTCTTTAACAATTCCGTTTGTTACTTCGTCAGGAACCAGTTCACCTTTATCGATATAAGATTTCGCTTCTAGGCCCAAGGCAGTTTCATTTTTCATTGCTGCACGGAACATATCTCCAGTAGAAATATGTGGAATGCCATACGTATCAATGATTTTTTCTGCTTGGGTGCCTTTACCTGCTCCAGGTAATCCCATTAAAATGAGGTTCATATATTCTCCTCCTAATTTTAAAGACCGGCTTATGAAGCTAGCCATATGTGAGAATGGTGCTGAGGTAAAACCTCAACACTCGATTCTTACTTATTGATAAAGCCGACATATTGACGTTTCATCATTAATCCTTCTAATTGTTTCGTTGTTTCTAATGCAACCCCGATAACGATTAGTAAACTTGTTCCACCTAAACCGATTGATTGAGGTAAGTTCCAAACCATTTGCGCAATGATTGGAAGTAAAGCAACAAGTCCTAGGAAAATTGAGCCGACAACACTTAATCTCATTAACACGCCAGATACATATTCTTCTGTACCTTTACCTGGTCGCACGCTTGGAATGTAGCTTCCTTGTTTTTGTAAGTTTTCCGCTAATTTCTCAGGGTTTACTTGAACAAATGCATAGAAGAACGTAAACGCAACGATTAGGACAGTATAGATGATTGCCCCTGGAACTGTGTTATAACTGAAGATTTTTGTCATAATGTCATACCAATTTTCACCAGCGAATTTTGATGAGAAAGCTTGTAAAATGGCATTTGGTGTTGCAATTAACGAGCTGGCAAAGATAACTGGAATAACCCCAGCAGCATTTACTTTTAACGGTAAATAACTACTTGTTGGTGCACCAGAAACACGTTTTGTATATTGGATTGGAATCTTACGTTCTGCTTGTTGGAAGAACGTTACGACTGTAACGATCACCAAAATAGCAATAACTAAGATTGCAATGAAAATAACAGATTGCCAAATACGAGAAGACTCGATATTGACGAAGTAATCTTCATAGATTTCTTTGACTGCTCCTGGCAAACGAGAAATAATCCCGGCAAAGATAATCATTGAAACACCATTTCCGATTCCTTTTTCTGTAATTTGTTCACCCATCCAAGTCACAAACATCGTCCCAGCAGTTAAAATAACTGCAATCATCACAAAGGTACCTAAG